>TARA_R110002020_G_scaffold22372_9_pt1 | contig 11700 bp, 8 predicted proteins | sample TARA_R110002020 | Tara Oceans TARA_R110002020 (sample SAMEA4396489) | marine metagenome | biome: Westerlies Biome; feature: [MES] marine water layer (ENVO:01000295) within the mesopelagic zone...; material: water (ENVO:00002006), including particulate matter (ENVO:01000060) such...
CTTGCGTGTCCAGCCGTCCGGTCAGCATCCGCCCCGTGCCCACCAGTGCAACTTTCACGTCTGCCCAGAAATACAGCACAACCGCGAAAAGCGTTCCGACATGGACAGCCACGTCGACCACCTGCCCCTGATCCTCCATCCCGGTCAGGCTCGGGAACAGAATCAGGTGACCCGAGGAGGAAATCGGCAGAAACTCGGTTATCCCCTGAATGATGGCGACGAGAATCAGTTGAAATATCGGCATGGAGGACCTGTCCTGGTACGTGCTTCGCTTCCTTCGTGAGGTATAAGTGTATGGCGATAAAAGGGAAGCAAAGGCTTTAGGTCCGCATTGATACCTAATTTGGTCGCATTATCGCAGCCGGATGTCCCCAAACACGGGAACTTTCCTCATTTAGGTAAGCAGTACTGACTTTTCATGACGCAGCATACCGTTTAAGACGTCCCGGAACCGGCGGTCACCCGTACCGGACGTCAGCGATGGCCGCGAAGGGGCCGGTACGACCGATATAGGGTCCTGCCGGAACGGCCAAGCCCACGAGGAGAAGAGCTGTGGCGAAAGAGCCCATGCTGAAATTCGTAGAAGTGTCGCGGGACATGCCTGAAAAACGGGCAGCCGAATTGCGGCGCAGCGACTTCAACGAGATCTATTCGGAATTTGCCGACACCAAGGCAAAGGAGCAGTCTTCGCGCTGTTCGCAATGCGGTGTGCCCTATTGCCAGACCCATTGCCCGCTGCACAACAACATCCCCGACTGGCTGCGCCTCACCGCGACGGGCCGGCTGGAAGAGGCGTATCATGTCTCCCAGTCCACCAATACCTTCCCCGAGATCTGCGGCCGCATCTGCCCGCAGGACCGGCTGTGCGAAGGGTCGTGCGTGATCGAACAATCGGGCCACGGCACCGTGACGATCGGCGCGGTCGAGAAATACATCACCGACACGGCGTGGGAAAAGGGCTGGGTCAAGCCGCCGTCTCCGTCGCAGGAGCGGGCCGAAAGCGTCGGCATCATCGGCGCGGGGCCGGGCGGGCTGGCTGCGGCCGACCGTCTGCGGCGCGCGGGCGTACAGGTCACCGTCTATGACCGCTATGATCGCGGTGGTGGGCTGCTGACCTATGGCATCCCGGGCTTCAAGCTGGAGAAAGACGTCGTCATGCGCCGCGTCGACCAGCTGGAACAAGGCGGTGTCACGTTCGAACTGAACTGCAACGTGGGCCAAGACATCACCTTTGCCGATATCCGCGCCAAACATGACGCCGTGATCATCGCAACGGGCGTCTACAAGTCGCGCGATCTGGACGGCCCCGGATCGGGCGCCGACGGGATCGTGCGGGCCATCGATTTCCTGACCGCCTCGAACCGGCAAAGCTTCGGCGACACCGTCCCCGAACTGGAAGACGGCACGCTGAGCGCCGAAGGCAAGAACGTCGTCGTCATCGGCGGCGGCGATACGGCGATGGACTGCGTGCGAACCTCGATCCGACAAGGCGCGCTGAGCGTGAAGTGCCTGTATCGCCGCGACCGGGCGAACATGCCGGGCTCCCAGCGCGAGGTGCAGAACGCGGAAGAGGAAGGCGTCGTCTTCGAATGGCTGTCGGCGCCCAAGGGGTTTGCGGGCGATACGGTGTCGGGCGTGATGGTGCAGAAGATGCGCCTTGGCCCCCCGGATGCGACCGGCCGCCAGTCGCCGGTGCCGATGGAAGGCGCCGATTACAACGAACCCGCGGAACTGGTGATCAAGGCCCTTGGCTTTGAACCCGAAGACCTGCCCGCGCTGTGGGACGAACCCGGCCTGGAAGTGACCCGTTGGGGCACGGTGAAGGCGGAATTCACCTCAGGACGGACGGCTCTGCCCGGCGTCTACGCGGTGGGCGATATCGTGCGCGGTGCGTCGCTTGTTGTCTGGGCGATCCGCGACGGGCGCGATTGCGTGGATGCGCTGCTGGAAGATCTCGAAGCGAAGGCATCGGTCGCCGCCGAATAGGCCGCGCGAGGGGAGACGCCGGAATGGCCAGTGACGGATCCCAGTTGCTTGACGGACGCTGCCTTTGCGGCGCCGTAACCGTGCGCGCAGCGCCTATGCCGCGCGACCGGCTGGTGGCATGCCATTGCGACATGTGCCGCCGTTGGACGGGCGGTGTCTTCACGTCGTTCCAGGCCGAGGAAGGCTATGTCGTGACAGGTCCGGTCCGGATCTTCGAAAGCTCGGACGTGGCCGAACGCGCCTTCTGTTCTGAATGCGGCTCGTCGCTCTGGTACCGGATGCACGCCCGCCCGGGAGAAGCGCGGGAAGCGCCCTCTTTCGCGGCCGGACTTTTCGAAAACGCCGCCGGCGCGCGGCTGCAGGTCGAGTTCTTCTCGGATCTCTGTCCCGACGGCTATGCGTTTGCCGGAGATCACAAACGGATGACGGAAGCAGACTGCATGGCGGCCTTCGCCCCCGCGGAGGACCCGGCATGAGCACAACCGACAGAACCGGCGCGTGTCTCTGTGGCGCGGTGCGCTTTACGGCCAGCGCCGTTCGGTCGGATTACGGCGCCTGCCATTGCGAGATGTGCCGCCGCTGGACCGGGTCGGTCTTCCTTGGCGTGTCGGTCCCCGAAGGCGATCTGATCTGGGAAGGGTCGGAAAACATCCGCCGGTATGTGTCGTCGGACTGGGCGGAACGTGCCTGGTGCGACCGCTGCGGAGCGAATCTGTGGTATGCTGTGACGGTCGATGGCCCCCACAAGGGCACCCTGGAAATCCCGCTGGGGCTGTTCGACGATCCGAACGGGTTCGAGCTTCAGCGCGAGCTCTACTTCGACATCGCCCCCGACAGCTTTGCCATCGCGGGCGAACGGCAGAAGATGACCGCGGAAGAAACACGCCGGCGTTTCGGCGGGGAGGCCACGCCATGACATGTACCACCGGGGGATGCCTGTGCGCCGCGGTCCGCTACACGCTGGCGGACGCACCCGACCATTACGACGCCTGCCATTGCAGCATGTGCCGGAAGACGTCCGGCGGGGTTGGCTTCGGCATCAACGTGCCCGACGGCGGGATCACTTGGGAAGGTGCCGAGAACATCGGCATCTACAAGTCGTCGGAATGGGCCGAGCGCGCCTTCTGCAAGATCTGCGGATCGAGCCTCTACTACCGGATGCCGGGCGACGGCGAGAGGCCCGATTTCCTGAGCCTCGCCGCCGGATCGCTGGACGATCTGGAGGGCCTGACGATGACGACCGAGATCTATATCGAGGCGAAACCTTCGGGCCATGCCTTTGCGGGCGACACGAAGAAAATGACAGAAGCCGATGTGATCGCCGCCTTCGGCGGCAGTTGACGGCAACGAACGCGGCCCCGTCGGATGCCTCCGGCGGGAGTATTTGGAGAAAGAAGAAAAAGGGGAGGCGCCCGGAATTCTTCTTTCTGGAAATACTCCGGGGGAGTCCGGGTCGAAGACCCGGGCGGGGGCAGCGCCCCCGGGTCCCGGTGACAAGATGACGATGTTCTGCCGGAGAGCCCAGACAGCGGCGACCGGCGAAGGAGGTGGATTATGGCGACTTACGACGCAGCTTGGGTCCAGGCCGAGGAAGAGAAGCGCAAATGGATGGCCGAGTACGGCATGTACCGGGCCGAGGACGAACATTCGTCGTGCGGTGTCGGCCTTGTCGTGTCCATCGACGGGCAGAAAAGCCGCAAGGTGGTGGAAGCGGGCATCGACGCGCTGAAGGCGATCTGGCACCGCGGCGCGGTGGATGCCGACGGGTTGACCGGTGACGGCGCGGGCATTCATGTCCAGCTTCCGGTCTCGTTTTTCTACGACCAGATCCGCCGTACCGGCCACGATCCGCGCCTGAACGAATATTTTGCCGTGGGTCAGGTCTTCCTGCCGCGCACGGATTTCGGTGCGCAGGAATCCTGCCGGACCATCGTGGAACGCGAAGTCCTGCGGATGGGCTACTACATCTACGGCTGGCGCCATGTGCCCGTCGATATCACCTGCCTTGGCGAAAAGGCCAACGCGACCCGACCCGAGATGGAGCAGATCCTGATCTCGAACGCCAAGGGCGTGGACGAGGAGACGTTCGAGCGCGAGCTTTACGTCATCCGCCGCCGGATCGAAAAGGCCGCGGCCGCGGAAGGGATCGCGGGGCTGTATCTTGCGTCGCTGTCGTGCCGGTCGATCATCTACAAGGGCATGATGCTGGCCGAACAGGTCGCGACCTTCTACCCCGACCTGATGGATCCGCGGTTCGAGAGCGCCTTCGCGATCTACCACCAGCGCTATTCCACCAACACCTTCCCGCAATGGTGGCTGGCCCAGCCCTTCCGGATGCTTGCCCATAACGGCGAGATCAACACCCTGAAGGGCAACGTCAACTGGATGAAGAGCCACGAGATCCGCATGGCCTCGGGCACGTTCGGCGACCTTGCCGAGGACATCAAGCCGATCATCCCTCAGGGGTCGTCCGACTCCGCCGCGCTGGATGCCGTGTTCGAGGTTCTGGTCCGCGCGGGCCGGTCGGCGCCGATGGCCAAGACGATGCTGGTGCCCGAAAGCTGGTCGAAACAGGCGGTCGAGCTGCCGGAATCGTGGCGCGACATGTATTCCTACTGCAACTCGGTCATGGAGCCGTGGGACGGCCCCGCCGCCCTTGCCATGACCGACGGGCGCTGGGTCTGTGCCGGGCTTGACCGGAACGGGCTGCGGCCGATGCGCTATGTCGTGACGGGTGACGGGCTGCTGATCGCGGGCTCGGAAGCCGGGATGGTGCCGCCGGATGAAGCCACTGTCGTTGAAAAGGGCGCACTTGGCCCGGGGCAGCTGATCTCTGTCGATATGGCGACGGGCACGCTTTATCACGACGCCGAGATCAAGAACAAACTCGCCGCCTCGCAGCCTTTCGGGGACTGGGTCGGCAAGATCAACGACGCCGACGCCGAGCTGGCCAAGGCCGTCGAGGCGCCGATCTTCGAAGGCGAGGTGCTGCGCAGGCGCCAGATCGCGGCCGGCTATTCGATGGAGGATCTGGAGCAGGTCCTGTCGCCGATGGTCGAGGACGCGAAGGAAGCGCTGGCGTCCATGGGCGATGACACGCCCCAGGCCGTGCTGTCGAAGATGTACCGGCCGCTCAGCCATTTCTTCCGGCAGAACTTCAGCCAGGTGACGAACCCGCCCATCGACTCGCTTCGCGAATACCGGGTAATGAGCCTGAAGACTCGCTTCGGCAACCTGAAGAACGTGCTGGACGAAGACAGCTCCCAGACCGAGATCATCGTTCTGGAAAGCCCCTTCGTCGGCAACAAGCAGTGGGAGCTTCTGGTCAAGCAATTCAACGCCCCCGCGGTGGAAATCGACTGTTCCTTCCTGCCGGGCGAAGGCGCGCTGCGCGAGGGGCTCGACCGGATCCGGGCCGAGGCCGAGGATGCCGTGCGCTCGGGCGCGGGCCATATCGTGCTGACCGATCACCTGTCGGACGAGGACAAGGTGGCGATGCCGATGATCCTTGCCACCAGCGCGGTGCATTCGCATTTGACGCGCAAGGGCCTGCGGACCTTCTGTTCGCTGAACGTGCGCGCGGCGGAATGCATCGATCCGCATTACTTTGCCGTGCTCATCGGCTGCGGCGCGACCGTCGTGAACCCCTACCTTGCCGAGGATTCCATCGCCGACCGCATCCGGCGCGGCCTGCTGGACGGCCCGCTGACCGAAGCCATGCGGCGCTACCGCGAGGCGATCGATCAGGGCCTGCTCAAGATTATGTCGAAGATGGGGATTTCGGTCATTTCCTCCTATCGCGGCGGTCTGAACTTCGAAGCCGTGGGCCTTTCCCGCGCCATGGTTGCCGAATTCTTCCCCGGCATGATCTCCCGCATCTCGGGAATCGGGGTGACGGGCATCCAGCGCAAGGCGGAAGAGATCCACGACAAGGGCTGGAAATCGGGCACCGACATCCTGCCCATCGGCGGCTTCTACAAGTCGCGGTCGTCGGGGGAAAAGCACGCCTGGGAAGCGACCACGATGCACCTGCTGCAATCGGCGGTCGGGCGCGGTTCTTACGAGCTGTGGAAGACCTATTCCAAGACGCTCAGGGACAACCCGCCGATCCACCTGCGCGATCTGCTGGATATCAAGCCCATCGGCCGTCCCGTGCCGCTGGAGGAAGTGGAATCGATCACCTCGATCCGCAAACGCTTCGTGACGCCGGGCATGTCGCTGGGGGCGTTGTCCCCCGAGGCCCACAAGACGCTGAACGTGGCCATGAACCGGATAGGCGCCAAATCCGACAGCGGTGAAGGCGGCGAGGATCCGGCGCATTTCCAGCCGGAATCCAACGGCGACAACCCGTCGGCCAAGATCAAGCAGGTGGCGAGCGGCAGGTTCGGTGTCACCGCCGAATACCTGACCCATTGTGAAGAGCTTGAGATCAAGGTCGCGCAGGGCGCCAAGCCCGGTGAAGGCGGGCAGTTGCCGGGGATGAAGGTCACCGACCTGATCGCGCGGCTGCGGCATTCGACGAAGGGCGTGACGCTGATCTCTCCCCCGCCGCACCACGATATCTATTCGATCGAGGATCTGGCGCAGCTGATCTACGACCTGAAGCAGATCAACCCGCGCGCCAAGGTGACTGTGAAGCTGGTGGCATCGTCCGGTGTCGGCACGATTGCCGCCGGTGTGGCGAAAGCCAAGGCCGATGTCATCCTGATCTCGGGGCACAACGGCGGGACGGGGGCCAGCCCCGGCACGTCGATCAAGCATGCCGGTCTCCCGTGGGAGATGGGCCTGACCGAGGCACACCAGGTTCTGGCGATGAACAAGCTGCGCGAACGGGTCACGCTGCGCACCGATGGCGGGCTGCGGACCGGGCGCGACATCGTCATGGCGGCGATGATGGGGGCCGAGGAATACGGCATCGGCACCGCCGCGCTGATCGCGATGGGCTGCATCATGGTGCGTCAGTGCCAGTCGAACACCTGCCCGGTGGGCGTCTGCACCCAGGATCCGCGCCTGCGCGACAAGTTCACGGGCAATGCCGACAAGGTGGTGAACCTGATCACCTTCTACGCCCAGGAAGTGCGTGAGCTGTTGGCCGAAATCGGCGCGCGCAGCCTCGACGAGGTGATCGGCCGGGCGGATCTGCTGGCGCAGGTCTCGCGCGGGGCAGCGCATCTGGACGATCTGGACCTGAACCCGCTGCTGATCACCGTCGATGGCGCGTCGAACATCGTCTACAACCGCGACAAGGACCGGAACCCGGTGCCGCCGACGCTGGACGCGCAGATCGTCAAGGACGCCAGCCGCTTCCTGCAGGACCGCGAGAAGATGCAGCTGTACTACGCGGTGCAGAACACGCACCGCACGGTGGGCACGCGGACATCGTCGGAACTCGTCAGCCGCTTCGGCATGCGCGACAACGGCCTGCAGCCGGATCACCTGACGGTGAAGCTGCAGGGCTCGGCCGGGCAATCCCTGGGGGCGTTCGCCGCGCCGGGGCTGCGGATCGAGGTCTCGGGCGATGCCAACGATTATGTCGGCAAGGGCCTGTCGGGCGGCACGATCATCGTGCGCCCGCCGCAGGTCAGCCCACTGGTCACGGACGAGAACACGATCATCGGCAACACGGTGCTCTATGGCGCGACGGCAGGCTACCTGTTCGCCGCCGGCCGTGCAGGCGAACGCTTCGCGGTCCGGAACTCGGGTGCGCACGTGGTGGTCGAAGGCTGCGGGTCGAACGGTTGCGAATACATGACCGGCGGGGTCGCCGTGCTGCTGGGCCGGATCGGGGCCAACTTCGGCGCCGGGATGACCGGCGGCATGGCCTATATCTACGATCCCCATGGCGATGCGCGGCGGCTGTTGAATACCGACTCGCTGGTGGTGGGGCAACTGAGCCACCCGCACTGGGAAAGCGAACTGGAAGAGCTGATCGAGCGCCACGCGGCGGAAACGGGCAGCCGCAAGGCTGCCGCGATCCTGCAGCACTGGGAGGCCGAGAAAGGCCTGTTCCTGCAGCTCTGCCCAAAGGAAATGCTGCCCCATATCAGCCACCCGCTGGGCTTCACTGCCGAAGCGGTGCCGGCCGAATAGCGCGATCCGCGCCCATAGCCGGAAACATTGAAGCCGCCCGTCATGCCTTGCGCGTGACGGGCGGCGACATGTGCACTATGTCTGCCCTGTCGTTTAGAAGGAGCACGAGCCGCCATGGCCACCGAGGCATTCGAATCCATCGTCGAAGATTTCGAGTTCCTGGAAGACTGGGAAGACCGCTATCGCTATGTCATCGAACAGGGCAAGGCGATGGAGCCGCTCGACCCGGCGCTGAAGGTCGATGCAACCCGCGTCCACGGCTGCGCCAGCCAGGTCTGGCTGCATCCGCAGATCGACGGCGGCACCTTCCATTTCGATGGCGAAAGCGACGCGATGATCGTGAAGGGCCTGATCGCCGTCCTGCGCGCGCTTTACAACGGGCTGCCAGTGGGCGAAGTCCCCGCGCTCGACGCGAAAGCGCAGCTGGCGCGGCTGGAACTCGAATCGAACCTGTCGTCGCAGCGGTCGAACGGGCTGAATTCGATGATCGAGCGAATTCGCAAGACAGCTGCCGAAGCGGCCTGAAATCCGGCGCCGCGTGGGGGCTATGCCCACACACCCCCGAGATATTTACAGACCGAAGAAGCTCAGGCGATGCCCCCGGACTTCTTTGGTCCCAAGATACCTCCGCCGGAGGCAGACCGACGGGACACAAATGACGAAAGTCCGAAAACCGGGCGCGTTCAGCGGGGGCTGCGCTTCGCCAGTATACGCTGGAGCGTCCGGCGGTGCATGTTCAGACGCCGCGCCGTTTCCGAGACGTTGCGATCGCAAAGCTCGTAGACCCGCTGGATATGTTCCCAGCGCACGCGGTCCGCGCTCATCGGGTTTTCCGGCGGCGGCGGGAGTTCGTCGGGGCGGGTCAGGAGCGCGTCGCAGATGTCGGTCGCGTCGGCCGGTTTCGACAGGTAGTCGGTCGCGCCGATCTTGACCGCGGCCACCGCCGTCGCGATCGCGCCATAGCCCGTCAGCACCACCACGCGGCTGTCGGGGCGGCGTTCGCGCAGGACTTCGACCACGTCCAGACCGTTGCCGTCCTCCAGCCGCAGATCGACCACCGCGTAGGCCGGGGGCCGCGCCGTGGCGATGGCCTTGCCGGCCGCGACCGAACCGGCGGTCTCGATCTCGAAACCGCGCTTTTCCATCGCTTTTGCCAGGCGCCGCAGGAATGGCTCGTCATCGTCCACCAACAGAAGCGATTTGTCGGGGCCAATGTCTGAGCGGGCGGTCTCTGCCATGTTCCGGTTGTCCTCTGCCTGCGCGTCAATGTCGCATTCGGCGGGACTATGGCGTCCAGCCCGGGAAAGGTCAAACAGTTGGTCCACCAGAGACCGGGCAGTGGTTTTCCTGCCATTTGACCGGTTTGGCCAATTTGTCCCGAATTCCGAAAATCATGTCCGGGTCTGGCACTCAAACCCGGGGCGCTTGCGGGCTATGTTGTTCGCAGCAACAAGATCCGCTTCGGAAAAAAGCGGGATGGGCTCCCCGGGCGTAACGAGTTGTTCATTTGGTTTTTCGGGGATGGGGGGACGTTCAGGGCCCCCCGGGACCCCGTCGGCAAAGCCGGCGGGGTCTTTTTTGGCGCTGCCTCAGATCTCGCCCACGAAGCAGGCGACCTTGTCGGCCATGTCCTCGGGGCTCAGTTCGCGCCGGAAGAAATCGACGAAGCCGTGTTCGGGCAGCACGAGGTAGGTGAAGGTCGAATGGTCGACGAGGTAGTATTCGTCCTCCGCCGGATGCGCCTTGTAATAAGTGCGGTAGGCCTGGCTGGCCGCCTTCACCTGCTCCGGACTGCCGGTGAGGCCGATCATCTTCTTGTGCATGTTGGCGGCATAGTCGCCCACCACCTCGGGCGTGTCGCGCGCCGGGTCGATGGAAATGAAGACCGGCGTGGACGAGATCCCGCGGTCTGCCAGCACGTCCACGGCATCGGCGTTGCGCGTGGTATCCAGCGGGCAGACATCGGGGCAGAAGGTGTAGCCGAAGTAGACAAGCGACGGTTCCGTGATCACGTCCGCATCGGACACGTTCGCGCCCTGGGCGTTCACCAGTTCGAACGGGCCGCCGATGTCGCCGCCGCCGGCCACGGCGCTTGACCGGCAATCGGCAAACTGGTCGCCGCCCCGCGGCCAGGCGGTCAGCGCCCAGACGCCGCCCACGAACAGAACCGCGACGATGACGGCGGCAATGGCTAGGTAACGAGGCATGGCGGCTCCCTGTATCAAAAGGATATGCGGCAACCTGCCCATGGCACAGTTGATCCTGCCGCGTCCGAGACCTAACACTGTCGCGTCCCGATGCAACCGGAGCCGCGTTCACGAATGGCACAGCCCTCTATCGGCCTTCTGTCGGAAGAAGCCCGCGGCAACTGGATCCGGCTGCGCACGCTGATCCTGCTGCGCTGGGTGGCCATCACCGGTCAGGTCGGCGCGCTGATCGTGTCGCAGTACATGTTCGGTCTCTGGCTGGAATTCGGCCTGTGCTACCTGGCCGTGGGCATTTCCGCGATCGGCAACCTGATCGCGATGTTCGTGTTTCCGGAAAACAAGCGCCTGTCGGAAAGCGAAAACTTCCTGATGGTCATGTTCGACCTGCTGCAACTGGTGTTTCTTTTGTACCTGACCGGCGGCCTGAACAACCCGTTCGCGCTGCTGGTGCTGGGGCCGGTGACGATCTCGGCCTCCGTGATCGGTCTGCGGCCCACGCTGATCGTGGGTGGCACGGCGATCATCCTTGTCACCCTGCTGGCCCTGTTCCACCTGCCGTTGCGCACGTCGCAGGGCATGGTGCTGCGGGTGCCCGATCTGTTCGTCTTCGGCAACTGGGCCGCGATCCTAATCGCCGTCGTCTTCCTGGGCGTCTATTCCCGCCGCGTGTCATCGGAGATGCATTCGATGGCCGATGCGCTGGCCGCCACGCAGATGGCGCTGGCACGCGAACAGAAGCTGACCGACTTGGGCGGCGTCGTGGCCGCCGCCGCGCATGAACTTGGCACGCCGCTGGCCACGATCAAGCTGACGTCTTCGGAACTGATGGAAGAACTGTCCGACTACCCCGAACTTCACGAAGACGCGGCCCTGATCCGCGAACAGGCCGACCGCTGCCGCGACATCCTGCGCGACATGGGCCGCGCCGGGAAGGACGATCTGCACCTCCGGCAGGCGCCGCTCAGCGCCGTGCTGACGGAAGCGGCCGAGCCGCACATGAACCGCGGCAAGATCGTCGAGATCCGTGACGACCCGGCCACCGAGGGCCGCGCACAGCCCAGCGTCCTGCGAAAACCGGAAGTGATCCACGGCCTGCGCAACCTGATCCAGAACGCCGTCGATTTCGCCCAGGCCCAGGTCTGGATCGAAAGCTCGTGGTCGGACGAGGCGATATCGGTCCGGATCGTGGACGACGGGAAAGGATATCCGCCCCACCTGATCGGCCGGATCGGCGATCCGTTCATGCGCCGCCGCAAGTCGGATCGCGACCGGTCTCAGCGGCCTGAATACGAAGGCATGGGGCTGGGCCTGTTCATCGCCAAGACGCTTCTGGAACGGTCGGGGGCCGAACTGACCTTCGCCAACGGATCCGACCCCTATCACCCGGACGGCGCGGACCGGATCGGCGCGATCGTCG
>TARA_R110002020_G_scaffold1912_1_pt1 | contig 11699 bp, 8 predicted proteins | sample TARA_R110002020 | Tara Oceans TARA_R110002020 (sample SAMEA4396489) | marine metagenome | biome: Westerlies Biome; feature: [MES] marine water layer (ENVO:01000295) within the mesopelagic zone...; material: water (ENVO:00002006), including particulate matter (ENVO:01000060) such...
TTACCTTGGAGGTTTTGTGCTTGCTACGGCAGCTTCTATGGGCGTTAAGATACGTTGGGGTGGAGATTGGAATGCTAGTTCATTGTTTAAAGGTCAAAGAACAACTAAAGATAATAATTTTGACGATCTTGTTCACTTTGAGATTCTTGATTAATGAAAAGAGCTATCGTTATACCAGATCAGCATTTTCCAATACACGATGAAAGAGCTGTAGATATTACACTTCAAGCAATTGAATATATTAAACCTGAGATTTTTATTAACTTAGGAGATGTTGGAGAATGGGAATCAGTTTCCGCTTGGTGCTTTAAAGGAAAACGTCTTCCTAATCTTGAGCATCAGCTTATTGATGTTGATAAAGAAATTGAAGCTGTTAATGCTGGCATTGATTTATTTGATAAAGCATTAGATAAAATTAAATGTGAAGAAAGGTATATATTAGCTGGAAACCATGATGAATGGTTAGATCATTTTGTAAATAAACATCCTTATTTAAAAGGATATCGTTTTAAAGACGCTTGTAAGTGGATAGAAAGGGGATATAAATATTACCCTTATAATAAGCCATTAAAAATTGGAAAAGTAAATTTTATACATGGAGCTTATGCTACAACATATCATGCTAAAAAACATTTAGAAGCCTATGGCTCTAATATAGTTTATGGTCATACTCACGATATTCAAAGGCATAGTTTAACTAAGTTAGATTCAGGTACTATTGGTGCGTGGTCAATGGGTTGTTTAAAAGATATGTCTCCTCAAAAAAATAAATGGTTAAAAGGCAGATTGCATAATTGGAATCATTGTTTTGGAATAGTGACGTTTTTTGATAGACCTAAAGGTAATTTTCAAATGGAACAAATTGAAATACTAAATGGACAATGCACTTTATGGGGAAAGCAATTTAATGCCTAAGCAAATTTTACAAATTAAAGATTTTAGTGGTGGTTTAAATACATTAAGAGACCCTGCTGATATTGCTGATAATGAATTACAAGTAATTGAAAATTTAAGTGTAAAGACACAAGGATCTATTACTCCTGCTTATTTAAATACTGATTCAACTAATAATAAAATTACCGATTATAATAATAGTCATATAGATGATATACAAGCAGGGTATGGGTTAGGCTATTTTGAATTTGACCATGTTAGAGATTCAGTTACAGTAACTCAAACAAGCTCTATTACTGGAGATGATGATAATGAAGGTTCTGCTACTGGTTTTATTGCAAGGCAAGTCGGTGGTGAGTATAGAGAAATTGAATATAAATCAGGTGGCACTGTACAAAATTTAGCTACTTCATTTCCTGTTGGTTCTACATTTATGCTTACTTCTACTACTTTTTCTGCAGATGGCCTAGATCCACAGTCTCAAGGAATTTATACAGTTGTTGCTGTAGGAGAAACAAATGTAAAAAACATTATTGTTGATAAGACAATTGCAATTAATATTGAAACAGCACCTCAAGATTTTTGGGGTGCAACTTTAAAAGGTAGTAGAAGTACAGATAAAATAATTTTTCTTGCCCATCCAGAAGAACATAAAATAGATACATATTCGATAAGTACTGCAGGTACAAACTGGGATGAAGACACTATTACCCTTAGAAGCAGCGCATCTGGTCTGAGCTCTAAAGTAAAGTATTATAAAGTAGGAAACGAAGTTAGATGCTGCGATACAGGCATTAATAATTCTTCTAAAATTCAATGGTTTGGATGGATACAAAGAAGACATTTTGAAGGGTGTGATAGGTCAACAGATGATAATACATATTTAGCGTATTATGCTAAAGACAATACTTTAGCTAAACCTACTGCAGGTCACGTATCTTCTAGCGAAGCAAGTGCTGGTACATTAGCTAAATATAAAAGTACTGCAGCTACAACATATTCAGCTATAACTGCAGGAGCTGGATTTAATGTTTATATTACAACAGAGACAGATCAAGAAGGTACTATTCCAGCAGGAACATATGAAATAGCTCAAACGTTTATTTATGATAATAATCAAGAATCGTTACCAGCAGCTTATACTACTACCCATACTGTATCAGATACAAATGATTTAAAATGTTTATCTATTAGTGTTGGTACAAGAGGGCCATTTGATCCAAGAATATCAGGTGGTCGTATTTATATTAGAGAACAAAACGCAGATTCAGAATGGATAATGTTAGTAGATATTGATTTAACAAAAGGCGGTAGATTAAAGTTTACCGATGATTACTCTGCTTGGGAAAATGCATTTTTTGCTCCTACTGCTACAACTGGAAATAACAGTACAGCTTTAACATCTGTTAGTGATGTCACATATTTAACAGATGGAATGACTATATCAGGTGGAAACATACAAGCTGGTACAACGATTGCTAGTCATAATGGAAGTAATGTTATTACATTGTCTCAAGTGACTGCTGGTAGTGGAGGAGCTAGTGGAGTTACATTAAGCATTAGCGGTTCTTTTTATTCATGTCCTGATTATAACCAATCAGATAATAATTTTCGTTTAAAAGAATTTGGTTTATTGACTTATGAAATTATTAACGGGTTCTCTTCTAAAATATTTAGTCATACTATTAGTGAAGAAGGAGAACATTGGAAAGATTCAGTAATTGCAAATAATAGAGTATTTGTCTGTAATGTAAAAATTAAAGATGAAAATACAGGTAGTGCAAAAGAAACTGCTACAACAAATGATTTTGTAGATAGGATTATGTATTCTATGCCAAATAGATATGACACATTTCCTTATCATAATTATATAGAAGCATCAAAAGGAGACGCTGACTATTATACAGCAATTGAAGCTTATGCAGATAGGCTATTAGCATTTAAAAGCAAAAGTGTAGATATTATTAATATTTCATCGCCTGATGACGCTGGTTGGTTTTTAGAAGAAACAAAGCAATATATGGGAGTAGTATGGCCAGAGGCTGTAAAGCGTACGCAATATGGTTTATTATGGGTAAACTCACAAGGATTGTTTTTATATAATGGTAATAACATAGTTAATTTAAAAGAAAATAAGATTGATGATGCAACTTGGGTAAGCGTAACTGGTGAATCAACAACTGGATTATTGTATGATGAGCAAACTTCTTTAGCTTATATTACAAGGGGTTATACTGGCTCTGCTTCTGGCTATACTGTGAATTTAAAAAAGGGAACTTTTGTTAAAACAAGTAACTTTTTATTGGTTGCTAATGATGCTAGTAACTCAGTAGATACAGATGATAATGTTTTAATTGCTTATGATGCAGGTAGCAGTATAGATATTTATCAATTATATAGAACAGAAGTAGCAAATACATGTGATTTTCAAACAAAAGATTATGACTTTGGAGATCCATCAACTACTAAAAAAATATACGCAGTTTACGTTACTTATAAATCAGATGGAGTTTTAACAAACTATTTTACTTTAGAGGAAGATGATGGAACATCTCATGCATTAGCTGGTACAATAGCAGCATCTGCCAGTAATTATACTACTGTAAAGATAGCTCCTAGTTCTCCTGTTGTTTGTAATAAGGTATCAGTTAAATTTGATTCTAGTACTAATGCTAGGAAATTATATATTAATGATATTGGAATAGAGTACCGAATGCTAAAAAAGAGAGCTGGGTAATGGAGAGAATTGCAAGATCTATACAAAATAAAAAACAAGATAAAATTGCACTTGTTCAAATCCAACCATCTGTTAATTCTCTGCGAGAAGGTGAAGAAGTTTTATTTAATAACTCTAATGGAATGTTAGTTAGGTATAGAAAACAAAACGGAAGGCTATGGTCTTCTAATATGACAGACAATGGCAATATGTTAGTAGATAAAAAATTAACTGTTGGTGCATTAGAATACAAAAATAGCTTTGTTCATTACCAAACATTTTCTCATAATTTTGAAGAAGATATACGAGGTGGAACATACTATTTACCTTGGGGGACGGCTGGAGAAGCAACAAGTATGGAAACTTTAGCAGGTTTTGTTACTCCATTTACAATGACTTTGATAAAAATTATAATGCGATCTAATAGTTTTAATGGCTCTGATGACATTGTAGTAAAAGTAGAAAAACAAGATAATGATGCTACTGAAGACACTGTCGCTACAGCTACATATGATGTTTCAGAGGTTGGAGCAATATCAAATCATGCAAATTTAGAATTAAATACATCAGATTTTAATAATTCCCCTACGGTTATTGCAGGGCAAAAAGCAGGGATTAGTATAACTGCAGGTAGCGACATTACAGACGATCCTGCTTATTTCTGGATTACGTCTGTGTGGAAAACATATATAAGGATTTAATAGGAGTTTAGAATGGGAATGGAAAATTTACTTTTAGCACAGCAAATGGATGAGACTGAAAGCAGACTTCAAAATATACAAGATGATGAAAATGCTAGACGGAAAAAAGGTGGTTTTTGGTCTAGTATGGGCGGTGGAGCTGGAGGCTTACTTGGAGGTTTAGGAGCAGGCGCTCTTGCAGGTGCTTTAGGTGTAGCAACTGGTGGATTAGCAATGCCTTTAATAATAGGCGCTGGAGCTGGTTTAGGTTCTTTAGGTGGAGCTAGGATAGGTGCTGATCTTGGTGGGGGAAGAGCACATGACGCTGTAAAGCTTGGTCAAAATATAGATGTCTTATCAGGTAAAACTAAAGAATTTAGCCAGTCTGTAAAAGATAGATATAGAAAAAATGTTAATCAATTTCAAGACAATCTTAATACAAATATTCTTAGTCAAGCTGTTAACACAGGATTAAAAGCAGGTGCGTTTGCTTATGCAAACCCAATGATACAAAAAGGATTAGGAAAAGCTGGAGCTAAATTAGGTTTTGGTTCTGGGCAACCTTTGACAACAGCTTCAGGTGAAGTATTATCGCAAGGTGCTCCAGCTAATGTTGCAGGGGCGCAAGCGTATACGCCTGCAGGTTTAGAAACTAGTTTTGCACCTGCAGAAGCTTTTAAGCAAGCAGGTGTTGCTCAATACACTGCTCCTGTTATGCAAAGCCCACCAACAGCTCCTTTACTTGGTGCTGCTGGCTCTAAAGCAAATTTAATGAATCAGGCTGGTTATAAATTACCCAATACTCTATTGAATATGACCCAACAAAATTCTAATATTCCTTCATCTAGTCCTCTTCCTTCTCAAAAAGTTGTAAGTGGTTTTGACCAAGGATATGTTGTTGGTCAAGGAAGAAATCAAATTGTACATCCTAAAACACAATGGAATCCATATGCAATGCAAAATCAATCTCAATGGGATATTGTAAATCAAAGACATGGTGGAATAGGACAACAAGCAGGTTATTTTGATCCACAACAAACTATAGGTAATCCTGCTTTAGATAATCAATTCAATAATCCATTTGTACCTCAATGGTTACAAAACATTAACGCAGGAAAATAATATGTCACGTGATCCAAATTTTGGTAATGAACAAAATACCTATAATTATAATGCGCTTCAAAACACAGGTCAAAGTAGCTTTAATCCTACAAATCCATCTCCTTACAATTATCAATGGGGACAGCAAAATATCAATAATTATTTATCTAGTCCTTTTACTAATCCTTATAGCCAAAATCCATTATCCTTTTTAGAATCGCAAGGTATAAATATAAAAGGGTTAGATGAATCATCTTTAGCATTTTTACCCAATACAAGTAGGTTAACCACAGCATTCGATAGAATGAATACTCAAGTGGGTATGGCTAGGACAGGTCTTGGCTTTGATATGGATGCTCAACAATTAGCAGGCAGGCAAAATTTATTAGGGATGACTGGGGGTCAAGGTTTGTCTAGTATTGGAACTGGTTTTGGAGCACAGGGAAGGAATACAGCTAGTAATTTAGGTTCTATTAACCAAGGATATCAAACTGGTTTAAATCAATCTATGGCAGGTTTTCAATCAGACATTCTTGGTATGCAATATGATTATCAAGATGCTCAAACAGATTATCAAGATGCTCTAACAAGCGCATTAGGCAATATTATGGCGTCAGGTGAAGATAAATTTACAGTGTCTTTAGCGGATTCTTATGGAACAGGGCCATATAATCAATTTGGTAATACAGGTGGGGGTGGAATGGCAAGTAATTGGGGAACTGGACAAGATTGGGGCGGTAGTTAATGATTTGGCAATACGGTAATTACAAATTTAATTGCAATTTTCAAATACCTACGGTTTCTAATTTTAAGAATTGGTTAAAAGATTATTTAAAATTAGACAATGTTAATAAATATGAAACATGGTTAGCTAGTGGTTTTACACAAGGTTGGAACACATTGGATATAGATATAGTTTTAACAAATTTACCTAAGTATAAAGAACTGCAAAGTTTGATGCTTGATTCTATTAAGCTAGGTGTAAAACACAATATTTTTATTGACATCTGTCATTGGGATCGTGAACCACTAGATTATAGTAAAACTAAAGAAAAAATTGTAGTCAAGAAAACTGTAGTTGGCAATAGAATTATACAAGATGGGAAATTAATTACAGATTGGAAACATGCAAAAGAAGTGTTTCCAAATCTTTATTCATTTACAAAGGTTTATCCAACAGATAAACAAATGAATAGAGTATATAAATCTAAACCAACACTATTAAATTAGGAGGAAGCTATGGCAGTTGATCCAGCAATGGTAGGCTTTAATGTTGTAGATAATTTACAAAATACATTACTAAACTACGTAATGCAAAATAGAAAAATGCAACAACAAGACAGGCAATTCTATGCCGAGCTTGGTCAAAGGAAAGAAGAGTTTGAAGAAACTTTTGATGAAGGCGTAAGAAGATATGATACTACATTCAAAGAAGGTGCAAGAAGGTATGATACTACTTTTGATGAAGATCAAAAAAGATATGATACAGGACGTAGCGATATATTAGATTTGAGAAAAGCACGAAGGTTAATGGCTGAGCAAGGAATTTCTAGAAATAAACAAAAAAAATTAATAGAGGATTTTGATAGAGATAAAACATCTTATATTGAAAATATGAAAAATATTTCTCTTGGCACAGGTGGTTTATTTTCTGGCGATTATTGGAAAAGTAAATTTGCTCCTAGTCCAGAGCAGTATTATGGTGCACAATTTGATCAAAGAGTAGGAGCAAGACCTACAGTATCTCCATTTCAATTGCCTAATACAAATCAATTGCCTGATATTGGATTGCAACAAATGTTAGCTGGAGATCCGTCCAAGCAAAGTTTATTAAATATGTTAATGTTACAAGGAGGTTAATCATGGATCCCGATTTAATCTATGAATTAATAATGGATTATAATAATAATCCTCAAAGATACAACGATGAAGAAGCAGAGACTATAGCTACTTTAGCTAATTCAATGGGTAGGCCATTTGAGCGTGAGAGTAAGGCTTTGTCAAAAGGTTTATTTGATTTAGTAGACACTGCATCTTTTGGTTTAGTTCCAGATGATTGGAGACCTGTTTCACGTGGTCAATCTGTATATGGTGAAACTGGTATGGAGAAATTACTTGGAGGTTTAGGAACTGGCGCTGGTATAATTGGTGGCGGTATTGGAGCATTTAAAGGTGCTAGGGGCTTAATGAGAAGTAAACCTGTACGTTCAGCAGCTGACAAAGCTTATGGCGCTGGAAGATCTGCAGCTTTAACAGCTGATGATATGATTTTAGGCGGTAGAGGAAGAAATGCATTAGATCGTGTAAGAAGACAGTTAGATTTTTCTGGTATAGGGAATGTAGGTATTAATATTTAATGCCATCGCCTTATGAAGCTCTAAAAGTTCAAAACTTAATTAGAACTTATAAGAGCAACCCTACAATATTTAATGATGATCAGCTAGATGAATTAGAACGTCTAGCTAATGACAATCAGATTCAGTTTAAGAGAAGGCAAAGTGACTTTTCTTTACAACGTGGTTTGCAACAAGCACAAGCTGGTTTCATTGAGGGGCTTACAACTCTTGATCTTATTCCTAAAGAACCTCGCAATACAGGTGAAGCTATTTTCAGACAGCTTGGTCATCTTGCTGGTTTTGCACCTGCAATATTAAAAGCACCTGTGATGGGTGCAGTTAAACTTGCATCTAAGGTTACAGGGAAAGAAACAAAAGATATTGTGAAGGGTAGATTCACATCTGCTGTTTTAGATGGGATAGATGCATTAGACGCTGTTGCTCTTCCTATGATTGGTTCTCGTAAAACTAAACAATTATTTGATTATGGTTTAAAAAAGACAGGAGCTGAATCATTAGATTTTTTAAAACATGGAGCACGTACTAGGGCAATAACAGAAGAAGCTTTAGGCTTAGCTTCTGCTAGTGCTATAAGTAACATATGGAAGGGGCAAGATGCTATTGTTGATTCTTATATTGGAGGAGCCATCGCTGGTGGAGCCTTTGGTGGTATTGGTAATTTTGTATCTGTAGGAAATCTATACAAAGGTAATCCCGAGCAAGTAGAGCAAGCTAATAAATTATTACGAGCTGGTGTAGCTAGTGCATTTATGGGTATTCCTTCTACGTTAAGAAATGACCCTACTGAAATGCAGATATATGAGTATTTGTTAGGTGGATTTTTTGGGTACAATACTCGTCCTGCTAGAGAGACTGAAGCTGCAAAATGGATTAATCAAAATCGTGATCCATCAGAAATCTTTAGACCAGAAAAGTCTAAAGAATGGAATAATGTCAGTAAAGATGCTAAAGATTTTATAATTCGAGATCATCCTATGACTAAAGCGATGAACTCTGAAGGGTTAGGCGGCAGCACAGGGGCTGCGTTGTCTTATATAGAAAAGAAATTCCCTGATAGTCAATGGAGAAAAATTGCTAAAGAGCATTTAAGTGAAAATAAGATAGACGTTACGGAAAATAACATTCATGATTATTACAGAACAAAAGCATCTGAAACTTATAAAATACAGAATCCATTAAACGATGCTATTGTTATTACAAATGCAATAGTTAATGATCAGAGAATGGATAAAGTTGATCCAGCAGAAAAAGAACAATTTAACATAAAAGACATATCTAGAGATATTAGTAATTCTTCTAAAAAACTTGGCACTACCAAGGAAGTAGGCAGTACAATTGATGTAATAGCACAACGTTCTATAGAGAACGATATGCCTAATGTAGAGTTATTTATGCGTTCTGTAAAGTCTGAGTTAGGTGAAAAAGCTACAGCTAAACAAGAACCTAAATTACGTGGTTGGTTTAGAACACGGATGCAAAATCCTCAGAATATGGATCTTGTAACATTGACTGCAAATGGGAATAATGCAGAGTATCGTGTTATTACTAAAGAAAAATTTGGTGAAGTCACTGTTGGTGAAAAGTTTGATATAATGCCAGCTACATATTTAGTACCTGAAGCGCAGTTTCAACTTATGACTCATATGGTAAAAGAATCTTATAATCCTAAGACTAAAACTATAGAACCTGAAGCGTTTAAAATTATGGAGCAAAATTTAAACAAAGAAGGTGAAATAGTTTATAAGCTCCAGCAAAAAGATCTTGGGATGCTTCAAAGTAAATTAGCTGAAAATGGTAGATACATAGTGCATGGCGTTAAAGACAAAGACTATGTAATGACTAGTAGATTTAGAGATGATACAATTACATTAGAAAATACGTTTGATATTCTATCTAATGTGGAGCTTAGAGAGAACGTAGAAAGTTCTTATAAGAGGTCTCTTGAGCTAGAGAAAGAAATATTTGGTGATACCCCAGCAGTTGAAAAGATACATGAAAGGAAATGGATTTCTAATATAGTTAACATGGCTGAAATGAATAATTTGCCAGTTGATAAAGCATGGGCTTTGATTGATCCAGCAGGAAATTATGGTAAGAGCGTTGCTGATTTAAATAAAAGGATGACTTTGTTTGCAAATAGATTTACTCCTATGGTTAAGCAAAGTTTTGCAGATGTAGAAGGTATGCCTAATGAAGAAAAATTTAATATTATTGTTGTTAATGATGTAGGTCTAAAGTCAGATACAGATGGTGCTATACAATTTAGATCTGATTTTATAGATGCTCAAAGTAAAGCAATGGGTAGGCCTGTTAATTTAACTGGACACAACAAACCAGTTATAGCTGCTAAAACAGCGAATGGTTTTTTTGCTACTAAGTCTAATGGACAAGAAGCTTTTCCTGCTTTAAATGAATGGATGAAAGCTAACAATATACATGGAGTTGTATATGAAAGTTCTGCGAAGCTTAGAGGGGCTAATCAATTAAGTAATTTGACATATGAAAAGGGTAATTATAAATCAGACAAATTAAATGTTTTAGAGATTCCTATAGAAACATTACAGATAAGTTCTGGCACATATGAAAATACTTTTAAAGATACTAAAGGAGCTTCTTTACCTATTCAGTATTGGGGACAGGCTAACAATCAACAAGCTAAAGGATATTCTCAAGAGTACATAGAGAATGTTGTTAAGCCGTCTTTAGAGGGTACTCAAAAAGGTAGAAACCTTGCAAAAGAATTTCAGAAGAATAATGATATAGATGCATTTGCTCAGAAATATAAAGATGAAAATATTCGACTAGAAGAATTACCATTTGAGTTTGTTATAGATACATTATTAAATAAAGCTGATACACCTATGGGTAAGCTTATATCTGATAGGTTAATGAAACTAGAGCTAGATGGTGAGCTAAATAAAGCTATGCATGAATCATTTGAATTTGATTCAGACGCTGCATACTCTCAATTTCACGATACTAATAGAGTATTAGCTGAAGCTTTACGTGGAACATTTGTAGCTAAGCACAGTATGGCTTTTAATCAAAAGAATTATTTTAATGCATTACGTAAATATGTATTAAAAACATTTGCTAATCCACATATTGAAACAGGTGGTAAGTCAATTTTAAAAGGCTTTACTCAAGACATGATGAATTATGTTGACATAGATCCTGCTAAAAAGACAAGGATTTTAAGAGAAGGAGAACTTTATCTTGACAACGGTTTTCGCAAAATGCCTGTGGTATTGTTCGGTAAACGATACAAGGACGATGGAAGTCCATTCACTCTTGGCGAGGCTTGGGAGTTTTATACTGGGAAGAAACCCATGCCCAAAGAAATTGGTAAGAAAACTCCAGAAGAATGGAAGCCTATTCTTACAATGCTTGCTATTCGTACTCCTGCTGATTCTATCTCTGGAACACGTGCATTGCGTTTTAGAGGATTTACGAATCAAAAAGGAACTGGATCATTTACGCACCATAAAGATAACACCTATCTTGGAGGAGCCGACAAGGATATTGATAGCATAAAGATATTTCAAGGTATGCCTGAAAATCTTGTTGAGTATTATAAAAAAAATGCTAATGAAAGAAAGCATTGGTTTAATAAGAAAGGTGAACCATCTGAATATTCAAAAGAATTAGATAAAATATTTCAAGAAGGAGATCCTAATAGTGTAAAGGTTAAAGATTTTACAGAAAATAAAACTATGATGTTTTCTCCATCTTTTCGATTTCAAGTAGCTAAAAATTCTAGCACTGGGCAAGGTGGTTTAGGATTTGGATTATCTGCTAAAGTAGAAATGCAAAATATGTATGATTATATTGAGGCAAATGGTGGCTCTGTTAATTTACCTAACAGTGTAAAAGTGACTTTAAAAAAGAACTCTCCTTATGAAGGAGTTAGTGCACATAGGCATTTTTTAGATCTAGGTACTAAGGTTGTTA
>TARA_R110002020_G_scaffold170714_2_pt1 | contig 11695 bp, 20 predicted proteins | sample TARA_R110002020 | Tara Oceans TARA_R110002020 (sample SAMEA4396489) | marine metagenome | biome: Westerlies Biome; feature: [MES] marine water layer (ENVO:01000295) within the mesopelagic zone...; material: water (ENVO:00002006), including particulate matter (ENVO:01000060) such...
GTTTAGGCAATCCATGAGGCCCGCCAAATCGGGGGTGAAGTTGCGTAGGTCCTTAGCGAAGTTCGGGTGTTCTTGGGTGGTAGCCCAGGACACGATTCGACCACATAGGAGCGCCCAGTTGGTGATTTTCGCACCGTTGAGGGTTCCGTTGTGCTGGCGGAACTCGATGGTTCCGTTGCTGAGGAAGTTCCCGATGTTCAGGACACCTCGACCGATACCCATGCGAAGGAGTTCCTTAGCACCTTCTTGGCCTCGGGTTCCGAAGGACTGCTGTGCTTGGCGCACAGGGTATCGGATGGGGTTAGCATAGCCGGATTGAGAAGGGGAGCCAGGTCGTCGAGAAGACGAAACCAGGCTGTTGAATCCGGCATCCATGAAGTAGTCGTAAAGGTCCACGATGCGCCCGATTGCTTGGGCTTGGCGACCTTTGCTCATTCGGCGGAACCTGGCGCTTGTGTTGGTGACTCCAACAGTGACATGGAGGCCGCAGGACTTGTTGATTTTAGCACCGGCTCGACTTAGCGACTTCATCACCATTCGGGCCTGTGTCAATCCGTTCACGCCACGAAGGACTGGTGAAATGACTTCATGCCCTCGACCTCGGGGTCCAATTGCCGCATCACCTGAAAGTGAGCCGTCGTTTTCCGAAACCCATAGGTTGCCGTTGCCGTTCTCAACGCATCGAAGGCCGAGGCTTCGGGAACCGTGATAACCGAAGTGTCCACCGTATTCCACCCCTCGGGTTCCGGCAATAACCTGCCGTAGTTCGTTCTCAGTTTCCATTCCGCCGCATTCAATTTCTAATCCGTATGTCATCATTTCGCATCAACTCCTATCTCTCGATATAGCCATGCGTGGGGGTCTACCTACTTAAGATAACAACCCGATTTTGTGAAATAATCACCCCTCCGAGCGATTTTTCAAGAAGCCGACGAATTAAGAATTGATGTTCCACCAACGGCGCTTTTTCTTGGGTTTCGGCTTTGGTAAATCAACCGGAGCCATAGGGCTCATCGAAGCCTTCTCCATATCGAACCATAGGAACGAATAGGGGGTGTCCCTGAGTAACTTCGCATGAAGTTCAAAATTAACTCCCCACCTACGGGCCAGGGTGTCAAAATCTACGGGCATGGTGTTGAACAAGAGAAGGTTGCTAAGGTTGGCATCAGTCCAACGGTTCACGATAGGGCGCTGGCTGATGAAAACCGGCTTGATGCGCTTTGCCCTACCCTGGAGTGCTAAACGCTTGAGAGGGGTGCTTATTCGGGTCGGTGTGATGAGAATACTGGCTTCGTCAAGGACCAGGGTGAACGAACTCCTGGGCTCACTGTTTGACATATCGAAAATATACTCCACGACCTGCCCCACATCGAACTCCAGGTTCTCAAGTTCAGGCCAAAAAAGTGTAACCCGATTTCGTGAAATGGATTTTTGGATTTTCACAAAATCAAGTTCGGGTTCGGCCAGCAAATCATAATCTCCGACCTGGTGCTTTGGGTCAATTATCACGAATCGGTGGAACTCTCCGAAGCCAGGGTGAGCGATTGCCTCCTGGAGTGTTGAGATTATGGCGGTGGTTTTCCCTGAGCCTGAGAGTCCAGCAACCAGGCTTCCCAGGTTCTTCCCGTTTGGGTTGTAGAGTCTATTCAGTGAGAGGTTCATCAGGCTCACCTCGGACCTGTTTCTTTCTGAATCGCTTAGGAATCAACCGACCGAAGGCGCTCAAAAACCGCCCTCGTTTTCGGTTTGGGTCGGCGTTTTTCCTGATGTGATTAAGAGGAGGGGCGTATGCGGTCGTTAGAGTGACCCCTAAGACCATCAAAGGGCTCACAGGGACCTGGACCCCATAATGCTCAAGAACGGCGCTTGTAGCACCCTCCAGGGCATCATAATCGGATTCGCTACGGTCCACGCTCCAGTCCTTTGAGTTCATCACACCTCGCCCGTAGTGGGTCAAGGCCCTATCGAGGGCTCGGAACCCAACCCGAATCATTTGAGCCTGGCTCTCCTGGTTGAATGCCATTCTTTGACCCTGGGCCATTTCACTCAATGGTTTGGGAATTGTTGAGGTCTTGACCTCGGCATCAATCTCAGGTTCGTCCCATTCGATTGAACCCCATTTCACAGAATCGGGTTCATCCTCAGATTCTCGACTTTCGGGAGAATCCTGGGGCTCCTGGAGGGATTTTTCGACGGTTTCCAAAATCGCTGTACTGCGAGCCTGTGAAAATTGTTCAGATTTTGCCTTATTTTCGGTTTTATTTTTCAGGCTCTCAGTGGCCTCTTTTTCCGAGGGGGTGTTTTTCACAAAATCAGGTCCATTCACTTTTTTGAACCGTTTGTAGATGGCATTTCGTGATTTTCCGTTGCCTGGTCCATGACCGTAGGAATCGAATGAACTCATCCATTTTCCATCGTCGTGAGGGTGAGGAATTGCTTTGGGTTGGCTCATTGTTCAACCCCCTTGAGAGCGTCCACCTTAGCGTCCACCATAGCCTCAGCCGCTCGACCCATGAGAGCCTGGACGAAGGGGTTGGAATGCACAGCACCAACGGCGGATTCAAAGGACATTTCAGGACCGTTTGATTCAGACCTTCGGATAGCATAGGTTCGGGTGAAGGTTCCAAGCCCACCGATGAGCATGGCTTGGGTCTGTAAGTCCAGGCTTTCATCGTATTCCTGGAGGACATCAAGCAGTTCTTTCAAAGGTCGCCAGGAGGCGTTCACCAGGTTGTCGAGGGCATCCCAAAAGCGGGGGTCATTGTTCCATGATTGCATGGTCGAGCCCAGGATATTCAACCAATTCAACCTGTCGGTGTGGGTGTGATTTGAACCAGGAGCCCAGGAGGGAACCGAAGGAAGTAGGGAGAACCGAACCCCACAGGCGTTTGGTTGAATCGCCTACGGCGTTAATCGAGAAGCGGCGCTCCTCAAAGACATTGATGAGTTCGATATTGTCCCGAATCAATCCCTCCCTGGCGCTCCAGGGCTTATTCACGGTCATGGCGAGGAGGTCCGTTTCGGCGTTTTCTTCACAAAATCGGAAAAGTCCACCCTCTCGGAAACCTCGCAAAAAGTAGGCGGCGGAGCCCCTGAATGTGGTCTTGGTTTTCTCTCCCTGGTCGGTCTGAGTTCGGACTGAATACACACCCGACATTTGCACCAGGAGTTCACCATGACCGTCCGGCTCCCACTGGCCCAGGTTGTGCGGTGCTGGTGCTGGACGGTCGGGAATGACCCCGAATGAATCCGTGTCGAATACGATGCCGTCCGTAGCCACTGAGAGGGCTGTATGACCGTTGCGGCGTATGAGTTCGGCAAGCCTCGCCCTGGTCGCTCCGGTGGTCGTAGCGGCATACATTGGGTTCCACATTTTGCCCGTCGAATCATCAACGCATTGAATCAATTTTCCATACACGGAATTGAGCATGATTTTGGCAACGCCATAGGCCACTGAACCCTTCGGTTCGTTTTGCTTGAGTTCGTAGAACCTGGAAATGAATGGAGCGAAAGGCCGATTTTGTGAAGTTCCTTCTTCGTGAACGGTCCAGTTGCCAATCACGAAAGTTGAATGCGGCCACTTTTTCGCCTCAATCAGTTCCTCCATCGTGAACCATCCCTTGATGATACGAGGAGCCACCAGGGTTCCCGTTTTGGCCTTCTTTACGAGGGGGTAGTAGTCCAGGCCCTCATCGAATACAACGAAGGCCTCAGCGAAGCCCATACGCCCATAACGGCGACCTTCTACCCGAGCCCACCATCCGGCTTCTCCAGTGCCATGAGTCCAGGAGCCAGCCGACGAATCAGCCAGGTGGTACATCACATACGGGTAGGCACTCGCCAGGTCGGTAGCCGTCACATCAGAACGGTAGCCGGAGCCACTGGTTTCAAACCATCCTCCAGCGTATGCTGTGAGGCTTCTTTGAAGCACCAGGCGGGCCGAGGCCCTGGAAGTGAAACCGTTGATTGTAGGCACATTACAGGTGTCCATTAAGGCCCGTTGTGCTGTGTTCGCCAGGGAGTAGGGTTGAATGAATCGTATGTCGTTGTCAATGAAGTGCTGGCGTTTGAGCCTGGCGAGGTCGCCAGCAAGGGCGGCATCCTCTACCGCATACTTCTCAATATCCTCACGGTAGAGTTCTCGATATTCAGGTTCACCCAATCGGCCCACATCAAGAACGGACCCATCAAAACAGAACTCGATTTTCGTTCTACCCAGGTTCTCCTGGGAAGCGTTCTTGAGGCGCTGTTTTCCGTAGTATTGGGATATGTCCCACCACTTACAGATACCCACTTTATACTGCCCAATCATCCAGTTCAGTGGCTTGATTTCAAGGTACTTCCCTTCAAGGTATTTTAGCGAAAATTGAACATCACCATGCCCAGGAATCTCAACCCACATTTTGACCTTCTCCGAATCAATGAGGGGTTTCACATATTCGGGTTCAATCGTTCTGAGAACTGCGGCATTTACATCATACCCCAGGTTCCAAAAGAAGAACTCCTTCGTGCTGAATCCACGCTTTGACTTTCGCCCATCACCTCGCCCACTCTTCCACTTTGAAGCGTGTTGGCGGTTGTAGAGGACCAGGATAAGTTCGGCAAAGGTTTCAACTTCCCAAACCCCGAACTCAGTGGAGAACAGCCACACCTTGCCGTCTATGGTTTCGGTGTCGGCTCCGCATATTTTCTTGATGTGCATTGACTTGGTGGCCTGGGCTTTTCGCTTCTGAAAATTGATTGCTGGCAACGGCCTCAAAGACAAGCCTAAGCCTGTCGAAGTCGTAAAATCAACAACCGTTTCCTCTTCCATAATCATCCCGCCATTTGCTCATAGGTGCTTCTGAATGAATCCCAATCGTCTTCATAGCCGTAGTAGTCCATGAAGTCGTCCCAATCTCGCCCCTGGTCGGTCCATTCCTGGAGCCGTTGAAGGCGGCGGTCGAAGGCTGTGGCCTCTTCAATCGAAACGCTTGTGTTGTCACCCATAGCAATCGCCATTTGCATCTCTTCGGGTGTGGCGGCTGTGGCGATTGAAGCAGTAGCCCGTTCTCGACGGCGCTGAGATTCAGCCCGCTGGAATGCTATGGCTTCGGGTCGGTAGAGGGTCCTGGAGGTCGAGAAACCACCCCTCGGGTCCTGGACTACTGCCCCCGTCAATTCACGGCCTCTACGGACGATGGAACGGCGAGCGTCGGCGTTTGGATTGCCACCCTGGAGCCAACGGTTCACGGTGGGGCGACTCACGCCATAAGAGCGCATCAATCCCTCTACACCATCACGGCGAGCCAGGGCTCTCAGTCGAACAGAAACCAGTTCATCAGACGGATTAAACGGTGGCATAGGTCACACCTCCAGCCAGGGCCAAAAGGCCGATAATCAGCCAAAGAAGAATAATCACGCCATCAACCCGTTCGTACAGGGCGAATAAAGGGCCCTCAGTTCGTTCTGAGAGCATCAAACGGGTTGAGAGGGCTCCAAGTACCACCCCCACCAAAGCAACGCCAAAAACGAGCCCTATTGGGTTATTCTTGGAATCACTCATTCGGCTCCTCTCCGTAGTAGTCGTTCACGATTTGAGATATTCGGGCAGGGCTCACATCAAACAGTTCAGCCAAGCGTTTGCCTGGTGTTCCAGTAGCGGCCAGTTGTCGGATAATCTCACGGTCTTCAAGGGTCAATTTACGAACTCGGTTTCTTCTGATAGTCATTCATTCACCTCCTGGTTCAATATGAGAATGTTGGCGGCGTGGCAAGCCTCCAGGAATGAGAGTTCATCCCAAAAGAGGAGGTCCGACCCTGTGATTGAATACCGCCTTGCGACAAACCTCATGTATTCCTGTGGGTCATTTGGAAGGTCCCAATCAAGGCCAGTCATAGCCTTCACGATTTCATCAGCCGAGGGTGCAACTATGACGAACTCATCAGGGAGTTCAACACTTAACGGCATTTGACACACCCACACTTTTCGTCCTTCTGAGCCCAGGCCACAACAGCCCCACATCGGCGTTTGTATTTCATCCCTACGGGTTTGTTCTCGACCTGGTAGGTTTGCCCTCCCAGGTAGGTTATCTTCATGCTGGCTTTACGGTTCGCAATGTCCATGCTGTTGAGCAGGTTGGGCTTACCTTATGAATCTCGGCATTTTCACATAATCGGTTTTACCCTTCTTTCCACTGGAAAATCAAGGGTGATTTTGTGAAGAGAATATGGCAAAAAGGTTCAACCAACAAAATACCCCTAAACGATGGACTGATACGAACTTTCAATTTAGGTCCCAACCTACCACTCTACCCACCTTTTGCCTTGTAGGGGTGTTCCTGGGCTCAGAAACGGCAAAGGATATTTTGGCACTTTTGGAGATTTTTTGTCTTAATTCCAGTGGAAAAGCCACCCTTTATGGTCGGGAACCTGATGCCTCAATTCATGCAATTTGTATCTAATCTGCTTGGCGGAATGGGCATTGTTTTCGGTCTGACCTTCGTGGTTGCGGTCGCAGACATTGGCGTTTCTTATGTCGCAAAGGGGCAAACCTTGACCGAACTAATTCAGACTAAGGTGGTGGCTTAATGTTGATGCCTTCCCTCTCTTTGACTGGACTTGGTGACTACCTCGGCCTCGCTTCGGGTATCGTTTTGGGCTTCGCCCTCTTTACCGGACCTATGGCGAACTTGACCTCCTCCCTCAAGAAAAAGGATGCGTGAGTTGAATGGCTGTTCAGTTCCAAATGATTAACTCAGACTCAACCGCTGGCAACCTGCCAACAAATGCGGCCAACACTGTGAATGTCGGAATCAACGCCCCAGGCGGAGCATACGAATACATCGTCTGCAAGTTCGACATCACTTATGGTGTCGCACCTACCGAAAGAGATTTTTTCCAATTGGTTCAGTCCATGCGAATTATCATCAACGGCGAAGTCGTTCACGACTTCCGAAGTACAGCAGGAACCTCCGCAACCGAAGCACCTTCTCAATACGCCTACCTTCTCAACTCAATCGGTGGACGGGCGTATGAACTCCCTGGCGGCTCAGTGACCCGTGAAGGGTTCATTGGAATCCCTCTCGGTCGTAACTACCCTCAAGGCGTGAACCGAATTGAGATTATCACCGACTGGAAAGCAACTTTGGGCGCTGTCACAAGCGGAAATATCCAGTGGTGGCTCAAAACCAATCCAGGGTTCCAAAAGACCACCACAGTGGTCCCAAGTACCTCCTTCAACCACAGTGCAAGCATCGAACAAGTGGTTGTTCGTGTCCCTCAAAATGTTCCTGGTGTCGTTTCGGCAATCCTGGTTCAAAACGACACCTACGCCGACCAATTAGGCGGGCAAGGAATACGCATTGAAGCACTGTCTTCCTTCGGTCTTGAAGCGTCAATGTGGCGCTGGATGAACGGCGATTTGTCAAACGGCATCATGTACGCCAACAACGCCGCCACACCTCTTCAACAATCGTTTGAGTTCCAGGTTCCTGGTACAATGCTCATCCCATGTTTCGGCCTGGCCGGTGGCGATATTGTCCTTCAAGTGGATTCGTCGGCTGTCACAACCCGTACCTACACCCCAATTATCACCTCCGCAAACGGTGGCAAGGAGCAACCCGAGGTTCGCCAAACACAGCGAGCCCCGAGTAACACAGCCCAGGCAATCGTTTCACGGACTGAGAACTGAGGTCATAATCTCCAATCATCCCCTCCGCCAATGACCCCCGAAAGGGGTGAGGCATGGAGGGCTGGAGGACGGTGAAAATCATGGCATACGGTATCAATTCAAACATACAGGCGGTCGAACTGGTAGATTCAACAGGTGGAGTTACTGGGCAAAAATCCCTGAGCATACCCCTCACGGCCAGGACTTTGCTGATTTCATCACAGTGCGATTTTATCCTGGCCTTCTCATACGAAGACCTGTTCATTGAACAAAAGAGGATGGTCTTTCCTGGGCAGTTCACGCCTACTGGATTAGGTGTCGGACCGTTGAAAATACCTGCACCAAGCGGGACGAACGGCCAGTTATGGGTTGTCGCTTATGACGCTGGCGCTATCGTACCGGACCCCAATTCCTACCTCAGCCTCATGGTTTTGGAATAACCTGATTTTGTGAAAACATGACCGATTCAAGACCGACAAAACCCGAAAATGTGAAGTGAGAATATGGGAACCAAAAGAGGCCAAGTACGAAAAACAGCACGACGGGCATACACAAGAGGTCCTCGTCGTGCCGATTCAAAAGTGACTGGGACCAGTTCCGGCGGTGTCCGATTCTATACCAATGAAGGCCCTAATAGGGGTGGTGCGGCTCTTTCAACGCTCTTTGTAGCGAGGGGTGGGGTTGGAAAACCTAAGCGCCTTTTATCTCTTGATTTGATACGGGGCAACCTGGGATTTAAGTTCGTGCGAGTGAGGAGGAAGCGGTGATGGCAAGAAAGTATTGGCTGACTGCGACCTATCAAAAAGGTATGAAGAGATTAACCGGACAAGGTATGAGTCCAACCAAAGCCTCTCAATATCTCCGTTCAATGATGCGGGGGAAGAAGTGATGGCACGATACGCCCGTAGAACCTCCAGGACCAGCCTTAACGGGAAGCGAATGAACCGTAAGGTGCAAACCCTCACCCGAGCCACAAGAAGGCTCAGAATCAACGCAAAACGGAGTGGATTCTGATGGATATGGACGGAGAGCAAAACCAACGACTCCGTGAGGTGGAATCCCGAGTAAATCAAATCGAATCAGACATGGCGGCTATTATGGCCCGTCTTGACACTCTCACATCAGTAGGTCGAGCCCTGGCTATCCTGGCAGGTGCGGCGATTGGCATTGATGTATTGCCGATGGTGGGGGCTTGATTTCATGCCGAAGGCCCCATTCTTCAAGTCTATTCGTTCTGCCAAAATATCGTTCATACGGAGTAGGCGAGGTGTTGCCACCGAAAGCCGAAAACCTGACTCGATAGGAGCAATTTTTCGACTCACTCCATTTACAGAAATGCGATTCAGGAGGAAGAAGTGATGCAAATTGTTGGCGCTGTTGTTATCGGCTATATCCTGGCTCAATTCCTGGACTTTCAATTCTTCACAGAATCGGCTCCATCTGAGGAATCTGATGATGATTCTTCACAAAATCCGGTTGCACCAAATCCCGACGATTATGAGGTTCCAGGAAATACCCAGGAATCGGTTTGGTCCAATGAGGACGGCCTGGTTCATGTTTGGAGAATCGGCATTCACATGGGTGGAATCGAAGGCCAGTATGAATATCACTACCGAATCGGTAACGCATCGGGAACCTCATTCACCTCTACTTCCACGCCTGGAGGTGGTAAGCCAGCAATCCTTCAATACGCAACGGAACAGGAGGCTATTGATGTGGTCCTTGAATCTGAGGAGCCATCCTCCCCTGGAGGTCCCGAGGTTGCTCCTGAACCGGAGGAGCCAACAGAACCGCCAGTTATGCCCCCTCTAAGGCCCCCTACGGGCTTCGGACCCTCTCAGGGGTCCATGACTACCACCAGCGCAATTCAAGCCCTTCCTGGGGGGTCTATGACCTCCTACGGACAAAGGACGAAACGCTTGGGGGTATTGTGAATGACTGAATGGCACTTCAAAGAAGCCGTTGATGAATTGGAAAAGGGACGACCAAGCCCCATTTCATCGTTTAGGAAAGCGGGAGGAGCCCTATGGCGGAGAGGTGAAGACCGTGGCGCATTCTTTCGCTCCTCCTACAACCCCGAGAATCAACGAAGTGAGTATTGGATTCTTGAACTTCAAAACAAGACCATAGGAAAATCAGGAGCCGTAACGGTTACGATGGCCGAGGGCTGGACAGCAACCTGGTTCCTGTATTCAGAAAATGCCGATTTTTTCAGTGATAACACCAAAAACGCACTTGCGGCTGAGGCTCAAATCAAGCAAGAACTCCTCTATGATGAAAGCCTGGAAATCACCCTATCGGGTGGTGATTATTTTTCACTTGATGTAGATGAGGAACATAAGGGCATATTCAGATTCAGACTCAAAAAGGACGGTGTGTTCGTCAATATCGAGGACCCTGAAAATCCGAACAACGAGGTTTTCATAGCCATGAAAGACGCAACCTATTCACCCCCTCAAACCTTCTCCCCTCATCTCATGTATGATTGCGAAACCGGCCAATCATACCAGGCTGACGACCAGGCAACGCATGAACGGCTGGCGGCCCTGGGATTCGTCCACGACCTGAATGAATGTGACTCAACCAACCCTCCAACAGACCCCAAACCGGACCCCAACCAATGCGCTCCAGGATTCGTATTCGACCCCTCGACTCAAACCTGTGTCCCTGAACAGAACGGGCAGGGTGGAGGAGGAGGAGGAGATGAGGACGAGGGAGGTTCCCCGATTCTCGGCTTTTTACTTCTCGGCCTGGTCGCTTTCGGTCTTTGGTGGCTATTCTCAAAACCCGATTCTGTGAAAACAGAATCCAGCGGTTTCACAAAATCGCCTCCCGATGCTGGAGGGCTTGGAGATGCTTGAGGAAATAGGGGAGTCTGTTGAGGATGCGGCAAAAGGGGCCGAGTTCGTCCTTGAAGGGGTCGTCCGAGGGTTTGCTGTTATGGCTTTGCCTGTTCTCTTTGTCGGGCTTGCTGTGGCACTCTCAGGGGTACTTTTGAAAGCACCAGCGAAGCGAATAGGGAGGGCTCTTTGATGGTCCTACCACTTCTTTTTGGAGTCACAGCCGTAGGCGGTGGCCTTGCCTGGATTCTTGACAAAGGTGGCCTCCTGGATGCTGATGCGGTAGGCGAAGACATTGGAGAAGCGATAGGAACAGGAGCCGAGATTCTGATTGATGCGATACCTCCGATAATGGCCCGAGTTGGCCCCGCCCTGGTCGAAGGGGCGGTTGATACCGTCGAGGCTACCAGGGAGGCCCTAAGAGGTCGAGAAGCGGCATTCATGGCTGGCATCACTATGTTCTTCATTGGATGGGCCAGCATCCGAGTGATGAAACAACTCACAGCGCCGAGGCTGATTTTGTGAAGTTCACCCTACCCTATGGGGACCAACGATGGACAATCGAGGACCTGGACGACTTGAAATGGTGGGCCAGGAATCAACAAATCAAACACCTCGGAACAATCGAGCGACAGGTAGGTTTGGGCTTTATCCTACTGCTGGTTATTGGAGCGTCCGTGGTGGCCTATGTTCACCTCAATAGGACCCCAACCCGCATCGAGAAAAGAAACGACCAGGAGGCGGGGTTCTAATGCCTAAAATCCGCAACCCCTACACGGGCAAAATGCAGACGGTTTCTATGGCCGTTCCCTGGGCTGGTCGAAAGGGTCCGAAACGGAGGGCCTACTGTGCCAGGACAGCCAAAATTAGAGGCAACTGGAAACGCAACCCCAAGAGCAAAAACCTGATTCAAAGAAGGCGCTGGAAATGCCCGTATATTCCTGGTGAACTCAGGCTGTGAAAATGAAAAAAGCCCCACCCCCCGCCGAAGCGAGAAGTGGGGCGGCGACCCTTTCGGGAACAGGGACTCTTCAAGCCCCTGAGAAACGGTAGAGAATCAGTTCAGAATCTCAAGCGTCGGTTGGGACTGGTTGCCAGCGGTGAGCATATCCAGCAGGTGACTTGTCGGAAGCGACCTTCGTGTAGATGAAGGCGTGGTTCTCGATGTTCTCCCCACCATCAGCGGCCTTGACAAGCGAAAAGA
>TARA_R110002020_G_scaffold379784_2_pt1 | contig 11695 bp, 10 predicted proteins | sample TARA_R110002020 | Tara Oceans TARA_R110002020 (sample SAMEA4396489) | marine metagenome | biome: Westerlies Biome; feature: [MES] marine water layer (ENVO:01000295) within the mesopelagic zone...; material: water (ENVO:00002006), including particulate matter (ENVO:01000060) such...
TAGCCTTCAGTTAATTCTGAGGGCTTTTTTTTGTTTTGACCAAAATCATTGAATTCAAAATTCACTTAAAAACCTGCTGTTTTTTCATTGAGGGGTTACACTAGAGTTGCTCTAATAGAATCAATTACAAAACACAGCACCTGCCTCCTTGCATTATTATTACCCCATTTTTACAAAACTGGTTTTCCGCTCTAGGATTTCACGGCTACCTTTACTGCTCACCTAGCTTGAATCGCCTTGAAGTATCTAGCTCTTTTTGTCGCCGCCATTTTGGTACTAGCATCCTGCAGCTCCCCAGAACCTATTGAAATCTCCTTAGTTCCTTATCTGCTCAGATAAATACTGGAAGCGGTCAGTTTCACCTGAGTGCCAAAACCCAATTACTCGTTGAAGATTCAGAAGCTTTTCCGGAGGAAGTTGCATTTTTTCAATCCATGATGGCTCAGGCCCTTGGCCAAAAACTCACTGATGCATCCGGCGAAAATGTAATAGAAATCAGAAAATCTGGAGAAAATGAAACTCCAGAATCCTACCACTTATCCATCTCTTCCGACAAAATACTCCTGGAAGCCGGAGATGCAGAAGGTATATTTTATGGAATGATTACCCTCCGACAACTTCTTCCATCAAACATAGAGTCCGGGGAAGCAATGGAAGAAATCAATTTACCTGCATTAGAGATCAAAGACCAGCCACAATACGACTGGCGTGGAATGCATCTGGATGTTTCCAGACATTTCTTTTCTATGGACTACCTACGTCGCTATGTGGATCTATTGGCTTTATATAAGCTGAATAAGCTTCATTTACATCTGACTGATGATCAGGGATGGAGAATCGAAATAAAAAAATACCCAGAACTCACCGAGCAAGGAGCCTGGAGAACATTCAACGATCAGGATTCCATATGCATGGACAAAGCCATCGAAGACCCAAGATTTGCTTTGGAGCCAAAACATCTTGAAGAGCGGAACGGCAAACTTCACTATGGTGGTTTTTATACTCAGGAGGAGCTTCGTGAATTTGTCAGTTATGCTCAATCAAGGCATGTTGAGATCATTCCTGAGATTGATATGCCAGGACATATGATGGCTGCGATTGCGATTTACCCTGAGCTTGCCTGCAATGGGGAAGCTGCTTGGGGAGATTTGTTTTCTACCCCACTTTGCCCTGTCAATGAAGAGGTTTATACGTTTGTTGAAAATGTTCTAACAGAAGTAATCGATATTTTCCCATCAAAATACATCCATATCGGCGCGGACGAAGTGGAGAAAAAGACTTGGGAGGAATCAGCTGCAGCCAAGCAATTTATGAAGGATAATGGCATGCAAAACGTCAATGAATTGCAGTCCTATTTCGTAAATAGAGTTTCCAGCTTTCTTCAACAGAATGGCAAAGAAGTGGTAGTTTGGGATGATGCCATGGCAGGTGGAATAGACCCAGAGCTGAAGGTGATGTATTGGAGAAACTGGGTGGCTGGAGTACCGGATCAAGCTGTAGAAAATGGAAATGAAGTAATTTTGACTCCTGGAGATCCATTCTATTTCTCATCACCCAATTCCAAACTTTTCGATATTTACAACAAGCCGTTGGTAGGCAGCAAGTTTCCAAAAGAGCTTTCACATAAAATCAAAGGCATACAAGCTTGTCTTTGGACTGAAACGATCCCGTCAGAAGCCTTGGCCGACGCCATGCTTTTCCCAAATGTTTTGGCACTCGCAGAACGAGCTTGGTCTTACGAATCAACTCAGGAATGGGATTCATTTAAAACCCGTCTTAAAAATCAACTTCCTCGACTGGAGCAGTTAGGTGTGAAGTACGAGTACAATCCTTCCACGAAACTGATCCCTTTTATGAATGTGGATACCGAGGCGAAGCAGATCGGAATCACACTGGAGAGCGAAATCAGTCAGCCTATCATTTACTATACAACCGATGGGACTGAGCCATCAACTGCATCTAATCTGTATAAGGGCGAGTTCTTTGTAAAAGGAAGTGCCTCAATCGCCGCAGCGGTTTTTCAGGATGGAAAAATCACCGAACCAACACTTCACAAACAGGTAGATTACCATCAGGCAATTGGGAAGTCCGTGGAGTACCACAAACCTTGGAACAAATCCTATCCTGCCGGAGATGCAGGTAGCATGACTGATGGCTACAGAGGAGGGGAATCCTACAATGACGGCATTTGGCAAGGATTCACAAATGATTTTGATGTGACAGTGGATATGGGTGAGAAAACTCCCCTAAATTCTATCTCAGCTACCTTTATGCAGGCGGCAGGTCCAGGTGTTTTTATGCCTGAATACCTGGAAGTTTCTATTTCTGAAGATGGTGAAAATTTTGAATCCGTACTTCGAATCGAAAATGATATTCCAGCCACAGAGAAGCAAAAAGTGGTCAAAGATTTCAAAGGTTCTTTGGAGGGAAAAGAGGCTCGATTCATCAAAGTAGTTGCACCAAATGTGCAAAGGGGCTTTCTCTTTGTGGATGAGCTGGTGATTAATTAGACATATTTAAAAAGTCAAAAACCCAAGACAATGAAATTCCTCTTAGCCATATTCTGTATTTTTCAAATACCCAACCTTTTTGCACAGGAAACAATTGTCTATGAAGGTGGAAAAGAAGGGCATGCGACATACAGAATCCCGGCAATTGTTGACTTACCAAGCGGCGAGCTTTTGGCTTTTGCCGAAGGCAGAGTCAATGGGTCAAATGACTATGGGAATATCAACCTCGTGCTCAAAAGAAGCGAGAATAAAGGCAAGACCTGGTCGCCTCTCCAAACGATTGTTGACTATGATGATTTGCAAGCTGGTAACCCTGCACCAGTTGTGGATCTTTTGGACCCAGCTTACCCGAACGGCGTGGTGTACTTATTCTATAACACCGGCAACAACCATGAGTATGATATCCGAATGAATAAGGGAGTTCGCGAGGTTTGGATGATCCGATCACTTGATTTGGGCCATTTTTGGGAAGAGCCGGTAAACATCACCAGCCAAGTTCACAAGCCAAATAACCCAGCTTTCAATGCTGCATACACCAATCCTGCAGACTGGAGGCATTATGCAAATACTCCCGGCCATGCCTTTCAATTCCAAAATGGAGCATATAAAGGAAGGATCTATGCAGCTGCAAATCATTCCCAAGGCGATGCGCAGGATGAGTTCAAAGACTACCAGGCACATGGTTTCTATAGTGACGACCATGGTAAAACCTTCAAAATCTCAGAATCAATCAAATTTCCTGGTTCTAACGAATCTATAGCGGCAGAACTTCCGGATGGCAAAATGATCATGAGTACGCGTAACCAACGAGGCGATATTCGCAGCAGAATTCTTGCCTATTCTGAAGATGGAGGAGCCACTTGGTCTGAGCAATACTTTGAGGAAAGCTTACCTGATCCTGTTTGCCAAGGTTCTATCCTATCTTTTGATGACGAAAGTGGAAACACAATTCTCGCTCATTCCAATAATGCGGATACGGAAGACCGAAATAATCTGACTTTGAAAATCAGCAAAGACCTAGGTAAAACTTGGCCAGATTCTATCCTGATTGACAGAAAAGACGTTCCCAAAGTAAAAACTTGGACAGCTTACAGTGATTTGGTTTTACTTGATCCCCATACTCTTGGCATCCTTTTCGAGCGAGATGATTATAAAGAGATTGTTTTTAAGTGGATGGGATGGGAGAAGTAGTCTCAAATCAAAATCTCCGGAAAAACGTAAATGTCAAGTACCCAATATTAAACTCTTACCATTTGAAGCGCTTCATCTTACTCCTTTTTATACTTGCCCCACTTTTCCCCCAAGCCCAAATCGTTTGCAGCCTTGAAAGCCGTGAAAAACTGGAAGGCTTTTTAGCCAAACTTTCTGAGGGAAACTATTCTGATCAGTCTCCAAATGAACTCAATATAGAAATTGGAAAGTGGTTTCTTCAGACTCCTTATGTGGAAAAAACCCTGGAACTTCCTGGTGCCGAAAAGCTTGTCATCAATCTCACTGGAGTAGACTGTACTACTTTTTTGGAGACAGTTATAACGATGACCCGACTTGCAGAAGGAGGAAAATTCACTTTTGAAGTTTTTGAAAGGGAATTGGAAAAACTCAGGTATCGAAACGGAATGAATGAAGGTTACTCATCACGCCTACATTACTTTTCGGATTGGATTTTTGAAAATGAGCAAAAGGGAATTTTGACGGATGTTACCAAGGAAGTTGGGGGATCACCTTATGCAAATGCTCCCTCTTTTATGTCTGAAAACCCGCAGCTTTACAGGCAGCTAAGTGAATCCGAAAACTTGGAAGCCATCAAAGAAACCGAATCAAAAATTGAAGAACGTGGGTATTTCTATATTCCAAAGACCGAAATAGCCGCTCTGGAAAAGAACATCAAATCAGGAGATTTGATCGCCATCACCACTTCCATGTCTAATCTGGATATTGTGCATACGGGTTTCGCAATAGAGAAAAATGGTAGAATACATTTGCTTCACGCCAGTTCCAAAAACAAAGAAGTGGAGATTTCCGAAAAACCGCTGAGCGACTACCTAGCCGGAAACAAAACCCATTCAGGGATTATGGTGGCCAGAATAACAGGAAAATAAGTAAATCCTAATTTTAACTCATTGGAGACCCCTGTGCTTTCTAATCCAAGACAGTTGCAATGATCCTCAACGGCCCACCACTTCCACCTTTGATTTTCATAGGAAGTGCTATCACGTAAATCCCTGTTGGTGGAAGCAAATCCAAATTGGCCACATTTTCAAAACCAGGAATCTGATTTCCCATCAAAGCTTGGTGTGCTGCGAAGTCTTTGGATTGCCCATAATCCAAACTTGGCGTATCCAAACCCACAGCTTTAACATTTCGAGACTTTGCCAACCAAAGCGCTGTTTCAGGTTGAATTCCTGGGAAATGAAGTTCTGGAATCGCTTCAGTCCCTGTCTTGGCCGTGCCAAAATACTTTTCCCGATCTGGATAAAACTTACCATAGCCTGTGTGAAAGAAAACCATGGCCTGCTCAGGAATTTTACCATGCTCTGCTTCCCAACTTAGGATGGCTGCTGAGTCAACCAAGTAATCCCTATCGGCCAAAGCCAATTCACTGACATCTATCACCACTGCCTCACCAGTCAATTTGGAAAGCGGCAGTTCATCTACAGTTTCTCCTTTTTCATAAAAATGTATAGGTGCATCCAAGTGCGTACCTCCATGTTCGGGAGTTAAAATCGTGTAAGATGAATAATAATATCCCAAGTCAGTCACGCCTTCCGCATCCACTCTATGCTGAAAACCATCTGGATTATTCGGCCAGTACAAGGTGGTAGAATCAAATGCATAGGACAAGTCTATCCATTGTGGGTTTGCAAAGGGATCTGATTGCGTAGTGGAAACCGATTTTTCTTGCGTGCAAGCTCCTAATATCCCAAGACTCAAAATGAAGAAGATCTTCTTTGACACTCGTACATGCTCAAAAAATTTCATTTGCTGATTCGTTTAGTTTCCTTCAATTTAAAAATGAAATACTGAAACTGACATAGGCAAGCTGGAAAAATCTATACGACCTGGGGATATACTTGCCGTTTGACTTTCAACTCAATCTTAGGAAGGCTGGATGTGAGATTTGCAGTTGAGAAAAATGGAAGCTTTCATTTGATGCTCTCAAAACCCAACTATTGAAAGTCAAAAACATCAGACCATTGACTTAAGGAATTTCTATTCCGTCGTAAGCCTGGAAAGAAAATCGAAGCATTAAACAAATCCATAAAACATTATTATTCAATAATTTATAGAACAATAAACTCTGACTGAAAAGGGAATAACAAAACACGTTTTCCACAAATCCCCTTCTGTTTCCCCATGTCTAGAAAGTACATATTCTCAAAAGACTTTTCATTAAAAAAATAGCCAAATAGGTAAGCTAAAAAGATATCCCATTTTGAAAACCCGGTCTCTGGCTGGCTTATTGGATGAATAACTAATAAAAAATATCATGAATACCGAAAAACAAAAAGTACTAGTTATCGGTGCTAATGGAAGCACTGGAAGAATCGTTTGTAATCTTCTACATAACTCACCAAAGTACCAGCCAATAGCAATGATTAGAAAAGAATCTCAGGCTAAGCACTTCGATAGTAATGGAATAGAAACCATATTGGGGGATTTGGAAAAAGATTTTGAATCCGCATATAAAGGAATAGATAAAGTCATTTTCGCAGCTGGATCTGGAGGTTCCACTGGACCGGAAAAAACTCAGGCTGTAGACAAAGAAGGTGCGATGAAAAGCATTGACCTAGGCAAAAAAAATGAGGTGGATAAATTTGTAATGCTTAGCTCAATGGGTGCTGGAAATCCGGATAAAATGAAAGATTCTCCAATTCACCCCTACCTGGTAGCCAAGCATAAAGCAGATCAGCATTTAATTAAAAGTGGCTTGAATTTTAGCATCGTACGTCCTGGAGGACTTACGGATGATGCGGGAACAGGTAAAATTGAAGCGGCAGAAAGTCTGGGCAAGCGCGGAAAAATTTCTCGAGAAGACGTCGCCAAGACATTGGTTACTGTGCTAGAATCTGAAACTGCAGCTGATGCTTACTTTGAAATTATAGCAGGTGAGGAAAAAATCGATGTTGCTTTGGAGCATTTGATGGCGTCTCATTCCTAGTACATGTAGAATAAATCTAGAGTAAAGGCTTCCCGATTGGGAAGCCTTTTTTGCATCATCTATTTGAGGATATATTCTGCTAATAATCCTTGTATCCTATAATCTCCACTTATTTTCGTTGAGTTAATGCTAACCCTTCAAATTTGAGAATCCCACCTTTTTTATAGGGGGAAAGGTTTTTTTCAAGCTATAATTAGGAAAAATTTTATCACATGCATTCATTCAGATGTAATTATTTACCAGCTAATATTTCCAAAAACAAGCCTCTAAAAACCTGTATTCTAAACGCTTAGAAGAAGTCACATACAAAAACTAAGGACATTACTTTATAGACACATTCGCTCTTTTTGTAATTTTTAATTCTGTAATAATTAAATAATACAGAATAAAAAATTAATTTTTTTACTTTTGGGACATGGAAAAAAGTGGAATGAAAATCAAGTGGAAAGTAGCTTTTCTAATTACTATTGCGGCTCCTGTGGTGGGTTTATTTTGGAAACACAGTCAGCCCTTGCTTGAAAATTTTGGAACAGAGGCGGATTTGGCCTATGCTGATATTGCGTGGTTGCTCACTGCCTCCTGCTTGGTTTTGCTGATGACACCGGGGCTCTCCCTGTTCTATGGTGGTATGGTCAACAAGAAAAACCTCATTAGCACCATGCTTCAAAGTTTCATTTCCCTCGGCGTGATCACCATGCTTTGGGTGGTCGTAGGATTCAGCCTTGCCTTCGGTGATCCCATTGGAATTACCATTGACGGGGTGAAGTATGGTCTTATTGGCAATCCATTCCAATATCTATTCTTCGATCAGGTGGCCGAGCTGCCTCACAAAATATTGGGACCATCTATTCCTTTCATCCTATTTGCGCTGTTTCAAATGAAATTCGCTGTGATCACTCCTGCGATCATCACGGGATCTTTCGCAGAGCGAGTGAGGTTTATCGGTTACCTATTCTTTATCGGAATCTTCTCCATCTTCGTTTATGCTCCACTTTGCCACATGGTTTGGCATCCAAGTGGACTGATCGGCGCCTACTTTGGCGTCCTTGATTTTGCCGGAGGAACTGTGGTGCATATCAGTGCAGGTATGGCTGCCTTAGCTGGCGCTTTATTTTTGGGAAAAAGAAACAAACCTCACCACGAACCTTCGAATATCACCTATGTGCTTTTAGGAACCGGGATGCTCTGGTTTGGCTGGTTTGGATTCAATGCAGGCTCTTCCTTTGGAGCAAATGCCACAGCAGCTTTGGCTTTTGCTACGACGACTATAAGTTCCGCTACAGCGATGATGACTTGGGTGCTATTTGATAGAATTCAGGGAAGAAAAATCTCTGCACTTCAGGCTTGTATCGGCGCTGTAGTTGGTCTGGTAGTGATTACTCCGGCAGCAGGTTATATCACAGTTCCTGAGAGTTTCTTCTTTGGAGCAGCTGGGGCGATAGTTTCCAATTTGGCGATGAATGCTAAGTTCTTGAAGAAAATAGATGATACCTTGGACGTATTTGCCTGCCACGGAATTGGCGGAATCATGGGGATGATCCTCACAGCTATTTTCGCTGGAAAAGAAGGTTCTAGCCTACTTCACGGTGGTGTTGGAGTATTCGGATCACATATGCTCGTCTTGGTAGGCGTATGTATTTTCTCCTTTGTGATGGCTTATGCGATATTCTATATTCTAAACAAGTTTGTCACCCTACGGGTGCGAGAGGAATACGAAGAATTGGGACTTGATATTTCCCAGCATGGGGAGTCTATTTAGGAAGTAATAGAATTCTCTTAAATGAAACAGCCGCTTTTGGAAACAAGAGCGGCTGTTGCTGTTATTTTAAGATTAAAGAACACCTTTTTACCTTATTTAAACCTGAATTAATACCTAAATAAAAGTTTAAAATTTTAATGTAACAATTTTTGTTACATTAAAATTTATCCATTAAGTTTGCATCCATATGAACAACACAAGATTCGCTACAGCTCTACATATTCTTACTCTGCTCGCAGCAAGTGAGGAGGAATGGTTGAATTCTGAGTGGATTGCCGCCAGCATAAATGTCAATCCGGTAGTGGTACGCAGGGAACTCAGTCTATTAGGTGAAGCTGGTCTTGTGAATACTAGAAAAGGCAAAACCGGAGGAGCAACCTTGGCAAGAAACAGTGCTTCTATAACGCTTGATGCCATTTATTTGGTCGTTAAAAATTCCGAAGTGCTCGGAAAACGAAATGTAAAACCAAACCCAAACTGCCCAATAGGCAAAACAATCAATCAACAACTGGATAATTTGTTTTCAACAATTGATGACTCTGTGATCAAGGAATTGAAAAGCAAAACACTTAAAAATTTTGTGTCAGAATTTCACTGACATTTTTTTCCGCATTAATGTAACAACTTTAATTACACTTAAATTTTAATAGTATGAAAATTGGAATCACCGGTGCTACCGGACAACTTGGAAGCCTAGTTTTGGAGGAATTGATTAAAAAGCAGGGGACTTCTAACCTCGTAGCACTCGTTCGCTCTCCTGAAAAAGTACAAGAGGTAGAGGCAAGAGCTTTTGATTATGAAAAACCCGAAGATTTGGCCGCATCCTTGGAAGGGATTGATAAGCTACTGCTTATCTCAGGAAATGAGATTGGCAAAAGAGCTAGCCAGCATAAAAATGTCATCGATGCAGCTAAGAAAGCAGGAGTTCAATGGATAGTTTACACAAGTATACTCAAAGCCAACACCACTACCATTAGCCTTGCCGGGGAGCATTTGATCACAGAAAAATTACTACACGAATCAGGAATTACGTTTACCCTATTAAGAAATGGATGGTACACGGAAAATTACATGGGTTCTGTAGGAGGAGCAATAGCATCAGGAGCATTTATCGGCAGCGCAGAAAATGGGAAAATATCATCAGCAAGCCGTCAAGACTTTGCCGAAGCTGCAGCCATTGTGCTTACAGATGAAAAACACAAAGGCAAAGTATATGAACTAGCAGGAGATGATTCTTTTACACTGGAAGATTTGGCAAAGGAAATCTCCAAACAAACTGGAAAAGAGATCCCTTATAAAAATCTCCCTGAGGCAGAATACAGCCAAGCGCTTAAAAGCTTTGGATTACCTGAAGTATATGCAGATGGAATAGCAAGTTGGGATGTGAGTGCATCCAAAGGAGATTTATACGACGATAGCAAAACCCTGTCCTCACTTCTTGGCCACCCTACCACGCCACTTTCTGAATCAGTCAAGGCTATTTTGAACTAATCACTAAGCAGAAACTAGAGTACCTAATAGCTCTCGATGGCTTATGGCGGTTTTCATTGTACTGCCGCTATAAGCCATTCAACTTTTCAGCTACTAAAACAACCATACAACCCCGATCAGTATAAAACCTAGATCCAACTAGGTTAAATTTCCTAAACCCCTCCCACCATAACCCAGAATTTCTGAAATTGACTGTTTAAGCAAAAAACAAGTCCAGCTTCTGGAGAAGCAGGACAACAGTGGGATTTGGAATCACCTCTCTAATTCCTTCCTCATAGCAAGCCCAATAATTGGCCCAAACACTAAAGCAGGAGCTAGAGCAGTAATTACAATTCTTATCAACCCACTCAATGATAGATCAGAGACTGAAGCAAAAAACATTATTAATAAACAAGGTACCGTCCAGCAAACTAACAGGCATTTAACACCTATAAATACCCCATTCCTTCCTTGACTAATAGCCTGAGCAGCATGTGGCCCAATGAAATAAGCTATCGCAAGTGAGCAAAAGATTAACAAACAAATCATAAAAATTTGCATCGGTTCAATAGCAAAGCCAATTGCTAATCCACTACTGCTTTCCCCAATGGTTCCCACCATAATTAAGATCAACAGTACAATTGTTATAATGGCTACCGTACCAGTGATCAGCAGATATTTAATAAATAAAAAATTAGTATTGCCAGGAAGCTGTATCATAGTCTATGTTTTTAAATGCTTATCTAACTCTAACAGTCGATTTCTCAAGTCTATTCTTTCATGGAGGATCCTGGTGATTTCCACATAATCTTCATTCACTTTTCGATAGAAAATTATGTGTCGATTTGACCTCATTCCAAGCAACGCTTTTGTGATCCCCTCGTAACTTTGACCTAAAGCTGGCTTGTATGCAATAACCTGGCAGGTTCCTATTAGGGATTCATAATACTTGTCGGCTTGGTTTTCTGCCCCCATATCAAAGATGTAATCCCAACTATTAGCCAAATCTAAAACAGCTCCTTTTGTCTGCTTATGGTTAGCCATTTGTCTGCTTATTGGCTTTTAAGGATTCAAGATGTTTTTGACTTCGTTTACATTGCTAAATCAACCATCCATATTTCTATTTTGAACAAATTGGTCAAAATGATTTCCGAGTGATATTGATGTGTTTTTGTTCATCCTGATGCTGTTTGGTTTTAATATACCAAAAATTGGTACATCTTATAACTACTGGGTTTTCTATAAATGGGTGAAATAACCAATTCCAACTAGGTTAAAATTCCTAAACCCCTCCCACCATAACCCAGAATTTCTGAAATTGACTTCTAAGCAAAACGCAAGTCCAGCTTCCGGAGAAGCAGGACAACTGCGTCCTTTGCGTGAACTTTGCGAACCTCTGCGGTTAAAACTTTATGCTAGAAATACAGCACTTCAAAAAAACTTACCCCACCGGCTTTCAGATGGAGATTGATTCACTCCACTTGGCTAAAGGCATACATTTAATCAAAGGTGAAAATGGCTCAGGGAAATCTACTTTGCTTAAGGCGATTGCTGGGATTCATGACTTTGAAGGGGAAATTAAGTTGGATGGGATTTCACTGAAGAATAAACCTATCTCCTTTCGCAAGCTGGTAAATTACTCTGAAGCAGAACCCCTATTTCCGGATTTTCTAAGTTTAGATGAGTTGATCGCTTTTGTCTCCAAAACCAAAGGAGCTGATCATTCTCAAATCGATTCATTGAAAGAGATCCTGGGAATTGCTGAGTATTCCAAAAACGCGATTTCTACCTATTCCT
>TARA_R110002020_G_scaffold171937_1_pt1 | contig 11688 bp, 22 predicted proteins | sample TARA_R110002020 | Tara Oceans TARA_R110002020 (sample SAMEA4396489) | marine metagenome | biome: Westerlies Biome; feature: [MES] marine water layer (ENVO:01000295) within the mesopelagic zone...; material: water (ENVO:00002006), including particulate matter (ENVO:01000060) such...
AACAAATCATATAGAGGCGATAGCTTATCGGCAACGCTCAATGTGAGCTACAAGACCGACCTTGCAGGCATGGCATCCGGTCGTGAATATATTGACGTAGAAATACCGGCAGAAATTGCTGATTTTATGTTGTCCGAAATTGCAAAAGCAGAGGCAACGTTGCAGGCTGGCGGTAACTTTGAGGTAGCGTATGCGCCAAAGTTTGAAGGGCCAACCGTGTCAGTAGCGGTAGATCCAAACTCAGTAAATGAACCGGAGCCCGAACAGGCTGTTCAATAATTAAAAAAGTCCCTCAAAGGGCAAGGAAATTAAAATGAAGAAGACAATACGGGGAATCAATATCCAAATTCAAAAGGTGTTCGCTCGACACGGACAACCAGTGACCACAGACGTTAAAGTGGATCTGTTGACAGATATACCGGGTTATACGCAGGTTGTGGAAACGCATAGCGATTTGGGAAACACCGATGCAATCATCGAGGCGGTGATGGCGGCGCTACCTGAGAAGCTCGCGCACGGTGGTGCGTTCGAGGTTGCGGTTGCTGAAGAGCCACCGGCACCTCCAGCAGTCGATCCGCTGGATTCTCCTTTGAGCGCGGGCGAAATAGCTGGCGATGTAGAGGAAAGCGTAGACGAGTGAAATCTCAAAATAGGAATTTAATTTTGTAGCGTTGGGTTTGTAGTATGGAAGAAATCGCGCAGCCTGTAGGAACAGCGGCTTTGGTGGCTATCATCATGAAGCTGCTAGACGTGATCAAAACGCAGAAGGCGAAAAAAAACGGCGGCACTTTAAACACTAAAATCGCCAGCCTATGTACTAGGGTTTCCCTGGTCGAAAATGAGATCGCAGACACACGCGAAGATCTCAAAATGCTAATAGACAAAACAAATAAATTTCATCGAGAGTTTTGCGAATTCCGCGAAGCCGTCAGATTAAACTGGAAAGAAGAAGAAACGCGGCGGAGCGTTCTTCGGGAGGTGTCTCAAAATGGAAAAGCGCAAGGGCTATAAGTCTACAGAATTTTGGATTAGTGCAGTCGGTTTGGTTGCTGGTATCATAATGGGATCAGGCGTAATCGGCGAAAATCAGTGGACTCAGTTGATCGGCGGAATCATTGCCGCAGTTTGCGGCACGTCTTATACGATGGGTCGCAGCATGGTTAAGGGTAAAGAGGCTCTAGGATCTGCACACGTTGAGGGCGAACTCGTAAAAAAGCACAAGTCGTAAAACGAGATTTTCAGAAGCGGGTTGATAATGCTTTGCAAGTCGCCGATCGATTTGAACCAGGATCAGGGAATTTCCTTTTGGGTGCTGGTGTTGTTGGTGGCGTCGGCACTCTTAGTGCTGATCTCACAACTCGTGTTTCTGAGAACGTTTCTCTTTTTGCGAAATCTCATATTGATACAAATAAAGAATTTGGTGCGCTGGCTGGCTTGAGAGTTACTTGGTGAACTATCGCATAGACAAGCTTAGGAGGGAGTTGATCCACCTGATCAACTTGCTTGCTATGTGTGAAGATCCCCAAGATCAAGCCACGACCAGAAGCATCATAAATTTTAAACTTATCAAAATGAAAGAGAAGCAGGATGACAAAGCTAAGCCGTAGTTTCTCAGAATGGGAATTTGCCTGCAAAGGTAAATGCAGTTCTGTTTGCGAAGATTCTAGGATGGCTCCAGAGTTTATAGCTAAATTGCAAATGTTGCGAGATAGGATAGGCAAGCCGATAGCCGTCACATCTGGTATCAGGTGCGAATCTCATAATGAGAAAATTAAGGGCGCTCCTAATTCTTGGCATATTCCGAGAGACGGTGTTTGCTACGCGTCCGATATTAGGGCAGGCAGATCTGACGAAGAAGTTTTAAGGCTATACGCCGCTGCTGACTCTCTAGGCTTCTACGGAATCGGTTTATATGAGGGAAGGATCCACGTAGATATGCGACCCACAAAACGCGCTCGGTGGGTTGATAAAAGCTGGGTCTGGAAATGAGACAAAAAAAGCTACAAAAGATCCTATTCGTTACTGATGCTCATGTCCCATATCAGGATCACGCAGCTTTAAATCTTATTCATAAAACAATTCGCAAAATAAAACCGGATGTCTTATGCATCCTGGGAGACTTTGCGGATTTCTATTCTGTTAGCGCCCACGACAAAAGCCCCGATCGCAGTTTGAGACTGACAGACGAAGTAGCATCAGTTAGAAAAGAGCTGTCTCGTTTTGAGAAATACAAATTCAAGCGTAAGATTTTCATTTCGGGAAATCACGAGAATCGTCTAGAGCGCTACATCTCATCTAGAGCGCCAGAGCTTTTTGGTCTCGTGACTATTCCAGAGCTTTTCAAATTGAGACAGAATGGGTGGGAGTATGTACCCTATAAGCGCCACGTTATGATCGGAAACCTAGCTGTATCTCATGACTATGGATCGGCGGGTGCTACTGCTCATAAGACAGCTTCTCAGCGATTAGGAAACCCGGTTGTGATTGGACACACTCACAGAGCTGGCACCGTCTCACGTCGAAACCTGGACGGTGATCTGGTGATGTCTGGCATGTTTGGTTGGCTCGGCGACGTGTCCCAAATTGATTATGCTCACAGCGCTCAAGTCGGTACGGACTGGGTGTCCGGTTTTGGGATCGGCTACATGAATCAAAAGGGCGTAGTGGTTTTGAACAGCGTTCCTATTTTGGGAAATAGTTGTGTGGTAGAGGGTCAGCTTATAGAGGTGTCAAAATGAGAATCCCGAATCAGATTGAAATAGGCGGGCATGTAATAAAAATAGAAATGAGATCGGGTCTAGTTTCTTACAATCAAGCTTACGGGATGTTCGATCCTACAGAGCTAAAGATACTCATCGACGCAGACATAAAGCACTCGATTCAAATTGAGACGTTCTGGCACGAAGTTGTAGAGGCTTTGAATTTCTTTTGTGAAGCGAATATGGATCACAGCAAGATCCAGACTTTTGGATTTCTGTTGCATCAGGTATCGATATCAATGGACAAGGATTCTCAAAATGAAACCACAGATAAAAAGAAACGCGGCTAAGGCTTGTACTTGGTTTTTGTGTGCCGGTTTTTCTCTGTTTGCTTTGATGATGATATTCCACGGGTTTGAAAATATCTATCAGCTCGTTTTGGCGGATCTCGTTTTGAGATCTCTCGTGTATTTTGCACACGAGAATATCTGGTCATTATCCGATTATGGGATTGTAAAGCAGAAGGTGTTTTTGTGTTCTAACGATAACGGTAGAACGTACACCACTAGGCACCTCTGAGATTCAGCCTAGCATCCATTGTTGAGAAATCGCTGAGGTCTGGCTGGCTTGCATCGAAGATCACCAGCATACTGGGAGAAGGCGCGGTGTTCCCCGGCTGTCCTGTTTTGGGATCTATGAATCTAAGCCTACCTTTTAGAAAGCAAATCTCAGTAGCGTTGATCGCGAACTCGTGAAACGCTTTTGTATCTGTCCTAGCAAACGTAAGGATCACAGACGAGTTCCCATTTTGAAATTCGCTGTAAGCTTTGCTGTACCAGCTATAGATCTGTGAGTAGGGAGGATTGCACCAAGTCCAAGACTCCCACGGTAAGATCAGCCCGTTCTCATTTTGAGAATAGAAGCGATCGCACTTTGTGTTCCAGCTCTCAGCGCAAGCGTCTAGCTTAAAATCAAACTTACCTTTTAAACGATTATAAAACTCGCTAGGTGTTCCCCAGTTGTCGGTGCCTTTTGAGTGATGGATTCCTGCTAATGTCATTTTGGTTTTCCCCTAATACGCTTGAAGCAAACGCCTGTATCGTTTTGAGATCGTTACTTCTCAATGGTATGAGTTGTGGGTCTGTCAGTCTGATGGTCTCTAGGCATGACAGCACTTCGGCACATTGTTCTATTTTCATTTTGCGAATCGCCTTCTGGATCTAATCGGTTCAATACTACGTACAACGATCCAGAACTTAGCAGACCGATCAATGATATACCACATAAGAGATCGATCATTGCACCCGTCCTGAAATGAAAACTTTCGTTTTGGGATATCCCTGAAAAGCATCAGCAGACAAGATCCATCTAGCCATCTCTCTTTGAGCGATCTCAATTTGAACTTTAGCTGGCAAATCGCTTTCTGCATTGTGCAATCCAGACGGGATTTCAAAATGCTTTTTTTCAGAGTCCTTTGATGGATAGGGCCAGAAGACTTTGAACCCGCGAAAGTTTCTCGTTTTCGATCCTGCGAACCAGCAAATAGAAATTTCTATTTTGAGATCGGGCCTATACCACGTAATATGCTGAACACCTTTCATCGATGTTCTAATGCTCGGCTGTCCGAGATCTATGGAAAGCTTTTCTCTTTTGTAATGATCTATGATCGAAATCGATTCGCCTAATATCTTTTGGAATTGATAGAATCGAAAGTCCTGTCCTTTGTCCTTTTCTTTTGGGCTTAGTTTCCAAGCCTTGTGGCTGATGCTGTTTTCAAATTGAGCAAGCCGTTCCTTTAAAGTTCTGGTTTCAAACTTCATAATTTCCCCGTTCTCATTTTAGGATTTTTTCCACTCTGCATTTTTGAGACGGGCTTGTGACCGTTCCGAGCTGCATTAGAAAAGGGGATTTAAAATCCCCTTTAAAATTCTACAATCCTACACAGCTTCCGCCGCCTGCAAAAAAATATACTGAAAGCAACCACGCAATTAAGTATCCTGCGATCGCGCCATAGGCTAGTCCGTCAATGCCATCTTTCATTTTACAATCCTACACCAAACTCTTGAGCGTATTGCTCGAAGTTCATGATCATCTCTCTATGCTGATCTCTAGTGATTTCCATAATGAGAAAATTATTGACCTCTCTTAAGCTCATCATGTTGCAGTCACCTGAATCTCGAAGCTCTACAAACGACGCAAACATTTCTTTTGTGATTCCCATTTTGAGATCCTCCTATGATTTCTTAGATGCTGCGATGGTTACAGAATCGACAAGCAGAACACCGGGAATTTCCACCCCAGCTTTGGCAGCCTTCTCAACTTTCTTTTTGTCGATCACATAATACTCTTCTGGAATTAGGCTCTCATCTCGGATCACAACTCGCTTTGATTCTCGAATTGAGATTCCCTCTACCTCCGGCGCTCCTATGCTCATCGCTGCCTGCATTTTCGATGGATCCGCTCCACCTTCTGTGATCGCAGACTCTAGAGCTTTCTGGCTATCCCCACGACGCACGAGGATGTATTCTGAGAGCTTTTCTTTCAAATGCTTCTCTACCTCTGAGCAAGCCTTTTCAGGCGATTTAAACAGCTCTGAGACGCGTTTGACGGCCTCTTTCAGCGGAGCGGCTAGATAGTCCTTCATTTCAGCGAGATCTGCTGCCTGTCCTTTGAGATACAGCAAGTTATTAGAGCAGAAAACGAATTCCTCATCGTCTGATATTTTGAATTCTGGATCGTAGCCGTCGAGCATTTTCGTGACTCGATTTGAGATTCTCGTTAGAGCTGTCTTTTGTGATTTTGTGATTTTAAGTTCTGTCATTTTCTACCTCTGTTTTAGTTGTTGCTCACTCTGCATTTCTCAGACGGGCTTGTGACCGTTCATAGCTGCATTAAGCGGCGTCCCAAAATGAGACGCCAGGGTTTTAGATTTGCATATTAGAGAAATCGCCACTCTTCATTTGACGAAGATATTCGCGGTAATCTCTCATTCTCATAATGAGAAATTCCATAATGTCAGCAACTTGCTGATCTGGTTTGTAATCAGGTAGAGACCTTCTGAACTCGTCAAAGGAAACGCTGTCAAAATCTAAACTGATTTTGTAGCTCCAACCGGATTGGCCAAACAGATCTGCATGTGCTTCATGGCTTTCAGAAATGAAATAGTAATCGCTGTTATTACGAACGATCACACCATGAACTAGCTCATAGTTCAGTTTGCGATATCCCAAAACGAGATCCTGATGTCTCACTCTAAAGTCTGTGTCTATTTCACGCATCTAAAGTCACTCCTAATTTCTTCAGTTTTTTCTCTGCTTGAGCCAATCCTTCTGGGTTGTTCTCATTTTGAGATTTGATGTTTTTGATTAAGCGATTTCTCTCAGCTCTACACAAACCGCGTTTCTCGATTTGCGACACTAAGAGAATCAACTGATCGAGATCGGATCTTTCGGCCCGTTCCTGATCACGCTGGATCGCTTTCTGTTTTCTGATTTCTCGCTTAACTGTATTTTTTAAACTGGTCATAAATTGCCCTTTCAAACTTTGAACCGTTATTCCTATTTTGAGAATCAATATTAAACTCTAGCTTCTGCAAGCTTCATAAGTTTAGATCCGGTCTGCTCTAGCGTCAGGCGCTTGTCCGTATGCTTTGAATCTTTAGCTACGGACGTAACACCTTGCACGAGAGACCATAGAGAGAACGGGTTTTCTGTTTCCTCTTGCTCTGCTCGCTCAATAGCTGCTTTAGTCAGTACCTTTGTAAATCCGGGTTGCTTGTTTAAAAACTTGGCTACGTCATTTTGAGACTTGCCTACTTGGAAGTTCCTGGCAGCGTCGATCACTTTGACCGTCTCTGTCGTTCCCTCTGTCAGAAAACGATTGAGAGCTGGTCTCAGTTCTCGCTTGAATCGCTGAGGTGCTCCGCTACTGTGAACGATACGTGCCTCAGTTTGATTCTGTACTCCCCAGATGATCCGGTTATCACAGACGGTACGATACAGAAATTGCTTCAGGAAAAGCGATCGAGATCCTACCTCTGAGTTTCCTATAATGAAACCACGAAACAGGACATCTCTGCCGCCGTTCCCTGGTAGCTCTACAGGCGTGTCCTCATTTACGAGAAACATAAAGCAGTCTCGATCTGAGGCATACAAGGTAGAAGCCAGTTTTGGATTCTTGGTTGCATACGACGCATGAGGAACTTTCCACTGATCAAGATCTACGTTTTCCAAAACGAGACGAGCTACCTGCTCATCCCATACACGCCCGTAGGTAGATGAGTTGATCGCTCTCATCTCCGATCCCCCGGCTGTCTCAGTTTGCAACAATCGCATATCAGCGCGATCGCTGTTCTGAATATCCCACTGCAAATTCATCGCCGCCATTTCTGCCGGTTGTCTTTTCAGATATCCAGCAGGAGCTTTTACAAGCGAAGCCAACTGACCAAAGGACCAGTTATTCAGTTTCACTTCTGCGCCTGATTCTGGATTCTCTAAATACAGATCTTTGCGATCTGTCTTCACTTGCAAATGTTCAAGCGCTGCGTCTACCTGAGAAGACTTTTCGCGGCGTGCTTTCACGCTGTCGTATAGCTCTCTGACAGATAGAAAACGCTCATCGTCTGGACGGGTTGCCCACTGCTTACTTACTTCATAAAGATTCTGACTCATTTTGAGATCCTTCTGTAAAATGTTCTTCTTCTCACTCTGCATTTCTCAACCGGGCTTGTGACCGCTTATAGCTGCATTAAGAACGAGACAGGATTTGGCCTGCCTCGATCTGGGAATTATTTTTTAAGCGTTTAGCTCCATAGTCTTCTGCTCTCGTGCAGAGTTCAGGCAGATCACAGACGAGTCTGGTTTCTCTGGCATTGCTGGGAGATTGATTTGATCAACATTGATATCAGTTACCCGCTGGCATTTAGCGCATACAACTGAAACAGAATTACCCGGCTCAATTGTTGCCAACGTTCTCAACTCACTGTCGCAAATTGAGAACCCCCAAGGATTGTAGTAACCGATTTCTTCGCCGCAATTACAAAGCGCTGCCCGTTCACGTTTTAGCTCTAAGAATCCTCTTTCTTTTTTTGAATGCATCAAGCATTTACCGTTGATTCCGTCGGCTACGTTTAGACAGCCCTTGTGATTACAGTTTAGAATTTCCTCAAATCTCATTTTGATTCCCTCCGAATCATTAAAATTGTTTCCACTCTGCGTTTCTCAGCCGGACTTGTGACCGGTCATAGTCGCATTAAAAACGAGACAGGTTTTTATCCTGCCTCGAAATGGGATTAGCTCGCATCCTCCGAAAAGAATTTGATCGCGTGATCTGGAGCACGATGGATCGTGGTTTTTGTCATAGACGATTTCTCAAACTGTCCGCCGGGTGTCGGCCCGTGAATCACTACCAGCCGATCGTTTACGAAATCCGCTGACTCAATACCGTGACTAACCGGGATCACTGCGTTGACCAGATCAAGCGCTTCCCCTTTTAGGATTTTTCTGTTTTCTAAATTCATAATTTCCCCAATCGAAAACGAATCTCATTTTGAGATCCGAGGTAAAATAGAACCGGGCGACACGACGCCGCCCGATCCAGTTTTGGAAGGTTTCAGCGATGCTTAGAGATCGCCTTATCCTTACTCCTAGAAAAGCCCAGAGATCCCAGAACCTCCACTGCCTGCCGGTGATCCCGCAATCGCTGCTCAATACGGGTAACCATATCGAGCATATCCCTCTGAGAAGCCACGAGGATCAATTTTGAGGCGTTTTCTAGCTCAATTGATAGCCCTGCTAGGTCAGCCTTGAGAGAACGCCTTAGATCGTCTCTCAGCCCGTTCGAGTAAAACTGGGAAATCAATGACGCAACGCGTTGATCCTGGCTGTTTTGGGTGTCTGTCTCAATCATTTTTTTAACTCCGAAATTTAAGGTTTCTTCACTGTCTCAAATTGAGATTTTTAGTCTTGGTCAGAGTCGGCGAAACAGCTTCGCGGGATGTGTGGCTTGAGAGCGTTGATCGCTTTCTTGGTTTCAGTGTAGACGCTAGCGCTAGAGACTTGAGCCATCGTCGAAACGACAGCGGCAAGATCTTCAGAATCCTCAGCGGCTTCTAATTGCTCCGCGATAGCGGCGAAGATTGCAGCCAGTTGTTCGCATTTTGCGACAGCTCCATTCTTAAGTAATCCTACGAGATCGATCGACTCGCTTTCTTGAACTAGAAGATCCGCAACAATCGAATTCATTGCAGGTGCTTTTTTCTTTTTGATAGTTGTCTTAGCCATTTTAAGTTTTTCTTTCTGTCTCATTTCGAGACGTTTGTTTTCTGATCTCATCAGTGCAGGAATTACCTACAGACGATTCGCAAATTGCGAACCGTTTCGATCTTAGAATTTATTGACGCGATAGTGTCCCGATTCTGAAACCCAAAAACCGCAAAGCATCACAAACTCAATCCACCATTTCGACTGGTGCAAAGTCTCGCCGCTAGGCAAAGACTGACGATGATTTTTTTCTGTAGCCATTTCTGCGATCCACTCATCGTTTCGTTTTGAGATTTTTACATTGAGCACTTCAAACGAGCCATCTACTTTTGCTCTGACTCTGGCTTGCCAAGTTGATTTAACTCCTGGTGTTTTTTTCCACTTGATTTGCGTTTTCTTTTTTTCACTCATTTCTAATCCTTCTCCGATCTTTCGATCTCTGAATATGTTTCTGATCTCATCAGTGCAGGAATTACCTACAGACGATTCGCAAATTGCGAACCGTTTCGATCTTAGCTGTTACGCTTTAGATCGCTTGCAAAGCATCCGAGGGTTTCCCATTTTGAGATCATTCTAGTGATCTGCAAAAACGTGTTGAAAAAATTCTGGATTGGTTTGGCTTCTATCTCTTGTTCCGACGGGAACGAATTAGTGTGGACAAACTGCGTCAATCTCCGCTCTGCTTTCCACATGGCCCAGTGCTTGCGCTCATCAGTTGCAACGCAGAGATCGAGCATTGCGCGAACCGTCTCTGACGCATTTTGAAAACCTTTGCACACTGTTTTACGAAGACTTCTGCCGCGTGTAGTCTCTAATCGGTTGTAGTCTTTTGAATCCCATTTTGCGACGGGCACCAAGTTGATCAAGATCGGATAGTCTTGAGCTTTCACTTTTGACTCATCAGACACGTTGGGGAATTCCACCGTGTACATAGGATCAGCGCAAGCTTCTAGACCTACGTTCAAAGCGCAGAGACCAGAAGCAAAATCCAGAATCTCGTACAGCTCATTGATCGGCGTATCCTTATCGATAAACCGGTGCAGGCCTGACGGGATCCAGTGCATCATAAGATTTTGAGGGTTTCGCAAAATGCGAATCGTGTTTCTGTAAATCTCAATATGAGTTTCATTGAAGTGTTCAGCATCAAGGCGAGCGATGTTTGAAATGCTCGCAATGTCTACCGGCTGCCACCAGCTAGATTCCTCAGTCTCATTTTGAGATCCGAATCCCTCTTCGTTTTCGTGCCAGTAAGAATTCAAAAGGTGCTGCTTTCGTTTGCGGATCTTATTTATGATCTCAGTTTTCTGCTCCTGGAGTTTGTCGATATCGGCACACGTCTCAAGATGAGACGAGATAGCCGGTGCATATTTTTCTCTGCTGTCTCTAAGAATTTGCGCGAACGTCCCAAGATCGCTTTCGTCGCAATTTGCGAATGCTACATCTGGATAGAAGCTTCGAGCATTACTAGAAGCGTAATTAGATACACCGTTCTCTCTCAGATACGTCTCTGCGAGAATCGCAGCATCGACCCCATAATGAACCCTACCCATAAAATCGAAAACCGTTTTGTGGTCTCGCTCAAATGCACCAGCGACTTGAGCAATCATCTGGCCGTATTGATTCCTGCCGCATAATAGGATCGGGTATTCGTGCTTGCATTTCTCGAAAACTCTAAACCGCGCTATCGCCTTGAGTTGCTTTAAGCCGTGTGCATCTACATGCTCAAGCGTCCAATCCAAGGTTACCTTGTGAATTACCACTGCCTCAAATTGAGACGTGCCGCTTTGGACCATCCACTTCTCAAGGCCGTCCTCTTCTGCAAACATTTCGATGTAGCTCTGTCGGGTAGAATCTTTGTTTGATTTTTCTTGCTGTGTCATTTTGGGATCCTCTGTTTTTGGTTCTAGGTTTAAATTGTTATTGCAGGCCATACGTGTTTTGGCCGGTTCTGATATTAGTTTTTCTTGTAACTTTGAGATCCCTAGATCACAGACGGTGAGTTCTAGTTTCTCAATTTGAGATTTAAGATTGTGAATTTCTGCATTCTTTTGATCGATCCGAGCGATCTTGTCATCAAGAAGTCTCTCGATCTCTTCTGCCGAATAGCCATCTTTTGCTAGTGAGTATGTCATGATTTTTCCTTTTCTCATTTTGGGATTAAGAGTTTTTTGTAGGGAAGTATTTTTCCAGTTTCGCAATTTGGGATTTGTGAGATTGCTTCATTATGCCCTCGTGCAGATCTTCGGGATTTGAGCAAAAGTAGATCCCGGAATCCATCACGAAACCATTCCGTAGGATCTCCATCGTTGCGGCTTTAGCTGCTTTCAATGTTTTAAATCCCACCTCATGCTTGTACTGGTAACTGCGAGATATGGCGAAAGAGTGAAACCATTTGCCGTCGCATTTTGAGATTTTCATCTTGATGATTTGGTGACCGCGAAAATCCCCTATGTCATAATTAGAAAACCAGGAGATACAATCTGCCTCATAATGAGATTCTACCTTGTCCCAATCCAATTCTTGATCGGCTTTCCAGATCACAGGACTGCCGAAATGATTCGTATAGAGATTCTCAAAATGAGATTTAGAATCTAGAACCACATTGTAATAGAAATAATAAGCACCCCAACGGATCCCCTCCTCCCCATGCTTGAGGTATGTCTCAAATTGAAACTGGCCCTTTTCAAAATTGACATGGACTAGGCCGGTTTGCTTTTCGGTTACGTATC
>TARA_R110002020_G_scaffold360292_1_pt1 | contig 11680 bp, 21 predicted proteins | sample TARA_R110002020 | Tara Oceans TARA_R110002020 (sample SAMEA4396489) | marine metagenome | biome: Westerlies Biome; feature: [MES] marine water layer (ENVO:01000295) within the mesopelagic zone...; material: water (ENVO:00002006), including particulate matter (ENVO:01000060) such...
CATCTTTTAATGCTTCTTTTAAAAACGCTGACCTGTTAGTTTGTGTAGCCAAACGAGATGTTTCTTTAAGTTTTTTACTATCTAAAACTCCTTTAATATACTCATCTGATCCCGCTCCCATTTGACTTGCGATAACTAGGTTAGCTATTTCATCTAAACCGAAACTATCTTTTTCTGTCGGGGCTCCAAATTGTTTGTAAGTTTGTAATTGAGCTATTTTTTGTTTATTATCTAATACAGATTCTAAATCAGTACCTTCACTTAAACCGCCTAAATTTTCTAAAAACTCTTCATCTGTTAATTTTTGATCCTTACCAAAAAGTCCACCTAATCCACTTAGTAAAGAATCTGCACCAAAACCCAATAAACCACCTAGTGATTCTATTGTTTCTGGTTGAACCCGTCCGCCTCCAGTTCTAGCTGTAGGAAACCTAACTTGTGCAGGAGCCATTTTTACTTGAGTAATTCCTCCACCCCCTTGAGGCGGTGCAAAAGTTGGAAAAGGAAGTCCGCTTATACCGTTAGCCATATTATTTTCTCAAAGCTCCTATGCCTCTATCTTGGGGTCCCATGTTCACTCTACCTCCTGCTCTAGGTAGTGTAGGAGTTCCACCACCATATTGAGGAATGCCTCCGGGATTAGGAATAAACTCAGGAGTTGATGTTGGAGGGTTTTTACCTGCGAAACCATAACCACCTGCCAACGGTCCAAGGGACGCGGTCAGTGAACCAACATTCGATAACGTTTGCATCGGTAAGTTATATTGTCCAGTAAAGTTTTGATACGCTAAATCCATGAGAGATTGTTGTCTACCTCGTCCTAAACCACCTATTCCCATAGTTCTATTAATATCTTGTGTTTGCAAATTCTGTAAAGATGGAGCTATACCACCAAAAGATTGACCGAAACCTGCTAAGTTTGAACCAAGTTGAGTACCCATTTGACCATAGGTTTGTCCTAATCCGGCTTGAAGACTAGCAAGTCCCGCTTGTCTAGCTTGTTGATCAGCAAAAGATTTAAGTGCTGCATCTTGTGCTCCTGCAAATCCTGCTTGACGAATATTACCTATTGCTTCAGTAGTTCCTCTGCCAACTTGCCTAGCTAAATCTTCTGAAGTTAGTCTTCCACGAGATCCACCAAAAGCTCCACGTTGCACAGCTTGATCTCTTAGAGCCATATCACTTTTAGCTAAACCTTCTTGAGCATCTCTTATTGTTTGTTGTACTACGTCTTCTTCAAAAGGATTATAAAACTGTTGTGCCATATTAGGATTAAACATAGCTGTAGAACCAAAACCAGAAAGTTCAGACCTACCTAGAGCCCCTGTTCCTGCTTGAGTTCCCGCTCTTGAAACATCTCCTGCCTCTCTTAATAAATCAGCTTGTGCTCCTAGATACGGTCTATAACTACCAATAGCCGCATCAGACAGATCCATAGCGTATTGTTCTCTAGGATCAAAATCAGCTACCCGTTGTCCTGTGTAAGTAAAAGGACTAGAGTCAGGTTGACCTAAGTTTTGAAACTGTTGGTCTAAAAATGTTCTTGCATAAGGAAATATGCCTCGCTGTAAAAAGTCACCTACATATCCAGCAGGTGCCTGAGTTGCATATTCAAAATCTTGTCTAGTTGCCATATTTTCTATTTCCCATATTATTGAACGCAGTTAATCGGGCAATCCCTTTATTGTGATTACCTCCTCCTGCTTGATCTACTGCGGCTTTCGATAACATAAACTCACCGTCACTTGCCATTACTGGTATTAAATCGTCTTTTGGACCTCCGGGACCGTCTAGTTCTCCACCATGAAACATAGGAGTAAACATTGATCTATCTAATACTCCTCCTGATTTTCTACCTACAGGGTTGAAAACAATAGGTCTTCCCACCGTTCCTCCTGCTGTAGGAGCTTTTCCTGTACTAAATTTACCCTCTACACCGAGTGCTTTTTGCGCTAATCCTCCTACTATACCAGCACCTGTACCTATTAAAGATTCTTTTAATAACTTTTGTGTATTCTCGTCTAAGTTATCATACCAATCGCTAATTTTATCGAAAAAACCTTCATCCATATCTCCGCTTAACTCTTCATTTTGACTACTTTCTAAATAAGTTCCGTCAGCCGCGGCAACAATACCTTCTTTTTGTTGAAGTAAAGCCATGAGCTCTTGTTCTGGAGACATTTTTTCGTCTATTTGATATTCGAAAGGAGTAATTTCGGAGCCTTTAGTTTCTGGAGATTCTTCTGCTCCTACTTCTGATGTTTTAATTTCTGGTCCAGTTACAGGATTAGCACGAGTAGAACTACCTATGGAACCTTGATTTAATCCCATCTCATCTTTAGCTTTCGCACCTAAAGCGTCAGAACCAGCTTTAATTGCTATAGCGGTTAAAATTTCAGCTATCATTACTTCTCCAAGCGTGTATAAACGTTAACAGATTAAAAGCTATTCCTGTGAGCTGCAGTATCAACTGAAATTTGATTATATATCAAAAAACATTGTTTTTTAAATGTTTTTTACTAACTTCCTTGCTTTATGTTGATAAAAGACGAGCTTCCACCATTTACTGTTACGTTGTTTACCTTACCTTCTTGCTCTATACGGATGTTATAAGAGCCGTCTTTTGATATTTTCATCTCTAATTTATCTTCTATCTGTCGTATAAACTTGACTTCAGCATCAGTTACAAAGGTACTTATTTGTGTGTCCTTGTCATAACCAACCGTTGTCCCTCGAACACCGTCCGCGGACAACGCTCTATCAGCTTTAGATAACTCGTCAACCTCTTGAATTACATCTAATAAATCTTCAAGGAAGTTACCTGCGAGGTAATCTATATCAAGTTCTGTATATTCTAAATCATCTTGTTCTAGCTCATCTTGGTCTAGTTCATCAAACTCTAAGAAATCAACATCTAATAAGTTATCTGCAACGGCGGTATCTTCATCAGACTGTTCTTGTATAGTTTGTGGAGGATTAACAATTAGCATATTGTCAATCATATCAAGAGTTAAATCTAAGATAACAGAAGGAGTAGGAGAAGTTTCGAAGTTATATACTGTAGTAGCCTCGTAAGGTTTATTAAGAACAACCTGACCAAGAGCCGTGTTTACTTCTATCTCGCCACTTGCTTCACCGTTCTCGTCTGGTAAAAGTATCACAAGTGTTTCTCCTGTCTCTTTTACTGTGAGAGTAAAGTCAGTTCCACGAATCCCAATCGTAGCTGAGTTCGTACGGATACTGATGTTTTCTTTTGGTATTCGCGGTTTTTTACTAGATATAAACCTTCCCGTTCCTTTTACGAAGTTCAAAGCCATACTAGACTTACTGGGATTCGGATCAAATACGAACTTATCTATAGTTACATTACTATGTTCTGTAAGACGTATAGTAGTGTCGTCACGAAACATAACTCCCATTCTACCGTTGGCAGTCTCTAGTTTATCCATAGCATTTAAAGAGAAATTAATCTCGCTTTCGTATGGCTTATCTCTTACTATTCTAGTGTTTCCGTTTAACTCAGTTATGTTTCCTATATCTTCAGCAAGAAGTGCTTGTGCCCTGATCATTCTGCTGGATACAGAAAGTACCATTATTACCGTCAGAAACAACACGCAACCAATCATTATCTTGCGTAGATTGTTGGTCAATATCGAAAGTTCTCGAGTCACCATCATGTTCAATTTTGAAATAAGCTCCTGCATAACCGTCTCCATTGTAATCTACTGCGTTACTATCCCCATCAAGATCGATATAGTTTGTAGCTGAGTCTACATCTAAATCAATGTGAACAGTATTGCTTGAACCTTGAACTATGGTGTCTATATCTGCACCACTAGATAAAGAATTAGTAGCTAAGTCTAGTGTCATGGTGTTGGTGCTTCCATCCACGTTTACATTTACATTTGCGTTATCTGCTGAATTAGCGTTTCCCGGATCAACTTGAATCGTGTATGAGTTAGTATCACCATCAAAGTCAAAAAGACCAGTAAATGAGTCTGCGTTTATATCACCTAACATCTTGTTATTATTACCTATTTGATTCACATCTAACGTCATTGTTGCACCGTCAAGATCGAAGTTAGTCATAGAACCATGAGCAGAGTTTAATCCTCCTATAATGTTTCCACTACCTAACTGTTCTAAATCTATATTCGCGGTTGCTCCTACCTGATCTACATAAATCTCGTTATCATCAGAATAAGACAAACTATATGCAAACAAAAACCAAAGCATTACAGTACCATATACGATTATTTTGTTATAATTATTATTCATATTCCCAGTATCCCTTTTGTATACCTTGTTTTATTATTTCAAGCACTCCTTCTTCTATCGCTTTTTGTAAGGCAATCGATGTACTTTCGTTTTCAGCTACTCCTCCTTCTACTTCGATAAGTTTAGTCCCTTCATCCACAAACCTAAATATATCTTGCGATAGTCCTACAGATAAAATGTTTTTAGAAATTAAAACTTCAAGTAACACTTCACCTGTTGATACAGATACTAACCTTAAACTAATCGTTATCAGATCTTCTCTGTACTCTTTACTAGAGCCGATGCCAAGGTAACGAGCACCTGCTCCTCCAGATTTGACATTAGTATCATAACTCAAAACTCCGCCTTGCACTAAAAGACCAGCAAAAAGTAAAGGTTTTACTTTGCTTTCTTCATCAAAAGATTCACGTGTACTTCGTATTATTTGTCTTTCTTTTGTAAGTGACTCAAGCCCTACCCTTTCTGCAACTTGAAAGAAATGACCATCAGATGCGTGTTTTAATGCTCTGATAAGAAACGCTTCTGGTGCTTGTGTAATAGCTGTACTAAATAATGCAAACTGACCATTACTTTTGCGCTGACCTGTGTAATCTTGAAAACTGTTAGCGTATATAGCTATTACTGGTTTTCTTTTTGCAGGAGAGATATTTTTAAGTTCTTCTGACTGTAAACCAACAATAGAAGAACTTTGTATTACGATATTAGGAATACCGCCACCTTCTAACAAATTCTTAGATGCGCAACTAGAAAGTAAAGTCGCCAATAGGCACAGTAATATTGGTCGTTCCACCAAATTCATCAGTGATCGTAAGCGTAATAGTTTCTGCTTCAACAATATACTCAATCGTGTTTCCCTCTAGTTCAAGTTTACCCGACTTTTGCGGGGTTTCACCAAATAACTGTTCTACCATTTGACGACTTAGTTGAGCGTAGATACGAGATTCTAAATTTCTAACAAATCTAGCAAGCGTGGTGTTATCTGCATCTCGGGCAAGTTCGTCTTTATATGCTTGTATTTCCTCTTTAATAGCTTCTTTTCTTGTAGACTCTTGATTTTCTATTGTAAGATAATGACTTGAAGTATTTATTCCTGAAAAGCTAGGACTTTTAAACTTATAAAGTATTTCATCTGCATTACCATAAACACTTAGTAATAACAGAAAAAGAACGATATAGACATATATCCCTAGAAACCAATGAAAACTACTTTTCATTCTCATCCTTTAATTTATTTTCTTCTTTCAATTCTAACACAGTATTTACCTTTTGTTGTAATCGTATCATATCTTGGTCTAACAAACGTAATTGATCAGTAAGTCTAATAATAGTCACCTTCATTTCTTGCACTGCAGGATCTATTTTATTATTGATAGTTTGCCATACAAAATAAACGAAATAACCTAACCCAACCACCATTACTACTGGAAAACCAAACTCTGATATAAGAGTAACAATATCCATTATTTAAACTTCTTTTGTATGTATTTGATACCTGCATATATAGATAAACCATATACTGCAAATAAAGTTAAAGAGCCAAATACGATTAAATAATCAGAAGGATATAAATATATCAATCCAAATAAGCCATCAACAACAGCTTCTGCATCTCCTATTGGTGCATCCATTAATCTCTCCTAGCATCTATCTTTCCATCTTCAACAAAATTTTCACTTCTAGCTATACGATCTAAATCAGGTGATAAACCTAAAGCACTACTCACGCTTGTGTCAATGCGTATCATATCGTTGTTCATGGTTGCTGCTCTGGTAATGAGCATTTTAGATATTGATTGAACAGTTTGTATTTCGCTTACCAATCCATCCATCAACTGTTTCATAACGAGGAAAATAAAGTAAGCCATAACAAGACCACCTGCTACGGGCAATCCTAACTCAGCTATTAATGTAAAACCCTGTTCCATTGCATTTCAGCTACATCAACATTAAAATCTTTCGCATCGAGAACCATATCTAGCATTCCGACAACAATGCATCCATAAGCCGCTGCTTTAATCTCAGCCTCATCAAAACTAGAAGCAACAATAGTTGGACCTTCGTAATGTGTATCCTTATGAGTAAACTCTGTTATATAAACTTTCATTCGTCTTTATCTTTTGAATTACTGGCTCCGAAATAAAAGCTAATTACAGCACTTGCAAGACCGCCAAGGTAGCCAAGGACTAAGTTAATCAATGCTTCACTGTTCTGCTCTGGAGGCTGGAGCGTGACTAAGAAAATATATCCCATAAAGCCACCAACTACTGTTATCCCCATAATTCTAGAAGTCCAGTCTTTAGAAAACTTTCCTCTTGCATCTTTTATGTCTTGAGTTTGTAAAGCGTACAGATCAACTTCTAGTTCTTTCATCTTAACTTCAAAGTCTGCGTCTATCTTTTTAAGTTTTGCTAATTCCTCTGGAGTTGCGGCTTGTACTGCTTGTTCTATCTTTTTAGGAGTAGGTTCACACCCTAATGCTTCTGCAACCATGTTAGCCGCCATGTTGCCCATTGGACCCCCTAACGCTGTGCCGATTGTAGGAGCTACCGCACCTATTATGTTTTTAACAAATTTAAACTTCATATTATTTCTCCACTGTTGAAGGATCAAACTTACCTAGTTCTATTAACTTCTCTCTATTAATCATGTGTTCTGCTTCTATATCATCTTTAGACTGACCAAAATAAGCTACAGCTAGATGATTTTCTATCATAGCTTCATTTATATCTACATTATCTACTACTACAGAAGCTAACACTCTACCAAATTTTCCTCTGGAATCAGATAGTTTAGTTCTTAAAACTACAGTATCTCCATTATCGACAGCTTCTTTTAAATAAGCAGAAGCCATTTTACCCCTAACTTTTTCATCTTTATCTCTTGTTCTAGATTCTGGAGTATCAATACCATATAACCTTACTCTTGAACTGTATTTGATGTCAAAACCTAAATCTATTAAAGCATCTATTGTATCACCATCTACAACTCTGGTTACTTTACATTTATATTCATACATTAGCACTTCCACCTTTTTCTTGCTTGCCGTAATCTTGAATTAGGATTTTTTGCAGCTTTAGGAAACTTTTTCATTTGTCCTGCGCTTCTAGCGCAATAAGACTTTCTTCTCTTTGCTGCTTTACTTCCTTTTTTAACTTTACCTGTTACAGCAGTTTTAAGTTTTGATCCGGGATTTTTTCTTCTATATGCTTTAACACCTTTCTTCGTCATTCCCGCACCAGATTTTGTTTTACGGTAATTACCGCCTTTACCCGTGGTTCTTCGTATAGATTTTTCTTTACGTTTAGCCACGTTTAGCTGTCCTTGCGGAACGTCTGAAAGCCGCAGTAGTGGGAGCACCTTTTGCACCTTTTTTACGCATCTTTTTACCCGCTTTTTTCTTTTTATTTATGTTGTAATAAAGTCCTTTTCTAACTCGTCTTCCGTCTTTAGTGGTATGGAACTTACTACTTTTTTTCTTTTTAACAGCCATTATTAGTCCTCATATAAATTATTAAATGTCACGTTTGGATCAAGATAACTTTGATGACCTTCTGCTGAATGAGTCCATTGTGATGGTCTAAAATCAGGAGCACCTTCACCCGTTACCCAAAGAGCAGGACTTGTCGCTCTTACTCTATTATTAGGTAACGCTACAAAATTACCTTTCCATTTACAATCCTCTGTTATATATAATACATGAGATTGTTTATGTTGTGCTGAATCATCAGCAATGTCACTATCTGTATAGTCTACTGTAAACATATAACGACCAGTATAAAACTTTCCTTCTATTTTGCAAAGCCAAGGGCTAGAACTTACTCTATCCATCACTATTACTGAATGATGTCTAGATTCACAATCCCAAGGTTGTGCTATATGGTTTTCCATAGGTTCAGGATATTCATCACTGGGGATATCTGCAACTAATGCTTGTATTGGCATTCTAGCCCACATTGCTCCTCCGTGTATATTACCTTCATCATTGTCTTCACAATTAGCTTCCTCTCCTGTAAAGACAACTTGAAAACTTAATGATCTATCTGGTATCGTATTTACTGCTATTGCCAAAGCGTGAATATATTCATCGTGATACTTTTCGTGATTGTGAGTAAATTCGCGCCGCACCCAACATTTAAAATGTGGAATGTTACTTATTAAATAAGGCACTTATCCTCTCCTGCGTGCACCATTTCTTCTACTTGTACGTCTTACAGCTCCGCCCTTAGACATCTTACGAGGTCTCATTTTTTTCCTCATAGCTCCGCCCTTAGACATTTTTCTTACGCTTCTTCCTTTACTTTTTTTCTTAACTTTCTTTTTCGCCATCGTTATTTCCTCTTAGTATTCTATCTCTTAACCTAGTTGCTCTTGGACCAACTTGAGTTGCCCATTTACTGTCCATCATCTCAACTGCTGCAGTTTCAAAGTTATGTTCCTCTAAAGCAGTTAAAAACTTTTTAAATTTTAATAACCTAGTTATACCTAAATTAAACGCCATATTTGCTACGACTCTTTGGTGATCTTCACATAAATCCGTCCACCAAGGCATATTTCTATCTAAGTCAGTTAAAATACCTTCAATATCATTCCCAAAACATTCTTCTATTCTTTCTTTAGATATAGAATAATTTACAGGTAATCCGTTTTCTGGATCGTCTTCTGTTATTAAATGTCCTATTCCAAATGTAGGATAACCAAGATGATCAAGATATATTTTGTCTATACATCCTTCATCTAAAGTCAACTCTTTTCTTAATAAATCTATATTCATAAAATCGGAACCTCCATAGCTCCATTAGTAGAAACTGTTAATTTACCTAACCCTGAAGTACCTTGTACTCCTTTTTCTGTTCCTGTGTATATATCAACCCACTGTTTTCCATTCCAAAGTTGTATTTGACTTGTAGATAAATTCCAAATAATATCTCCATCTTGAAATTTGTTTTCGTTTCTTTGAGTTTCATTTACAGAGTTAGTTGAGTCAATATCAACTTTACCTAAACTAAGTTCTAATACTCTAACTAAACGATTAAAAGTTTCAGAAGAAAGTTCTCCAGAAGCGAAAGGAAGTTTGGTTTCTAGGATTTTAGCCATTAACGTCTACCGCTTGGAATTAAATCCATACGAGTAGCTCCTAACCTAAATCCAACTCCAGTTCTACTTGAAGTTGATCCATCGTCATCAGACTCTACTCTCAGCACCGCTTGTCTAGCTCTAACTCTTGTATCTATACGAGTAGTAGTAGAGGTACAGGTATTTGTTGTTGATGTAGTTAAACTTTCTCCGGGATAATTCCTTGTTTTTACAATAAAGTTGATAGTTTGTCCTGTTCCACCATCTCCTGTAAATTTAACATCAGGAATTATTCTTCTAATGAGTTGATACTCTTCTCCTTCGTTTAAATCAAAATCACTTGATTCGATAAAAACATTGTCCATAGGAGAGCCATCATCATCGTTACCTATTTCTTGGTTATATAAATATCCAACATAAGAAGTTGTGTTAGTTGCTAAAGGGTTATCAAAAACACCTTCGTCTTCCCAAGCTGTTCTAGTTAATTCACCTATGGACCAAAACCCTTCCTCATAGTTATATACTACATATCTATTAGGAACAGAAGAATCACTAGAACAATAAAACCAACCTACTTCGTCAAATTGTTTATTTAAAAATCCGAAAACTTGATAGGCTTGCTCTTCATTAAAATCATTTAAAACATAATTTAGAACAGTACAAGGTAAAACATTTACGTTTCCAGTGTAAGTATAAAAACCTTTTTTATCCATCCAAAAAACACCTTTTGGTGAATTTACTGCAGCATTAGGACTTACTAACCCTACACCTTCATTAACTAGGTTTACTCCAAATGTAAAAGGTTGTCCTACAAAAGACATAGAATACATAGAGGTATCTGTCCAAACTAATGTTTCTTGTCTTGCTCTTAAAGCTCCAATAATACTTGTTCCTGCTGATAATCTAAAAGATCCTGCTGTATTAGTTGATTTCGGTTCCCATTCTGCTGCATTTTCTTGATCAGACCAAGCAATAAACATAGGGTCTACTGCTCCTGTTCTAGAACTTCCTGAAATAGGATCTGCTCCAAAACAAATAACATGTCTATCTATATCACTTACAAGAACAAACAATGCTTTTGTAGGAGTAAGGTTAGCTCCACTTAAAGAACTTAACGCTACGGCTCTTGAAGATAATCCAGAAGATTCGTCCCAATAAAACACTCCACCTGCTCTAACATTAATAACTAAATCTTCACCAAAATTATCATGTGACCATAACCTTAATTGATTAGCATCTGTTAATGCAGAAACACTTCCCCATGTATTAGCTCCCCATGTGCCCGCTCCCCAACCAGAAGAAGCTACATAGGAGTCTAACCCTACGTTAATTTGATAAGAGCCATCAACACCAGACCCTCCATTACCTGAGTCACTGCTATTTGCTGTAACTTCATCGCCAGACGTATCTTTAGCTACAAATGTGTATGTATTAGCACTAGGAACACTTGCTATTTGATATTCTTGATTTAAAACCGCAGCAGTTACCACACCGCCTAACGATACTGCACCTGATATAGTTACAAAATCATTTGTTACTGCGCCGTGTGATGAATCAGTAGCTGTTATAGTAGAAGAACCATTAGTAGCTGCAAAAGTAATACTATTGGTAGATGTTTTCCTTACAGGTGTTATATCGTTATACGTTCCACCTTGTTTTACATAATACTTCCATGTTGTTCCTAATCCTAAATAACGTGTTATTTCTAGGTCTACCCAAGCGTGTAATGCTCTGCAAGTTGATTGAAAAGAATTAGTGGTATTTTTCGCCCATCCTCCTATTTTTTCAGGAAGACCTTTACGAAAACGAATTAAATTAGAATCGAACCAACCTCCTTTGTTCGAATAGTCAGTTCCTTCTTTATTAATTCCGGGTTTGAGTATGAATTTTTGTAAAGACATTTTGCATTATTCTTTAAAACGCTTTTTTACTTTACCCACATTAAGTGCGCAAATATCTATAACTGATTGCAATTTACCAAAAATTTTCTTAACAAAAGCATCATCTTTTGTTGTTTTTGTAATTGGGGATATTGCCGAAAGCAGTGATGCAATAGCTATTATCCAAACGACTATATTTAAAATTGTCCAAAACATATTAATCTCCTTTAAAAAAGTTGATCTTTTAAAATACTGCCTATTGTTAGTAATAATGTGACTAATGTTGTAACAATAAACACTTCTATTCTTTTAACACGATTTAATATTTCTAACCATCTTTCTGTAGAAACAGCTTGATGTTTTGCTAAATCGGTTGCTACTTGGTTTAAAGTTGTTCTTGGCATCAAGCTGCCTCCTGCATATCCCAACAGTTGAGATTAGCAGCGACTG
>TARA_R110002020_G_scaffold156810_6_pt1 | contig 11677 bp, 3 predicted proteins | sample TARA_R110002020 | Tara Oceans TARA_R110002020 (sample SAMEA4396489) | marine metagenome | biome: Westerlies Biome; feature: [MES] marine water layer (ENVO:01000295) within the mesopelagic zone...; material: water (ENVO:00002006), including particulate matter (ENVO:01000060) such...
GCGGTAGGTGGTTTGTTTGATCTTGCTGGTACAGCTGCTACATCTGGTGTGTTTGGTGGCGGTGGCGATGGAGTAGAACAGCTTGATACTATTTTAGATCCAAAAATATTTGAATAAATTGTATAATTATGGCAGTAGATACAACATTAATAAGTGGTGCTTATAAAGCAAACAAGCCTACGGCTGGAGATCTAGCTGGAGTTAATACTATAGCTAACATTACAAAAGGTTTAACTGATAGAGTTGACATGTATGTTAAAGTTCAAGACGCTAAACACAAAATGCGTAACGCTGAATATGATGCATATGCTCAAAGTGTTTTAGATAATTCTGATTTAGTAGGTAGTCAATACGAAGGTTTATATGATGAACTAATGGCTGGAAAATCTGACTTTGCTAGCGCTGATGAAAAAACTAGAGCTTTAATAGGTAGAAACTTAGCGGCTATGTCTGATGATTATAACGACTATAAAGAACTAAGAGAAGAAGTTGCTATAAATGTAGATGATTATTCACCAGCTTTTACAAATAGTGATCAAGGTGAGATGTACTTAGGCATACTTAAAGGCGATGGTAAGAGATTAATAAATAAAGATGGTAGGATAGGTATAGAAGTAGATGGTGAGTGGAAGTCTATATCTAGTATTAAAAAAGATTTAGATGCTAATAAAATAGATAAAGGTGCTATTGATGCTTTAGAAGCTATTAGAATAACACAAGAAGATAGTACAAAACCTTTTAACTATGAAAAAACTAGTAGAAGAATAATGAACTCTTTAGTTTCTAAAAGTAGTTATAACTCTTTAAAGAACGATGAGATAATCCCTGGTAGAATATTTAGAAATGATTTAGCTAAGAGCTTAATGAAGAAAACGTATTCTGATTTAGGTATAAAAGATGAAGACTTTCAAGATAAAGAAGGTAATCCTATTGAAGGCGTTAATTCTGATGGAATTATTGATGCAGATGAAGCTGAAAATATAATAAGACATTTAGAAGCTGATGAGACTGAAATGAAAAAAGTAATGGCAGACTATTATACTAAGTATATAAAAGATAGTTCTGGTAAAACCTCAGGATCTATAGGCGACAACAGTGGCTACACTGTAGAAGAAGCTAAACGTCAGCAAAGAATATTAATAGATGAAGGTTACTTACCTGAAGGTGCTGATGATGGGGCTTGGGGTCCTAAGTCTCAAGAAGCTCTTGATAAAAAACAAGGTTCAGGTAAAACCGGTATGTCAGACTCAGAGATACGAGAGTTATTTAAAAATAATCCAAATTTATCTGAGTATATGAACATGCCAATAGATGAGTTAAGAAAACGTGTTGAAGCTGGTGAAGCTGATGATCCTACTGTAGATGAAGATGGTGTTTTTATTCCTGAAAATAAATCTAGTATACAAGAAACTAAAGCTTTTAAATCAAGGCTAGAAAAAGATGGTTTTGAAAGTTCACAAGTTTCAGATGAAGATGTGTTAGCATACTTTAAAGATATGCAAAACAAAAACTCTTTGAATACAGAAATATATAACAGCAGTAATTTTAGCCAATGGTTAAAAAATAATAATAAAAAACGTTTAGAATTTAATTATTAAAATTATAGTAACAAATATTAACGGGTAACTAACGAGACAGTAATGATAGAATACAAAGTAAACGGTAAGGTTATAAAAGTAAAACCTGAGCACGAACAACAATTTTTAGAAAAATATCCTAATGCTATTAGAGTAGAGGGAAACCAACAAGGTGTTGCACAGGATGCGACTGCAACACTAGAAACTACAGCATCGGACTCACAATCGGAGACTACTTCTTCGGATTCACAAAAAGAAGATAAAGGTATAGTAACTACTTTAGCATCTTTTGCTAAAAGTTTAGTTGACGTAGGATCAGGACTTTCTAGCTATACTGAAGGATTAGAACTAGCTGCTAAAGAATTTATTGACGAAACTTTTCTTAATAAAAAAGAGTTAACTGATGAAGAAAGGGTTATAGAAAGAGGCAGAATAAAAGCTGAAAGGCTTGTTGCTGCTACTTTTGGTGGGCCAAAATTATCTTCTTTATACTATAAACCTATAGTAGATAAACTTAACGATCAGATACCTAACTTTGATACTAATGTTACTCAAGATTTTAAAAACGGAGATTATGCTCAAGCAGCAAAAAGAACTGTTGATGGATTTGCTGGTTCTGCTTCTTCATTTATACTAGCAGCTTTACCTGGTGGTTTACCTGTATTAGCGGCGAGTGTAGCTGGTAATAAGTACGAACAAGAAATAAGAGAAAACGCTGATAAAGATACTGCAACTCTTATAGCTAATGCTACTGGTAGCGGTATTATAGAAGGTACTTTTGAATACTTTACTAGAGGTATATTAAAGAAAGTTGGTTTAATAAAGACGGGTCAAGTTGATGTAGCTAGAGAGTTTATAGAAAACAGCTCTAAAAACGTTTTAAGAAAACTAGGTTTAGCTGGCTGGAGCACGGTTAAGGAAGGTAGCTCTGAAGCTGCAACAGAGCTTACTAGCGCTTTATTTGACGCTATACCTGAAGAGTATGGTGGCCTTGGTAAGGAAATAGATTACAAGCAGTTAGCTTACAGAATGAGCGACGCTTATATTATAGGTAGTTTCTCTGCTGGTGTGTTTGAATCTGTCGGTGCTATTACAAATAAAAATTCTAAAACTCAAGCAGAGTCTGCTTTAATGAGAGAAGGTTTAAAAGCACAAGTAAATGAAAAACAGTCTATAATAGCTAGATTAACAGATGATCTTACAAACGCTTCATCTGAAGAAAAATCTTTAATAAACGATCAAATAAAATTAGAAGCTGAAGCTGTAAAAAATATAAGAAATAAAAACTCTGTAGAGCTTGGTTTATTAAAAGGTGACGACTTAAAACAATACTCTGATAATTTAAAGAATATAAATTCAAGTAAAACGGCGTTTGTAGAGGCTAAAACAGAGTCTGGTAAAGAGTTAGCTAAAAATAAGTATGAAGAGTTAACTAAAGCTAATAATGAAATAGTAAATCAAGCTATTAAAACTGAGTCTGAAAAATCTGTTGAAGCAATAAAAGAACAGGTTAAAGTATCAGGTTTAGAAGGTACTATTAAGCAAGCGACATCTCAAGAAATATCTGAGATGGATTTAGGTGATAAAGTAGATTCAAAAGATGCATCTGGAGAGTTTGGTTTTATAAGACAGTTTGAAGATGGTAGCTTTGAAATAATAGTAAATAAAGATAAGCCAGCAATAGGTGTTGCTGCTCACGAGTTCTTACATGCTGTATTACAGAACACTTTAAAAGGAGACACTAAAGTACAGCAAGATCTATCTAACGCTTTAACTGATTATGTCGATACATTAGAAGGTGATCAAACAGCTCTAAAGGAAAGACTTAGCGCTTACAAAGGTGATGTTAATGTAGGTGAAGAGACTATAACTATAATGTCTGAAAGTATATTAAACGGTGACTTAAAGTTTAATGAAGGATTTTTTACTAAAATAGGTGATATAGTTAGAAGGTTTCTACAAGGTAACGGTATAACTAGTGTAAAGCTAGATACTGGTAGAGATGTTTATAATTTTATAAAAGACTACAACGAGAGTATAAGAACTGGTAAAATAAACAAAGCTATAGTCAAAGTAGCTAAAGAAGGAGCAGAAGGTGCTCTAGTAAAAGATGCTAAAACTGTAAAGCAAGATGAGATTAAAATGTCTCGTGACGCTAAAATACCTATAGATAAACTAGGTAGAGTAGATACTGACAACCAAGATATGACTGAAGCTGGTGTAGGTAATTTCTTGTACCAAGCCGAAGCTGATGAAGTAGTTCGTAAAATAAAAGAAGAAGGTTACTTAGATAATCTTATAGCTGCTAAATATAAAGTTAGGCCTGTACCAGATGCTTTTGTTGATGATGTATTAGCAGAATTAACACCTCATATTAAAGCTTTCAAGCCTGAAAGTAATGATAGTTTATTCGGTTGGATTCAAAGCCAACTAGCTAACAAAGCTGGTAACGTATATAACAAGATATATAAAGATAAAGGTCCGGCTAGAACTGTAGATGTAGATGCAACAACATCTGAAGGAGCTCCTGTCGTACAAATAGAGGCTGATCCTGACATTGAAATGCAACGTATTGATGAAATAGGTTTGAACGACGAACAAGTCCAAGAGAGATCAAAATTCAGACGTGCATTAAAGCTTGATGATAACATGGTTAATAAGGTTATCGATACTGTTAAGAAAACTTTAGGTACTAATCTACCTAACGTAAACACTAAACAGTTTAAACAAGCGTTGGCTAAAGGATTTAAGACTGATCTTAAAAAACCTATGCAAGATTTAATGGGTAAAGGTAAGGCTTATGACACTTTTCTTAAAAAGTTTATGCCAGCTATATATAAGAATTTACCAGTTGAAGTCTTAATTCAAATGGAGCGTAACTTAAAACCTGATCAAAGAATATTTACATCGTCTAGAAGAATAACAAAGCCTATTGAAGTTGATAAATTAATTAGTGAAGGTAAGCTACCTAAAGATACTAATAGAGACTCTGGTCCTTTATTAAACACTAAGCTACCATATCCTGGTAACGAAAGTATACTAGCTTTTTTTAGAGGTACTAACTCACAAGATGTTTTAGGTTATAAAAAAGGTGCTTCTACATATGGTACTAGAAAAGATGTGCTAGCAGAAAGAACTATAACTGAAGTAGCTTTCGATGCTGTGTCTACAGTTATACAAGAGCAAGATGTAGCTAGTAAAATAGAAGATCTTAATATAGCAGGTATAGATAAAGTTGAAAATGATTTAGCTATAGTAGCTAAACAAATAGATAGAGATCCTACTATTAAGTTTTCTAGATCGGCTATTGGCGTTAGAAAAGAAAACGTACCTGTTTTTAGTTCTAAATTTAATCAAGTTTTAAATAGGATAAATAGCAATGAAACTTTACCTACAGATAAAAAAGGTTTAAAGAAAATAATAAAAGATATTTACGACGGTGATCTTGACAACTTAGAGATGAATGCTGTTGTTAATAAAATAATAAGATATTCTACAGACTTTAAACAACAGAAAGAAAAAAGAAAAGATGTAGTAGATATAGATATAAAACTAACTGATTATATACTTGAAGCTACAGAAAAAGATGTTGTAGATAAAAGTGTAATGCAATTACTTAGCAAACTACTACCTAGTGGTTATAAAAACGCTGCTGCATTTTTTAATGATAAAGCTAGAGTTAATAAAGCAAGATCTGCTTTTGGAAGTTTTGCACAAGGATTAAGAGATAGTGGTTTAAGTAAAAACGAAATACTAAGACTGCTAGACACACAGTATAAAGGCATGTACGCTAGCTCTTCTAAAATAGCCGCAGGTCAGTTTTCTGTAGAGTTTGTTGACGGTACTTACATCGTAGTAGAAGGTGATAGTAAAGTTGGTACGCACAGAGGCCAAGTGTTTGAAAACGTAGCGGATTTTTACAGAGTAGCTGGTTATCCAAACTATAAGCAAGAATTAAAAAATGTTAACACAAAAACTTTTTCTGAAACATCTAAAGCAGCTGTTGCTGATAAGAACTATAACGGTAGATTAAAACAAGCTAAAGAAGCTAGGCAGTCAGTGTTAAAGATAATGGATTATTACTTTAACAAAATAAATAACGGTGAGTTAGATTATGGTGATCTTCTTATGCTAGCTAAAATGTTTTTATCTAACATGAACTCACCTATGAAAAGAGCTGCTAACTTAGCTTATATTGGTGAAGGCGTAGAGAGTATAAACCCTAAAGATATGGGTAGGCTCACAGAGTACGAGCACATAATACCTACTAGTGTTATGGTACTTAAGTTGTTTAGCGCATATGTTAAAGATGGTAAAGCTTCAGAGAATATATTTGATGGTTACGAAGTAGCTATAATACCTAAGTCTATGGATAAGGTATTAATTAAAAACGGTTTGAGAGACTTCCTACCTATAACTTACAAAGAAGGTGATCCTAACTGGAAAAGATATTTTAACAAGCAAACACTCGGTGAAAATAATTTAGTACCTTTAGTTAATATAAAGACTGGTGAAGTTATTGGTAATGACTTTGTTAAAGCTAGTAACATATTAACCAGTGGTAAGATAAATCAGAAAGGTGCTCAGTTAGTAGGTAGAGTAGATATGAAATACTCTAAGTCTAAAGGTATGTCTACTTTTGATTTTGATGAAACACTTATAATAGGTGGTAAGAACTTTGTTGTAGCTACAGATCCTAAAACTGGTGATCAAGTTAAAATATCAAGTGAAGAGTGGCCTATAAAAGGACCTGACTACACTGATGCTGGTTATGAGTTTGACTTCTCTGATTTTGCTAAAGTTCGTGGCGGTAAAGAAGGACCTTTACTTCAGAAGATGAAAAACCAAATAGCTAAGTATGGTAATAATAACGTATTTGTACTTACAGCTAGACAGCAAGACTCTGCTGAGCCTATTAAACAATGGTTGAAGACTCAAGGTATAGATATACCTCTTAAAAATATAACTGGTTTAGGTAAGAGTGAAGGTCAAGCTAAAGGTGAGTGGATGCTGCAGAAGTTTGCTGAAGGTTATAATGATATGTACTTTGTTGATGACGCTTTACCTAATGTTGAAGCAGTTAAAAAAGTATTAGATAATTTAGATATTAAATCTAAAGTAGTACAAGCTAAGATTAAGTTTAGCAAGTCAGCTAGCAAAGAGTTTAACGACATGCTTGAACGTAGTAAAGGTGTTAAATCTGATACAGGAATATCTGATGTTGAAGCTAAACTACGTGGAGCTAAGCGTGATAGATTTAGAATAAGATTTTTTGTTCCACCATCAGCTGAAGATTTAAAAGGTTTAGTATATGCTTTCTTAGGTAAAGGTAAAAAAGGTGATCAAGATTTATTGTGGTTTAAAGATAACTTATTTACTCCTTTTGCTAAAGGTACTAAAGAGTTAAACTCTTTAAGGCAAAAGATGAGCGAAGAGTATACTGCTCTGAAAAAACAATTTCCTAACGTAGTAAAATCTCTTAACGACAAAATAGCTGGTACAGAGTTTACAGTTGATAATGCTATAAGAGTTTACTTATGGAACATGGCTGGCTTTGATGTGCCTGGTTTATCAGATACTCAGAAGAATTTATTGATAGATCGTGTAGCTAAAAACGCTGAGCTTGTAGCTTTTGCTGACGTACTTAGTAACATCACTAGAGCTGAAGAAGGTTATGTAAAACCTAAAGATTATTGGATAACTCAGAACATAGGTAGTGATCTACATACAGTAGCTGAAACTATAAATAGAAGTAAGTTCTTAGCTGAGTGGCAAGAAAACGTTGACGTAATATTTTCTAAAGAAAATTTAAATAAGATAGAAGCTATATATGGCTCTAACTTTAGAGAGGCTTTAGAAGATATGTTGTACAGAATGAAGACAGGTAGCAATAGACCTAGTGGTCGTACTTCTACTGAGAATAAATTCTTGAACTGGATTAATGGAGCTGTTAGTGCGGTAATGTTTTTTAATATGAGATCAGCTGGGCTTCAAGGTTTATCTATGGTTAACTTCCTTAATTTTGAAGATAACAATATATTTAAAGCTTCAAAAGCTTTTGCAGATCAAAAACAATTTTGGACTGACTTTACGTATCTGTTTAACTCAGACATGTTAAAGCAGCGTCGTGCAGGTTTAAAGATAGACGTGTCAGCTTCAGAGTTAACAGATGCTTTTGCTCAAGGTAAGAATAAAACTGAGGCTGTAATTAAGTATATGTTAGAAAAAGGTTTTATACCTACTAAGATGATGGATAGTTTTGCTATTGCTATGGGTGGTTCTACGTTCTATAGAAATAGAGTTGAGAAACTAATTAAGCAAGGTATGTCTAATTCTGAAGCTGAGAGCCAAGCGTTCTTAGACTTTCAAGAGATAGCAGAAGAAACTCAACAGTCTTCTAGGCCTGATCTTATATCTATGCAGCAAGCTTCATCGCTTGGTAGATTAATACTTGCTTGGGCTAACACGCCTATGCAGTATACTAGATTAACTAAGAAAGCTTTATCTGATATTATAAATGGTAGAGGTGATATTAAATCTAACATGTCTAGAATATTATATTACGGTGCTGTACAAAATATTATATTCGGTACACTACAAACTGGTTTGGCTTTCTTAATGTTTGGTGACGATGAAGAAGACAAGAACAGAGACAAGAAAGAACAAAGAGTACTTAACGGTGTGTTAGATACTTTACTTAGAGGTGTTGGAGTTTATGGCGCTTTAGTTTCAGCAGCTAAAAATACTTTAATTGCTGCTCATGAAGAGCTTGGTAAAAACTACGGTCAGAAAGATTACTCTAAAATAATGCAGCAGTTAATTAACTTGTCACCACCTATTGGAAGTAAAGTTAGAAAAATAATAGGTTCTATAAAAAGTTACGACTTTAATAAAGATATTATAGATCAGATGGATCATGGTATTAATAATCCAGCTTGGAATATATTTACCGGTGTTGTTGAAGGTGTAACAAACGCCCCATTGGATAGGATGAGAGCTAAGATGGTTAATGTTAGAGAAGCTTTTGTAGGTGATCACGAAATGTGGCAACGTGTTGCCTTAGTTATGGGTTGGAATAAGTGGGACCTTAATGTAGAAGATGCTCAAATACAAGAAGCTAGAGATAAAGCTAAGGAAAAAAAGAAACAAGATAAAAAAGAAAGTAAAACAAGTAAAGTTAAAAAGTACAGATGTGTAGCTTCTAAGAAGAGTGGTGGTCGTTGTAAAAATTATACTGAAAACAAAAAAAGATTGTGTTATGCGCACGATTAATTATAACATATGAAATTTATAGGACAATACATACAGCAGCTTATTGCTAGGTTTAGAGCTGACGTTTACTTAGAAAGCTTAAGCGATACATCTGAGACTGGAGTTTTAGTTGTCGACTCTGCTGGTAAAATAAGTAAGAACGCTGGTATAAGCAGTGGTGTAGCTGGAACTGTTACTTTAGCTAACGAAGGTAGTGATCAAACTTGCTTTCCGGCTTTTGTAACTGCAGCGACTGGTGATTTAGCTTTAAAAACTAATTCTAGTTTTACTTTTGATTCACTTACTGGAGCTCTTTCAAGTGTGACTTTTACAACTACTGGCATTATGCAATGTAGCGGACTAGTAGCTGGAGCTAGTGGTATTTCAAGTACTAGTACAAATGCAGCTGCGGCTGGCCCCGTGCTTAATCTTACTAAAAATAGAAATGGAGCTTCTGCTGTTAATAACGATGAAGCTGGTGAAATACAATTTAATGGCGTAAATGACGCAGGTACACCAGAAAGTATTAGTTATGCACAAATAGTATCTTCATCAGCTTTAGTAACTGATGGTGATGAGCGTGGTAAATTAGAATTAAAAGTAGCTAATGATGGTACTTTACGTAACGGTATTACTTTTCTTGGCACTGATACCGCAGAAGAAGTTGATGTTACTATAGGTAATGGAGCAGCTTCATTGACTACTATAGCTGGTGATCTTGCTATAACAGGAGGTAACATTACTAACGCTATTACTTTTGATAGTGGTTTAAGTGGTACTTTAACTGGTTCGTCTACTTCTTGCACAGGTCAAGCAGCAACTGTAGCTACAATAGCAGGGCTAGCGCCTAACACTGCTACCACGGCAGCAGCTCAACCTAACATAACATCTTTAGGAACCCTTACTTCTTTAGATGTTGATCAAGTAAACATAAATAATGCAAGAATAATACTCACTGGTGACACTGATGATACTTTTGCAATAACATGCGGTACACATGGTGCGACTACAATAGAAACCACTGATACTGCAGCAGCAGCAGCCAACTTAGGTTTTAATATTGATGGAGCAATAACAGCTACATCAACTAGTTTTTCAGCTATTACAGATGACTTTACTATATCATCTCCTACGTCAGGTCATCCAACATTGACGATAGCACACACTGGAAATAATAATCAAGGTGGCGAGCTAGTGCTTCATAACAAAAGAGGTTCAGCTGGGGTTGATGGTGATATTTGTGGTCTTATACATTTTAAAGCTCCAAATCATGATGGTAGTGATAATTTTATTTTCTACTCTTCTATTGTTGGTAGTATAGTTGAGTCAAATGATACTGACGAGGCTGGTAAATTAGAATTATATGTATCAACCAGTGATGGTAGTAGTAGTAGTCCACAGGCAGGGTTGATTTTAACAGGAAGTGCTTCAAGTAACGATGTTGATGTAAGCATTGGCTCTGGAGCTACATCTGTAACTACAATAGCAGGTAGAGCTAGATCTACATCGTCTGGAGATTTTAGTATTCCTTTTAGAATATTTGGTGTAACAAGTGATACAGATGGAAGCTTTGATGGTGATGTAGTACGTTTTGGTAGTACAACAAGTATGACAACTGGTGCTATATATCATTACAACTCATCTGGAAATTGGGAGTTAGCGAACGCTACTAATAGCACTAAATCAGATGGTTTGCTAGGTGTAGCTTTAGGTGCCGCATCAGATACTAATGGTGTCTTGCTTAGAGGTATGGTAACTTTAGATCACGATCCAGGAGCTGTTGGAGATGTATTATTTTTATCTACTACAGCAGGTGACTGTAGTTCTACAGCACCAAGTGGTAATGGTAATATAGTTAGAATAATAGGTTATTGTTTAGACGCTAGTAATGGTCAAGTATGGTTTAACCCTGACAACACGTTTGTTGAATACGCAACTTAATTATGTCTGGTGTTTCTAAAATAAATGGTATAGCTCTAGCTAATGTAGCTAAAGTAGATGGTGTAGCTATTGCTAACGTAGGTAAAGTATCTGGTATAACAGTACCGTCTGCTACATACGCTAGTGCTAACTCTGTATTTTTTGATGGTACAAATGATTACGCTGAAACCACACTAAATTGTCCTACTGCAACAGGATCAATTTCTTTTTGGTTTAAATTTGGTCAAACAGTCGGTACCGATATATTAATTAACTGGCATAACTTTGATAGTACTAGTAGCCTTGCTGAATATATAGATATAAGATTAGCAAATATGTCAAATAATCCAGCAGCTAGAGGGATACAATTTGTATATAGATCAACTGGTAACCCATTAAGTGGTAATAGTGTTCATTGTTCTATGAAAGCTAAAACTTCAGATCATGGTTCTGGTTATTCTAGATGGAAGTATACATATGAAGATGTCTCTGGATTTAGTAGTACAGAAAGATTTAGCTACAATGCTAATAGACTTACACAAACTGGATCTCATTCTTTTAGTCCTGCTGAAGGTGCTGAACATGGTTGGCACCACTTTGTTGCAACATGGGATGTTAACGAGGTTTACACAGGTAAAGATGCTCAGTCATCTCACAAATTTAGACCTACAGCTTCAGATGACGGCACAACAACAGATCATACTGGAACAATGAAAATATACATGGATGGTACTTTAAGAAACTTTGGTCAAAGTCCAAACCCTAGTTTTAACTTTCAAAGAACCCCAACTGGTATGACAGAAATATCAGGAACTTTAAATAAATTTAGAGTGGGAGCTAGAGGTAATGATAGTCTTCATGTACCAGGTAATTTTGACGATGTTGCAGTATTTGATACTGATATAGATGCAGATGCTGTACTTGCTATG
>TARA_R110002020_G_scaffold92024_1_pt1 | contig 11675 bp, 6 predicted proteins | sample TARA_R110002020 | Tara Oceans TARA_R110002020 (sample SAMEA4396489) | marine metagenome | biome: Westerlies Biome; feature: [MES] marine water layer (ENVO:01000295) within the mesopelagic zone...; material: water (ENVO:00002006), including particulate matter (ENVO:01000060) such...
AGAACCGAATCTGTATTAAGAGGAGATATCGCTGCTAATGCAATGAATCCAGATTGTTTATCATGTGATGGATAATAATAAATAAAAAATAACTTATGTCAAAAAGATTCACTTTTGCAGATGCAAAAAAGAAAATTCAAGATCTAGAAGATCAATTAATAGAAACCAAAAAGAAAGCAGGTAATCTAATTTTAGATACCTCTGATAATGTTTTTACTCAAAAAGAATTGGGTAGAATAAGATTTTTAGAAATATGGTCTATATTAGGCCCAATTGTAGGAATTATAATTGGATTAATATTTTAAACAACGAAAAGGGTAGCCAAATTAATGGTTACCCTTTTTTTTATCTTGATATATAAATAATATGTATGCACATTGCAATTAAACATAAAATGTAAAGAAAAAAATCAATCATTTTAAAACTTTTTCTATAACATCTAAAATTTCGCCTTTAGATATCTTTAATTTAAAAGATAGATCGGCTGTCCATTGATATTTTATTTTACCATCTACATATAAAATTAGCATAGGTAAAGGTTTACCAGAAAAACTTTCTTTAAAGTTAGGTCCTTGATTTTCTATAGTAGCGTGGTCTATTCTTATGTTATGCGCCATGTATCTGGCTGGTAATTGTCCTCGTGGAATATCGTTTTTTAAATTCCAACTTGAATTGATTTGTAATAATTGGATATCCTTAGTTTGGCTAAAGCCAATATAAGCAATTAAAAACAAAATTAAAGTTAATATATATTTCATTTTATTATTTTTTAATTATTTCATATAATTTTTCGTCTATTTTATCCAGTTTTTGTGAATTTTCTTGAACCTTTTCTTCTGTATTCATTATAGATTCGCGAATTAATTCATCTTTAAGGTCATATTCCGTTCTCGAAACCGGAGGTTCGGGCAAAAGCTTAGCCTCTTCTATATCAGCCTGAAGTGCAAAGTACATACCTACTAATACAAATATGCCTGCGCCAATTGCGGCTAGAGTCTTGATGCTTACTTGAAATTTAGTGTCTTCACTAAGTTCGCTCATTGTTATTTATATGTATTTATGGTTAATATTTATTGATAATCTTCTAAAAAATTCCTTTTAGTATAGCCGGATTGAGTAGGGATAAGAGCCTTATCAACTAATTGTTGACTTGCATTATCAGCAACGTTATTATCTACTTTTTCCTTATTTGTTTCATCATCTTTAGGTAGATTTTTTTTAGAAGGATTATAAGTCTCTGATAATTGCTGAGTAGTCAAATTTTCTCTAGGCCCTTTACTATAAGAATCTAAAGTTTCACGCCTACGATCGTATTCTTGGCTAGCCTCTTCTTTAGTCATATTATTTCGATTCATTATCCTATCAATACGTTGTCCTTTTCTATCAGCTCTTCTTTGTCCTCGTTCTTTATCACGGAGCTCTTGCATGTAAGCTCTTTTCTCAGCACGTATTACTTTTCTTGCATCTGAATCATCATAAACATTTTGCTGATGTTTATTTAAACTATCTTTTTTTTGATCTAATTTTTTTAATTTAGTATCTCTTTCATCTCGTAATTGCTGTTTATTCGACTCGTATTTTTCTTTTCTTTCGAGTTTGCCTAATTTTACTTTGCTCATAATATTTATTTATACAGTTTGTTGTTTACTTAATTTATTAGCTTCAATTTCCCAAGGCAAAGCTTTATCTCCTTCTTGATATAATTTACCTTTCCAAAAGATTTTTCTATCAGCAGTTCTTAATCCTTGCTGGTTTTTCCATTTAATGTATTGATCATTATAATCTAATTTACCAGATTTAAATTGTTGCAAATGTACTTTTTCATGAGCCATAACTTCTGCTCTTTTTTCTTTTGATAATCCTGGCTTAATTTCAATCGTACCATCTTTGTTAGCCCTGCCTAAAGCGCCTTCTGGTAACATTTTTTTTACAGGAGTACCTTTAATACCTTTGCCCCCTGTAACAGTTTTACCTTTTATTCCTGCACTTTTTTTAGCAGCAGGCTTTGATGGCCATTGTACACCTACATTATAAGGTGACCATCCTAAAGCTAAAAATATAGATTGCCATGCTTCAGTTTTATCATCTGAAGCTGCTTTTAAGTTTTCAACTTTTTTAAAGACCCTATCCGCAGGAAGATTAGTTAAACCAGATACGTAATTAGCAACAGCAAATCCTTGATAAAAAGGATCATTTTTATATTGCCTCCACGTTTCAAATTTTTGAGCTTCTACAATATCGCCAATCTTTTTGCTAATTGGTGGTGAAATTGAAAATCCTTTTTGTAATAATTTTAATGAACCGTCTCTTACATACTTTCCAGCTTTGCGTTTTTGGTACTGATCGTAGTATTCCATTGATAGATTTTTAAGAGCAGATATAGTTGCTCCCGCATATCCCATACCTCTTAGTAAACCATCAACTACACCGTTAAGTGCATACCCAATTTTCTTTTCTTCTTTTTCATCAAGCTCATCAGCATCATCTCCAATTAGTAAAGCAAACAATCCTTGTTGTAATGCTGTAAATATTATATTTTGAGCAATACCGTAATAAAGAATTTTAGAAGCATTGGTTTTCCAATCGCCTCTATTATTAATTAAATCTAATGTAGCTTTTTTAGTTAATCTAGCGTATTGCAAAGGCGTATTAGCAAAAGCTAATATAAGTCTACCAATATCTGATGCTTGTTGTCTTGATACTCTGTCTACTCTTGAAGATTGTTGAGTCTCTTCGCTTAATTCTTGAAATTCAAGCATTGTTTGATTATCCGCTTCTTTTTCTGATAACCCTTGTTTAAGCAATTGATTCATTCTATTTCTATACCAACTGGCACCACCAAAAGAAATAGCATTACTGTCACCCCATTGAGTTGGTTTAAACCCTAATTCAAGTAATCTTTTATTCATTCTTAAGAATAAATTACCAGGATTTGAATCAGCTATATCATTCATATTAACTTCTATAGCCATTTTACCTCTTCGTTCTTTTAAAAATGAAGAATTCCAAATTTTAGCATAATCTTTTAAAAACTGAGGAACATTAGCCATTGCTTTAGCCATCATAAATGGATTATTAAAATTCCAATTCATATAGTTAACAAGTGACAATTGCTGTAAAACGGCAGATCTCATATTTATAGCCATTACTGCGCCCACGGATTGATTAATCCAATTCATTGCAGAATTAAACTCTTTGTCTTTACCTTTTTTACGGTTTTGGCCGGTAACCATTCTTTCTAAAACATTTTCTAAAGCATTAGTAAAATCATTACCATAAGCTTGCTTTATAAGTTTTAAATTTTGATCTGAAAATATTTGGTTTTTATTATTAATAAATTCCTGTAAAAATTCATTTCTTTGAGATATATTAGATACAACAGCCATATCAGTGCCAATATTACCGCCTAACCATTCCTTCGTTATATTAGGATAACCTTCATCTAACTTAGTTATTTTAGACAATTCATCAGCAAAAGCTTTAAGATCAGCATTGCCTTCAACTAAACTAATTAGATCTTGAGTATCTGCTTTATTTAATCCTAAATCTTGACCGGCTTTATCATATAAGTAAGCTCTAACAGCTTGTTCTTTAGTATATAAACCGTCTAAAACTTTTTCAGCTAATAATTTTTTATTTTTAAATCTTTTCTTTAAAGCTTTAAAATCGTTAGCTAATGTAACTTTAGCAGAAGTATAAGCATTAATACCTTTAGAAAATGGAATTAATAAATTATCTTGAAACCATTTTTGTTGTTGTTCACCAGTTTTACCTTTGCCAATAAAATATTGTAATAATCCCGCAAAGTCATCAGCTCCTGGTGGAACATAAATATTCAATTTATTTAATAGAGTACCTATTTTAGATCTTTTGTTAGTTCTAATTAAAGTATCCATTTCATCTTCTAAAGTTTTTTGGCCAGTTTCTTTTGCTTGCTGAACTCTTTTTGTTACGCCTAAATCAGTTAACATTTTTTCAACGGCATCGACGTTAGCTTTAGAGTCATCAGCAAAGAAAATATCATTATAACCTTCTGAAACTTTTTCAGCAATCCATAAAGCTTTAGCTCCTGGCGTACCGTTTTCTATCCCAGATATATTTTTTAATGGAATACTAATTCCTAGTGTACTTCGTAAGAATTCTTGTATAGCTTGTGCTGCCTCAGCTGGTCTAGCCGTAAGTATAAAAACGTCTCTATCACCTTTTGCTTCAGTAAATCTTTTAGCAAGAGTAGATAATGGCCCTTTTGTACCTTTTTTTATGCTATTAAATTCAGAATAATCAAAAGTTGCACCGGACTCTTTTAAGGACTCATATTGTTCCGCAAACTCTGTAGCATTTAAACTACCTTCTGTTCCGTCTGGGAGCGTGTAAAGCACCTTAGAATCCGTTTTAGCAAGTGTATCGTCAAAATCAAATACTCTAGCTTTTTTAGTTGGATTTTTTGGATTAGAAGCTTCGCTTTTAGCTTTTTTAAGTATATTTAATTTTTCAACAATTTGATCTGTGCTTAATCCATCAATTTCAATTCCAAATTCTTTTAATAAAGCTTCATCAGTTTTTCTTGACTGCTCTTGTATTTGAGCAACACCTTTTTCTGAAAGAATAGCTAATTTTACTTGAGCAGGATTTTTTTCATTTCTTATTTCCTGAGTAGAAATTCCAACAAATTCAGCCCATTCTGTTTCAGTCATATAATTTTTTACTTTATTATATCCTGCACTAATAGCTTGAGTTAATGTTTTTCCTCCTTGATAAGCAAGTTTAACCGCTCTTAAACCCCCGGTTAATAAATTAATAGGAATAGTAGCTAAATTCATTTGTAACGTACCTTCTGTTCCGGTAAGCTCTGTTAATTTAGCAATAGCTCTATCTAATAAATTTTCTATTTGATCTCCTGCTTGTTCAGCAATTCCTTCTTGCTGTAATTGTTTTACATCGGGTGTTATAGTGCCATCAAAACCAACATTAAATGTTTCTGCTATAGTTTTATTTGTTCCAAAAAATATTATTGAATTTGGATCAATGCCACCATTTACTTTACTAATTTTATTATTAAAATACCTTGCCCAAAAACTATCTGATAATACCCAACCTTGAGGCATTCTATCAAAAAGATTTGCTGCTTTAGTTTTATTGTCGTCTTCTTTATTTAAAGCAACTTGTTTATAATTTTTTCTTATTCCTTCAAAATAATCTTTTACATTTCCTTCCATAATACCTCTTACTAAGTAATTACCTACGGAATTAGAAGGCATAGCATGTTCTTCTCTCATTAAACCTTTCCCTAAGTTTTTAGAAAAAGCTATTAATTGAGCTGACATTCTAAGAATATGATTTTGATTATTTGTTGCAGATTTAAAAAAAGTTGCAATAAATTTAGCTTGTTTTGGATTTTTTTGCTGTATTTGTTCTAAGGTGCTTGCAACATAAAACAATGCATTCATATTAGTTTCTTGTTTTTGTTGTATAGCTTTCCAATTATTTTTTAAATTATCTAAACCTTTTTTCCAATTATTAGTATTTAAATTTGCATAATTAACCCTGCCAAAATTATTCCAATCAATGCCACTATCGTCTTCTTTTTTAAATTTTGCAGTATTTAAAAATTCTTGCCAATCAGTTTCCCAGGTTCCTCTTTGTCCGTCTTTACCAGGCATGCCAAAAGCAAATCTTGTAGATGAACTAGTAAAACTACCTTTACTTGCAATAAAAAAAGCTTTAGGAAACGCAGGTGCCATTACATTATAAAAGAAATCTTTCATAGCGTCTCGATCCTTTTGGTTATTCGAGTTAAGAACTAAAGTTTTTCCAAAATCTTTACCTAATTTTTTACCAAGTTCTGTTAAAGTAGTGTCATACCCACCTTTTCCTCCAATAATATTTGCTGTAATATTATTAGCTTTTTGAAAAAATGATTCTAATAAACTTAAACCTTTATTAGCTTTTTCAAGTTCTTTAGTTTGTTGTTTTAAAAATTTATTTCTAATATCAGCATTTGTAGTTAATGCATTTATCGCTTCTGCAGACCCAATAGAGGACGCCACAGCTTCTATTAAATTCATTCTACGATCAGACATAGTATTTGCTGCTTTATCTTTAGCGGTGTAATAATCTATGAATGCTTGCTGGTCAATATTTTCAAAAGGAGCTTTTACTAATTTACCGTCTTTTTCAATTAAAAAGCCAGCTTCAACAAAAGGATTTACCCCAGTTTTATTATTTCGGGCCATTCTCATACTTTCCACTGTTAGTGTATCATACAGTGGTTTATTATTTTTAGTTATAAAATCTGTAAATCTTTTATTTCCTTTTTTATCTTTACCAAAAAATTCTTTTAAATCTCCATATAACAAATCTTTAAAAGCCTTACCTATTTCTCCTTTAAATTTTCTAGAATCAATTTTACTTTTTAAAGTAGATAATATAGTAGGAATGCTAACTTTAAGTTTTTTAGTTATATTTTTTGGTAAATCTAAAAGCTTGCTAGTTTCTATTATTTTATTTGCTCCATTTTCTTCTTCAATTTCTTCAACAATTGTTTGAGAAATCTTATCAGTTAACTCTTCCGTAAATTCATTATTTTTACCTGTAGCCTGGTCTATTAATCTATTAGCTCTTAAATTTAATCTATTGCTAATAAATTTGTCTAAAGTTTGTAAACTAGGATCAAATTTTTCCTCAGACTTCTCTTTTTCCATTATCATTTCTTGAGCTGCAGATTGCAAGTCTTTAATAAAATCTTCTCTTGTTAAAGTTCCAAGTTTGTCTTTAGATGTTCTGTCATATAATCTTTGGGCTATTTTTTCAAAAATTGGTGCTGCAATTTTATTAAACTCATTAACAAATTTATTTTGTGCCCTTTGCGTTGTAGGTAATTTACCTTCTTTATCTAAAGTTGAATCATATAATTTTTGTAATTCAGTATATTCCCCTTTAGTTTTTTCAACTTTACCTATAATATTATTTCTTTTTTTATCAAAAATAGTTTTAAGTCTTTTATATCGTGAATTATACTGAGCTTGCGTTATTTTTTTAGATTTTAACGCGTCACTTAATTCAGCAGATTTAGTAATAAAAGCTTGATTTAGTTCTTTTATAGAGTTAGCTTTCCCTATAGTTTTTGGAGCAAGGCTAAAAAATCCTGCTTGTTCTGGTACTAAATATTTTATTTTATTTTGTACATTTTTTATTTTTAAATCTAATAATTTTATTTCTTCAGGAGCAGTAGCTTTTCTTCTACGCTCTTGTAAATCTAATAAAGTATTAGACAATACTTGAGTTTGTTTATCTATATATTCATTAAGACCCATTTTACCACGAGTAACATTATTTTCATACTCGATCATTGAAAATGTTTGAGCATCAAAATTCTTTTCGCTTGCTCTGGTTAATATAGAATTTTTTTCATCTTGGTAACCATCCCATTTTCTTGCTTGAATATCAAGATTATTTTTTTTATTTTCAGCACTAAGTTTAGAATTATTAGCTATTTCTTGTGCTCTTCTTCTAATATTATTTTGTATATCAAATATTTTAAAAAGCCTTCTTTTTTCTGCAGCTGTAACATTGTCCCACCTTTCATTAGCATTTTGCATTACCTTATTTTGCTTTTCCCATATTTCAGTAATGTTATTTTCAATTTCTTTTCTTTCAACCTGAGTTAAGTTATCATTGTTAAGCTCATTATTAAGATCTTTAATTAATTGATTACCTGTTTGAATTTGATTTGTTACATCTTCTCCCCAAAACATTTTAGTTAAAGCTCTACCTGCTAATGGCGCTTTATATATAAATCCACTCATTACAGCCCCGCTAGCAAATGAATCCGCTAAACCTCTAGTTAATTCAACATCTTTATCTAATATATACTTATCAGTCATGTTTTCCGCTAAAGTTGCCGCAACTTCTGAACCACCTTCTCTAAATAAATCCTTAGTCCATTGTAAATATCCATTAGTTAAATATCTTTTAAAGGCTTCTGTAACAGTTTGATTACCTTTAAAAGCACCCATTACACCTCTAATTTGGCCTAAAGTTACTCTTTCTGAAAGGTATTCAGCTCCCCCTACTATAGCTGGGGCTAATAATAATTCAAGCCCGCTATAAGATGGTCCCTCAGGTAAATTCATGTCCTTTTCCATTTCCAAGAATTTACTACCCGCGGCAGAGCTTCCTAACATTGCTAAAGAAGATGAAGGCATCGCTATCATAGTAGCCATTATTGGCGCTTGATTACCAACTAATTGTGCAACCCAACTTGCCGTTCCTAAAATACTATCTATTTCCGTTACTTCTTGAGGTTTTGCAAAAGCACCTCTAATATTTTCCGAAATGTTTCCTAAATAATCATTAACTTTTTTACCTTCATCGCCTACTAAAAGTGTAGCTGCGGGCCCAGCTAAAGAAAACATCCAATCAGGAATATCATAATCATTTCCACTAATATCTGAAGCTAACTTTTCAGCAGCAGTTTTTAAATATCTTGGAATAGCTAATCCCCCATTAACTAATTCAGTAGTAGAGGCAGCAAGCGATCCTAAGGCTATACCAGACAAACTATAATCTCTATTTATTATATCAAGATATTCATCATCTTTACCTATTTCTTTAGAATTAGTTTTTAAATCTTCAAAAATATCTTTACTTTTGTTAACAATAGCCTCGTTTTCTAAAACTATATTTGCAAGTTGCTTTTTAGCTTCATCAAAATCTTCTTGAGTTTTATATTCGCCTTGAGCTAAATTAATAGCTTGTAACTCATTAGCCTTTATTTTATCATTTAATACATTAAGATCTAATTTATTTTTTTGTACTTTTTCTTGTGTAAATTTTTTATCACCTTCAGCAAGAGTAGCTTCTCTTTCTTTAAATGCTTTCATTTCAGGATTTAAAGGAGCTTTTGTATATCGAGAAATTATAGACGCATATGTTTGGGGATCACTCCAATCAAATGTTGCGTTTTTACGTAAATAATAATCTGCAAAATTAGATTCAGCATTTTCTTGTTCTTTAGCAAGCCAAATATTTTTAGCAGTTTCTAAAATTTCTTCTTCAGATGGTTCTACTAAATTTGTTCCACCATTTTGTTCATTTAATAATTTTTTAGCCTCTTCAATTGCTTCATTTCTTTCCTTATTAACCACCGGTGCTCTATATCCACCCGTTGCACCATCTTCACGACCCGGAATAACACCATAATAATTTGTCATATTTTTTTCTTCCCAATCAGAAGAAAACAATTCTTGGGCTTCAGGAACAAGATTTTCCTCATAATCTAAAAGAGCTGTTTGTTGCTTTTCTTGCCATACTTGTGATTGAGTTTTAGGCCCAACAATTTCTTCTTGTTGTGTATATGGGATTTCTGTTTCTTCTATTTTAAAATCTCTTTCGCCGGTAACTTCAACTTCGTCAGTAGTTGCTATACCATGTTTTTGTATATAATCATTAAAACTTAAATTCGCTTTTTTAGCCGCTTCGTCTACCTCATCAAAAGTAAAGTTTTTTCCTTTATATTGGAAACCGCCTGTCACTTCTTCTTCAACCTCAATCTCTGGAACTGTGGGTTGTTGTTCAGGCATAACTTCGTCTTCCACCGGTACAATACCGTGTTTTTGTATATATTCGTCTACGCTAAGCCCTGCCTGTGCAGCAGCTTCTGATATTTGATCTAAGGTAAATTGTTGTCCTTTATATTCAAACATATATAATTTTATTATACTAATTAATTTATGGTAAAACTATCGGGCCAAAAACACCTTGACTCTTTTGAGTATTATGGTACTTAGCTTTAGCTAAACTTTCTTTGTAAAAAAGGTCTTTTAAGCCTTTTATAATTTTATTTCTATTTTTTGAGTTAGTCCACCATTTGTTTGCTCTTTCTTTTTGCGCAGCAGTACCCGCTATAAATTTAGATTTCCAGAATCGTTCAATTGAATCTTCATCATTTAAATCAACTTCTATGTCACTTCTTGGAAATTCTTTTAAGATTTTCTCTCCGCCTTCGTCAACAAGAGCTGTTTTTTCTACTTGATCATAAAGTAAAACAGGTTTACCTTCTTTCATAAAAATCCTAGCATTTGATGCGCCTTTAATTCCATCTAGGATAGTTTCTGATTCTCTATCCTCAATACCAGCTACCCAGTTCTTACTTTGTCTTTCTAAATCACTATTAAATTGAAGCGTTGCTAATTGTTTTTCTGTTAATGGACCTCTATAAGGGATGGTGTCTCCATAGTTCATTCTATCAAAATGAGCTTCCATAGATAAAGCATAATCTTGTAATAACTCTTTAGTAACAGCATTTTTAGCTTCTGTTTCGGTCATTACATCCGGCTTTTGCCCATATAAACCTTCTAAATATTTTTTATATTCTTCTTCAGAAACATTTTGTTCTTTTGCATATTTTTTAATAAGTTTTGGATCAGCTAAAATTGAATCTTTTAAATCTGTAGAAACTAATCCATGAGGATCAGGTTTACCAACTTTTGATCTCCAACGCTGTTCATATACATTAGGATCTATGTTCATAGTGTCTATAGCAAATATTGCATCACCATCCCCTGCATAATTAGATATAGTTTCTTCTGCGGCTTCTATAATTTTATTTTTATCAAATGTTAATTTTTTAGATGGATCACCACTTACTTTATATTCTTTATTTCTTTTTTGCCAATTTGCATTTACCCCAGCCATAGCTTCAGATAAAGACATACCTTTAGCTGTGATACTCGGTAAGTTTGCTTCAAAATCACGGAGAGGCATTCTAATATCATCTCCTTGAGAAGTTTTACCTTCTAAAATCATAGTATCTCCTTCAAACTTTATATCTCCATCAAATTCTCCACCCAACAGATCTGCATACATACGCTGGTATTTTGCTTTCATTGTTCCTGAAACATCTCCCTGAGCCGCTAAAGTTGCATATTGCTGTATTCTATCATTTAATATTTTTCTTCCATTAGAAAGCATTGGTACTTGCCTTAATAATTTTTGTGCATGAATTGATTTATCCCTAGCATTCATATCTTTATCACTCACTACTCCATGATATACATCTATTAAACCATTAGAGGCGTTGTCCCAAATATTATTAAGTGCATTGTATTGTGTATCTTGTGTATTAGTAGTATAAAATCTATCTGCAACTTTATTTTCTAATATTTGTGTCGCTTTGTCTTGAGCATCAGCTTTTTCTTTTTGTAATTTATATTCTTGATTCCATTGTTCTCTTTTACGTTTATTTTCTGCAGCTTTTTGCTGTCCTAATCTAGTCCCGGCTTCTAAAGCTGATGTACCCGTATAAAAATCACTTGCTTTTATTAAATTTGTCTTAGATAATGGTATGGCCATAATTAATATATTATTGTTTTAAAGTCTACATCTATCTTGTTATAATCAACAAGATTATATCCATCTTTATGTTTTATAACTGCTTTTAATGGCATTTCATCAGCCATAACACCTTCGTATAATCCTTTTCCAAAATAAGAATCTTTATATTTAAATTGATATATATTAAGCCCTGATGGTGATAAACCTATAAGCTTAATATCTTTTTTTAATCTTCTATCACTTGTAATAAAAAAGTCTCCAACAGCATCAACAGTATCGCCTAATGCGGCATTTATTTGCCCTTGTTGAAAATCTACTCTATCTGAAGCATTTTTTAATTG
>TARA_R110002020_G_scaffold21373_37_pt1 | contig 11670 bp, 6 predicted proteins | sample TARA_R110002020 | Tara Oceans TARA_R110002020 (sample SAMEA4396489) | marine metagenome | biome: Westerlies Biome; feature: [MES] marine water layer (ENVO:01000295) within the mesopelagic zone...; material: water (ENVO:00002006), including particulate matter (ENVO:01000060) such...
CCTGCGCCAGGCGGTGGTATCGGGCTTCAAGGGCGTCTCGCCGCTGGTCGATTACCTGTGCGCGGCGCTCGAGCTGGAGTTCTGACAGCGATACCGCACCGATCTCCATACGGGGTAAGCCGCGCTGTACACCTGGCGCTCCGAAGTGCCATACGGTGCCGCACTGCAGCATCGAAATGTGTTGACCGTCACGGATTTAGCCGTAGGGTGGGGCTCCATACGCCGGCGCAGGGGAGCACCGGATTCCACCGGACGCGGTTACGCAAGGACGGGGACACCACGTTTCGCATCGAATTCCTGGGGAGGGATCGTGCGCTATCTAATCTTCGCCGCCTTGGCGGCACTTTCGAGCGTGTGCAACGCAAACACCGGCGTCGCCTTCGTGCATGGCACGGGCAAACAGACCAACGCCACCGCCGACTACTGGACGTCCACCTTCGTCAACAACGTGCGCGGCGGCTTGCCCAATTCCGCCAACTACGTGGTGATCAACTGCGACTTCACCAAGTACATGTGGGACAGCGCGGCGGCCGGCTGCCTGGCGGGCCAGCTTGATGGTTTCATCAAGGCCCGCGGCATCACCCGGCTGATCGTCATCACCCACAGCAACGGCGGCAACGTCATGCGCTGGATCCTGTCGAACCCGACCTGGGACAGCCGCTACCCGAACATCATCAGCAAGACCGTGCGCGTCAACGCCCTGGCACCGTCCTCGGCCGGCACGCCGCTGGCCAACGCGGTGATCAACGGCAACATCTTCGAAGGGGCGCTCGGCTGGCTGCTCGGCTACCAGAACGACGCCGTGCGCATGCAGCAGACCAGCTGGATGGCCAGCTACAACAGCAGCTGGCTGTACGGCACCAGCGGCCGCCCGGCCCTGCCCAAGGCCTTCCGCAGCGTGGTCGGCACCGACGTGGAGTCCTCGCCCTTCGACAGCGACAGCTACTGCGGTGGCTACGCCGCCAACGTCGGGCTGGAAACCACGCAGAACTGGCTGAACTCGTGTTCTGACGGTTTCCTGGAGTGCTCGAGCCAGTCCGCCGCCGGCAGCGTCTGGTTCCAGGACAAGGCGCGCATGCGCGGCCGCGAACCGCTTTCGCACGGCCAAAGCCGCCGGGCCTGCTTCGGGCTCGACACCATCCTTCGTTCGGACATGGGGGCCTGAGCCATGAAGAAGACCCTTATTGCCTGTCTTGTCACCCTCGCCTTCTCCTCGGCCCAGGCCGGCACCCTGCTGCCGCCCGGCGCCGCCGACCAGCAGCCCTCGCAGCTGATCGCCGCGCCGCTGCCCAAGGGCGACTTCGAACGCCAGCCGGTGGCCGTGGCCTGGGCCATGGACCCGGCCGCCGAACTCGCCCTGCAGCCCGCGCACCTGGCCCAAAGCCGGGAGTACTGGGCGGCCGTGGACGCCGGCGTGCTCAAGTCCGGTTTCCCGCTGACCACCACCGCTCCGGGCGCGCTGGTGCGCATCAGCCCGGAAATCCGCGCCAAGTCCGGCGTGGTCGATCCGGGTGAAGTGCGCCTGCTGCGCAACGGCCAGCCGCTGCCGGCCACGGCCTTCAAGCGCCTGGCCACCACCGACCAGCTGCACAAGGCCGGCATGGACGTCAGCGACGGCACCGTGATCGTGCAGCTGGACGAAGCCCTGGGCCAGGGCCGCTTCGAGCTGCAGCTGGGCAAGGCCTCGGGCCGTTACCTGGTGCACGTGTTCGAGCCCAACTCCGACCTGGTGCTGGAAGCCCAGTCGCAGCGCGGCCGCCTGCTCGCCGGTGACACCGTCGAAGTGGCGACCCGCCTGGCCAAGGGCGGTTCGGCCCTGGCCGGCGGCGTCGTGCAGGCGCAGCTGGTGTCGCCCTCGGGCCAGTCCTGGCCGATGACGGTCAGCGATGGCAAGGCCTCCGTCCAGCTGCCGCTGGACGCCGACGCGGGCCTGGGCCTTTGGGAAGTGCAGCTGTTCGCCGGCGCCGCCAGCAAGGACGGCCCGGTGCAGCGTGATGCCCGCACCGCGATCGAGGTCAGCCGTCCGACGGCGCGCTTGGGCGGCGGTTACGCCTTCGACCCGGGTGCAGTGAAGTTCAGCCTGCCGGTGCAGGTGGCGGCCCCGGGTCGCTACGAGCTTCGCGGCGTGCTCTACGCCACCGGTCCGCAGGGCAACCTGCAGCCCGTGGCCCAGGCCCATTCGGCCAGCTGGTTCGACGCCGGCGAGCGCAAGCTCGACCTGGCCTTCGGTCCGGGCAACCTGCCGATGGGCTACGGCGCGCCGTTCGAACTGCGCTTCCTGGAGCTCAAGGACCAGACCCGCCTGGGCACCCTGGAAACCCGCGAAGTCGCCCTGCGCGAAGGCGCGCGGCGGCAGCGCCCGGTGATGCCCGGGCCGCGGGAGCGGTAATCGCGGAAACCGGTTCCGCGGCTTCGCGGAAACGGCGATGATGTGTCGGCCGGGCCTTCGGGCCCGGCCTTTCTTTTTCCAGTACGGCCCGCATGCCCCGCTCACTCTGGCGATTCGCCGCCTTCTATTTCTGGTACTACGCCGCGCTGGGCGCCTACACGCCCTACGTGGGGCGCTGGGTGGACGCGCTGGGCCACGGCGGGTTCGTCATCGGCGCGATGCTGGGGCTGTGGTACGGCACGCGCATCATCGCGCCGCCGGCCTGGGCGGCGCTGGCAGGCCGCAGCGCGCGGCCCGGCGAATGGTTCGTGGCCGGCTGCGTGGTCACTGCGCTGTGTTTCGCCGGTTTCCTGCTCACCCGCGAGGCCTGGGCCCTGCTTGGCGTGATGGCGGTGTTCGGGCTGTTCTACAACGCGGTGATGCCGCAGTTCGAAGCCATGACCCTGGTCGCGCTGGGCCCCAGCCCGGAGCTGTACGGGCGCCTTCGGGTCTGGGGCTCGGTCGGTTTCCTGCTGGTGGCCTCGAGCTACGGCGCGCTGATGGACCGGTTTGGCGCCGACACCTTCCCCTGGCTGACACTGCCCTTGTTCGTGGCGATGGCGATTTCGGCCTGGCCGCACCGGCACGACCGGCCGCCGGAAATCACCGGCCCGGCGATCGCCGAAGCCGGCCACCTGTTCAAACGCCCGGGCGTGCGCCGCTTCCTGCTGGTGGCGATGCTGATGCAGCTGGGCTTCGGGCCCTTCTACGTGTTCTACACCCTGCACCTGCAGGCGGCCGGCCACTCCGGTGCCGCCATCGGTGCGCTATGGGCGATCGGCGTGCTGATCGAGATCGCCATGTTCTGGCAGGCGCCGCGGCTGATCGCGCGCTTCGGCGCCGCGCGGCTGCTCAGCGTCTGCCTGGGCGTGACGTTGCTGCGCTGGGCGCTGGTGGCGGCCTTCGCCGACCTGTTCTGGGTAATGGCGCTGGCGCAGACCACGCACGCCCTGAGTTTCGCCACCTTCCACGCCTGCTGCATGCGGCTGATCACCGAGTATTTCCCGGGCCGGCGCGCGGTTGCCGGGCAAAGCCTGCTCTACGGCTTCAGTTCGGGCGTGGGCGGCGTGCTGGGCGCCGGCCTGGCGGCGCTGATGTGGGAACGGGTGGGCGCGGGCCCGGCGGCCTTCGCGGCCGGTGCGGCGGTGGCGGCGGTGGCCTGGGGCATCCACGCCAGGCGCCGGCCGGCGCCGGCGGCCACGCCGGCCTAGCCTTCGTTGGTGACGCCGAAGGGCACGTGGCCGGTGGCGACATGCCGGCGCGCGTTTTCGACGTTGTGCTGGGAGTCGTCGAAGAAGATGTCGGCGCCGAAGGTTTCCAGGAACGGGCCCTTGTCGCGCCCGCCCAGGAACATGGCCTCGTCGAGGCGAACGCCCCACTCGCGCAGCGTCAGGATGACCCGCTCGTGCGCCGGCGCCGAACGCGCCGTGACCAGGGCCGTGCGGATGGGCGAGGCCTCGCCGGCCGGGAAAGCTTCCTGCAGCTTGTGCAGCGCCGCCAGGAAGCCCTTGAACGGCCCGCCCGACAGCGCCTCGCCGACGCGGTTGGTTTCGTTGTCGTGGAAGGCCGCCAGCCCGGACAGGCGCGAGACGCGCTCGGATTCGTCGCCGAAGATGACCGCGTCGCCGTCGAAGGCGATGCGCAGCTGGTCGTGGGTGCGTTCGGGCGGCTTGGACGGCAGGATGGTGGCGGCGGCGACGCCGTGTTCGAGCGCACTGCGCACCGAATCGGGGTTGGCCGACAGGAACAGCTGGGCGCCGAAGGGGCGGATGTAGGGCCAGACCTCGGCGCCGCTGGTGAACACCGCGCGCACGATGGCCAGGCCGTAGTGGCGGATGGAATTGAAGATGCGCAGGCCGGTGTCGGACGAGTTGCGCGACAGCAGCACCACCTCGACCCGCGGTGCCTCGGGCGGGCAGCCTTCGTTGAGCGCCAGCAGCTTCTGCACCAGCGGGAAGGCGATGCCCGGCGGCAGCACTTCCTTCTCGCGGCTGCGCTGGAACTGGGCGTAGGCCTCCAGGCCGCTGGCCTGGAACAGCGCATGGCTGTCTTCGAGGTCGAACAGGGCCCGCGCCGTGATGGCGACGACCAGGCGGTCGGAGGGCTGTTCGGGCGGGAGGGAGTTCGGGGCCATGGGGGTATTGTCGCCGGGCGCTGTCTCACCGGCCGCGACGGCTCAGGTGATGAACTGCTCGTTGAGGATGCGTTCCTCGAGGTTGTGCTCGGGGTCGAACAGCAGGGTGACCGTGCGTTCGAGCGATTCGCGCACCGTGATTTCGGTGACGTCGCGCACTTCGTGGGAATCGGCGGTGGCGCTGACCGGGCGCTTGTGGCCGTCGAGCACCTCGATGCGCAGGATCGTGTCCGAGCGCAGCAGCGCGCCGCGCCAGCGCCGCGGCCGGAAGGCGGCGATCGGCGTGAGCGCGATCACCTGCGAACCCAGGGGCAGGATCGGCCCGTGCGCCGAGAAGTTGTAGGCCGTGCTGCCGGCCGGCGTCGCCACCAGGGCGCCGTCGCAGACCAGTTCGTCCAGCCGCACCTGGCCATTGAGCGAAATGCGCAGGTGCGCGGTCTGGCGCGTCTGCCGCAGCATGGACACTTCGTTGTAGGCCAGCAGCGACACCGTCGCGCCCGATTCCGAAGTGGCGGTCATTTCAAGGGGCCGCAGCACGGTGGCGTGCGCGGCCTGCAGGCGCTCGAGCAGGTTCTCGGGCCGGTACTGGTTCATCAGGAAGCCGACGGTGCCGAGCTTCATGCCGTAAACCGGTTTGCCCAGCGCGCCGTGCCGGTGCAGCGTGTGCAGCATGAAGCCGTCGCCGCCCAGCACGCAGATGACGTCGGCCTCTTCCGGCGTCACTTGGCCGAAGGCGGCCGTGAAGTGTTCACGGGCCGCCTGCGCCTCGGGCGTGGAGCTGGCGAGGAAGGCGATGCGAGGGGTTGCGGGCAGGCTCGTCATGGCGCCGAGGATACCGCAGCAATCCCCTCCCAGTGTCGGTGGCTCAGGCCGCGCCGGAGGCGACGACCTGGGCCAGGCGGCGCACCGCCACCGACAGCGTCGGGTAGTCGAGGTCGCGCAGGTCGCGCATGTCCGCGAACATCGCCATCGTGTAGCGCAGCGCCTGGTCGTCGCGTTCCAGCCAGCGCTCGACGCGGGTTTCGGCCGGCAGGCCGGCGCCGGCCACCAGCACCTGGCCGACCAGGGCCCGCTGCTGGGCCTGCAGTTCGTCGCGCAGCACGCCGCGGGCCTGGGCGTGCCAGCGGCCACCCACCGGCAACGCCTCGACCGCGTCCATCAGCCACTTGGTGTACAGGGCATCGGAGAGGCTGAAGTAGGTCGCGGCCACTTCGGCCACCGGCAGCGAACGTTCGATGGCCACTTCCACGATGTCCAGCGCATAGGCCAGGAACGGCAGGCTGGCGAAGGCGCGGGCCATGTCTTCCGGGTAACCGTGGCCCTGCCAGCGGGCGACGTCGGCGGCCAGCTCGGCGCGGGCGGCCTCGGGCAGCACGCGGTCGAGCGAGGCACGCAGTTCGGCCACGCCGCCGGCGTAACGTTCGACCTTCTCGGCGATGTTGAGCACTTCGCCCGGGCGGTTGAGCAGCCAGCGGGTGAGGTTGCGCTGCAGCTGCCAGATGCTGGTCAGGGCCTCGAGCTGGGCGGTCTCGCTGACCTTCAGGTCCAGCGCGTCGATGCCGGCCCAGAGTTCGCGGGCCTCGAGCACTTCGCGGCTGATGGTGAAGGCCTTGGCGATCTGCGCCGGCGACTGGCCGGTGTCTTCCTGCATGCGCAGCAGGAAGGTGGCGCCCATGCGGTTGACCGTGGAATTGGTGACCGCGGTGGCGATGATCTCGCGGCGCAGGCGGTGGTTTTCCATGTCCTGCGCGAAACGTTCCTGCAGGGCGTTGGGGAAATAACGCACCAGCTCCTTGGACAGGTAGGGGTCCTCGGGCACGTCCGAATCGAGCATCTGGTTGAAGACCACGATCTTGTCGTAGCTCAGCAGCACGGACAGTTCGGGCCGTGTGAGGCCCTGGCCGCGCGCCTTGCGGTCGCCGAGCTCGGCTTCCGAAGGCAGGAACTCGATGGCGCGGTCGAGCAGGCCCTGGCCCTCGAGCACGCGGATGAAGTGGCCGAACGAGCCCAGGCGGGCCGCGCTCATGCGCTCCATCAGGCTGATGGCCTGGTTCTGCCGGTAGTTGTCGTTGAGCACCAGCTCGGCGACTTCGTCGGTCATGCTGGCCAGCAGTTCGTTGCGCTGGGGCAGGCTCAGCTCCTCGCGCTGCACCGGGCCGGCAAGCAGGATCTTGATGTTCACCTCGTGGTCGGAGGTGTCCACGCCGGCGGAGTTGTCGATGAAGTCGGTGTTCACCAGCACGCCGTTCATGGCGGCCTCGATGCGGCCGCGCTGGGTCAGGCCCAGGTTGCCGCCCTCGCCCACCGCGCGGCAGCGCAGCTCGTTGCCGTTCACGCGCAGGCCGTTGTTGGCGCGGTCGCCGGCGTCGGCGTGGCTTTCGCTGCTGGCCTTGACGTAGGTGCCGATGCCGCCGTTCCACAGCAGGTCCACCGGCGCCTTGAGGATGGCGTTCATCAGCGCCATCGGGCTGAGCTGCTCGACGTCGTCGGCCAGGCCCAGGGCCTCGCGCACCTGCGGGCTGACCGGGATCGCCTTGAGCGAACGCGGATAGACGCCGCCGCCCTCGGAAATGAGCGAGGTGTCGTAGTCCTCCCAGCTCGAACGCGGCAGCGCGAACATGCGCTCGCGCTCGGCGTAGCTGCGCGCCGCGTCCGGGTTGGGGTCCAGGAAGATATGCCGGTGGTCGAAGGCCGCCACCAGGCGGATGTGGCGCGAAAGCAGCATGCCGTTGCCGAACACGTCGCCGGACATGTCGCCGATGCCGGCGCAGGTGAAGTCCTGCGACTGGCTGTCGATGCCCAGTGCGCGGAAGTGGCGCTTGACCGACTCCCAGGCGCCGCGCGCGGTGATGCCCATGCCCTTGTGGTCGTAGCCGACCGAACCGCCGGAGGCGAAGGCGTCGCCCAGCCAGTAGCCGTGTTCGGCGGAAATGCCGTTGGCGATGTCCGAGAACGTGGCGGTGCCCTTGTCGGCCGCGACCACCAGGTAGGGGTCGTCGCCGTCGTGGCGCACCACGTCCTGCGGATGCACCAGCTCGCCATCGACCAGGTTGTCGGTGATGTCGAGCAGGCCGTTGATGAAACGTTTGTAGCAGGCGATGCCCTCGGCCAGCTGGGCGTCGCGGTCGCCGCCCACTGGCGGCCGCTTGACCACGAAGCCGCCCTTGGAACCCACGGGCACGATGACGGTGTTCTTCACCATCTGCGCCTTCACCAGGCCCAGCACCTCGGTGCGGAAGTCTTCGCGGCGGTCGGACCAGCGCAGGCCACCGCGCGCCACCGGGCCGAAGCGCAGGTGCACGCCCTCGACCCAGGGCGAGTACACGAAGATTTCGCGGTAGGGACGCGGCTTGGGCAGGTCGGGCACCAGCGCCGGGTCGAACTTGAAGGCGATGTAGTCGCGGAAGGCGCCGTCCCGGCGCTGGTAGAAATTGGTGCGCAGGGTGGCGTTGATCAGGGCCTGGTAGCCGCGCAGGATGCGGTCGTCGTCGATGCTCTGCACGGCGCTGTCGAGCAGGATCTCCAGCGCGTCGGTGACGGCGTCGATCTGGGCGGCGCGGTCGAGGCTGCGGGCGGCGGCGATTTCCTGCGGGATGGTGTCGAGCGCCTTGCGGCGGTCCTTGGGCAGCAGCCAGGCGATCTGGTCGTGCAGGGCCTGGCGGCCGGCGGCGTCGAGCGGCGCCTCGCGGCCCGGCTCGAAGCGCGCCGCGAACAGTTCCCACAGCAGGCGCGCGATGACCGGGTAGCGCTGCAGGGTTTCTTCCATGTACGGCTGCGAGAACGGCACGCCGGTCTGCAGCGCGTACTTGGTGTAGGCGCGCAGCATGGCGATGTCGCGCCATTCCAGCCGGGCGCTGGGCAGCAGCTGGTTGAAACCGTCGTTTTCGGCCTCGCCGCTCCAGACGGCGGTGAAGGCTTCCTCGAAGGGCCCGCGGGCGGCGTCGACGTCGATCTCGCCGTGGCGCGCCTGCACCTCGAAGTCCTGGATCGAGATGCGTTCGCCCTCGACCTCCATTTCGTAGGGGTGTTCGGTGAGCACGCGCAGGCCCAGGTTCTCCATCACCGGCAGCACGTCCGACAGCGCGATGTCGCCGCTGCGACGCACCAGCTTCAGGCGCAGGTCGTCGCCGTGGCGGTAGAAGGAAATGCGCTGGTCGCCGGGACCGGCCAGGCGCGCGGCCTGCAACACGTCGGCAGCGGCAACCTGCGGCGACACGGCTTCGACGTAACCCGCCGGCAGCGCCCGGCCGTAGGTCTGGGCGAGCTTGAGGCCCTGCTCCTCGCCGGCATCGCGCACGAGGATTTCGCGCAGTTCGTCGTGCCAGTCGCGCACGATGCGCGCCAGCTCGGCTTCGAGCTGGTCCTGGTCGAAATCGACCCGGCAGCCGGCCTTGGGCCGGATGACCAGGTGCAGCTGGGCCAGCGGCGATTCACCGATCTGCACGCTGTGGTCGAGGCGTTCACCGCCCAGTTCGCGCATCAGCACCGCTTCGATGCGGTGACGGATGCTGGTGTTGAAGCGGTCGCGCGGGATGTACACCAGCGCCGAGAAGAAGCGGCCGTAGCGGTCGCGGCGCAGGAACAGGCGGGTGCGGGCGCGTTCCTGCAGGCCCAGGATGCCCATCGCGGTGCGCTGCAGTTCTTCGGCGCTGGACTGGAACAGTTCTTCGCGCGGCAGGGTTTCCAGGATGTGGCGCAGCGCCTTGCCGCTGTGGCTGGTCGGGGCCAGGCCCGAGGCGGCCATGACGTGTTCGTGACGCAGGCGCACCATCGGGATTTCCCAGGGCCGGCGGTTGTAGGCGCTGGAGGTGTACAGGCCCAGGAACCGCTGCTCGCGCACGGCGCGGCCGTCCTTGTCGAAGGCCAGCACGCCGATGTAGTCCATGTAACCCGGCCGGTGCACGGTGGCGCGGGCATTGGTCTTGGTCAGGATGAGCACGTCGAGCGAGGTGCCCGGCGGCAGGTCGGCGGCGGCCAGGCCGGTGATCGGGCGCGACTGCGCCTGCTGGTCCTTGCCGCGCAGCAGGCCCAGGCCGCTGCCTTCGACGGCGCGCAGCTCGCGGTCCACCACTTCGTATTCGCGGTAGCCCAGGAAGGTGAAGTGGTTGTCGGCGGCCCAGCGCAGGAAGGCTTCGGTTTCGGCGCGGCAGGCGGGTTCGACCGGCATCTCGCGGGTCTGGATCTCGCCTGCGATCTCGATCATCTTCTCGCGCATCTGCGACCAGTCGGCGACCGCCGAGCGCACGTCGGCCAGGGCCTCGCGGATGGCTTCCTCGATGGCGGCCATGGCACCGGCGTCGGCCTGGCGGTCGATTTCCAGGTACATCAGCGATTCGGCGTCGCCCTCGCCCACCGCCTGCAGCTGGCCGGCGGCGTCACGGCGCAGGCTGACCACCGGGTGCGCGATCTGGTGCAGGGTGATGTCGAACTTCGACAGCGCCATGCGCACCGAGTCCACCAGGAAGGGCATGTCGTCGTTGACGATGCGCACGACGGTGTGGGTGCTTTCATAGCCATCGGCGGCCAGCGACGGGCTGCCGATGGAGACCGACACCGTGCCCGGCGCCCGCTGGCGCGCGAAAGCCAGGAAACCACGCGCGATCGCGGCCCATTCACCGGCGTCGCGGCTGCACAGTTCCTCGTCCGGGACCCGCGCATAGAAGCTTCGGGCGAACACCTCCAGCAGGTCCTTGTCGGGCTGGGACGCGGGGCCGCCAAGGGCGGCGACGATGGCGTCAAGGGACTCGGCGGAAGCCAGGGCGTGGGCGTTCATCAGCTGCTTTCTCGCAGGGGCGTGGGTAAAACGTGAATTGTAGTCCCGGGGACAACGCCCGGCCAGCGCAATCGGCCCAAAAAGAAGCCCCGCTTCAGCGGGGCTTCGGATACGCCGGGGTACGGGCCAGGGACTAGCGCAGGCCGGTCTCGTTGCGGGCGATGACCAGGCGCTGGATCTCGCTGGTGCCCTCGTAGATTTCGGTGATCTTGGCGTCGCGGAAATAACGCTCGAGCGCCATTTCCTTGGAGTAGCCCATGCCGCCGTGGATCTGCACGGCCTGGTGGGTGATCCACATCGCCGCTTCCGAGGCCGTGAGCTTGGCCACCGAGGCCTCGGTGGTGAACTTCTGGTCCTGGCCCTTGAGCCAGGCGGCCCGCAGGGTCAGCAGCAGCGAGGCGTCGAGCTTGCACTTCATGTCGGCGATCTTGGCCTGGGTCATCTGGAAGGCGCCGATCGGCTTGCCGAAAGCCTTGCGCTCCTTGACGTAGTCCAGGGTGGCCTCGTAGGCCGCGCGCGCCACGCCGATGGCCTGGGACGCGATGCCGATGCGGCCGGCGTCGAGCACGCCCATGGCGATCTTGAAGCCCTGGCCGTCTTCGCCCAGCACGTCCTCGGCGCCCACCACGTAGTCCTGGAACTCGATTTCGCAGGTGGCCGAGGCGCGGATGCCCAGCTTGGGCTCGGTCTTGCCGCGGTGGAATCCGGGCTTGGTGGTGTCGACCAGGAAGGCGGTGATGCCCTTGGCACCCTTGTCGGCGTCGGTCATCGCGAACAGCACGATGTACTTGGCCACCGGGCCCGAGGTGATCCAGCTCTTCTTGCCGTTGACCACGTAGCTGCCGTCGTCCTGGCGCACGGCCTTGCAGCGCATGGCGGTGGCGTCGGAGCCCGACTGCGGCTCGGTCAGCGCGAAGGCGCCGATTTCCTTGCCTTCGGCGATCGCGCGCACGTACTTCTGCTTCTGTTCCTCGGTGCCGAACTTGAGGATGCCGTTGCAGAACAGCGAGTTGTTCACCGAAACAATGGTGGAGTGGGCGCAGTCGGCCGCCGCGATCTCGACCATGGCCAGCACGTAGCTGATCGGGTCCATGCCGGCGCCGCCGTATTCGGCCGGGACCTCGATGCCCATCAGGCCGTTTTCACCCAGGGTGCGGATGTTTTCCAGCGGGAACTCGCCGGTGCGGTCGTGGTGTTCGGCGCTGGGGGCGATCTTTTCCCGGGAAATGCGCCGGGCGACGTCCTGGATCATCAGCTGTTCTTCGGTGAATCGGAAATCCACGGGGCACCTTCGGTCTGTTTCGGACAAGGACGCGATTGTAGCGGCTGCCGCCG
>TARA_R110002020_G_scaffold212480_3_pt1 | contig 11669 bp, 4 predicted proteins | sample TARA_R110002020 | Tara Oceans TARA_R110002020 (sample SAMEA4396489) | marine metagenome | biome: Westerlies Biome; feature: [MES] marine water layer (ENVO:01000295) within the mesopelagic zone...; material: water (ENVO:00002006), including particulate matter (ENVO:01000060) such...
TCTTCTGGATTTAAGTCTTCTACAGGTTTATTATAAATATTTTCAGCTATATTATCCCAAGTTGAGTTATTTATTTGCATAATCCCTTGGTCAGTACTAGCAATATTTGACATATTTTCATCAACAATCGGTTGATTATTATCATACATACCATGACGAACTAAATTGCCACCATCATCCGTATAGCTACGCATTACAGTTCCTTTATTAATTGCATTTTTAAAATCTTTAACTGAAATAAGCTCTGAAAATTGTAATGGATTCAAACTATCCTTAACTAATGGTACATAATATTCATCTGTTAAAGCAGCTGCTTGTGTTGACAGAAAATTATCAGTAGGAACTCCATTTTCTGAAATATGACTTAATTCTTTATTAGCATCATATGCGTTCCATAAATCCCAACCAAGTATACCAAGATTCATTACAAGCCATCCTGCATCAGCTATTGGAGAAGGACCATCAGCTGCTATTGCTGGAGCTGTTTTTGCCATCCTAGTTGCCATATTCTTAATTAAATTTTTGGCCTGAGCTGTTGCAGACATTACTATAGGCACATCTAAAACAGCAGTAGCTAATGTCGATTTGTGCATAGCTTGTGCTTCTGTATCGCCATTCTCAATCGCATTATTATATATATTTTCTGTTACTACTCCAGCTCCAATCCAATAGGCCAAATTTCCACCTTTACCAAAACTAGGAGTCATAACTTTTTTAACCTTTCCAAAAGTTTCTTTCATTCGAGCATTTGGTTGAACAACCTTTTCTAATATACTTTTAGATTTAGGTCCTCCACCAGCTTCATAAGGAGGTTTTGTAGTAGGTTTTAATTCTGGAGCATCCTTTATATTCTTCATTCTAGTTTTAAAAGCAGACTCCACATGATTCTTATAATTTGTCTTAAGACTTTGTAAATTCTTAATTTCTTTATTTATTGCTCTTGCCGAACTAGTTCTACCATCTAATTTTAGATATTTTTTTGACAAGTCATTAATCTCTTTCCCTATCAAGGTATTATTAGTTTTATAGGCATCGACAAATTTAACATTATCAAGAGCATTGAATGTCATACTTTTATAAAGTTTACTCTTGGGCCCATATCCATGCTGTTTAAATCCCTGTTTCATTAGTCTTGATTCTTTATCAGCATTTTTAAATACCATTGTCAAATTATTACTTAAGTTTTTTGATAACGTAGCAGCATTACCTTTAGTAGTTCGTCCAAGTTTAACTGCATTATTTATAAGGTTTTGAGATTTTAATTTAACTTTTGCTTCGTCAGCAATAGTGTCATCTATTTTAGTTATTGTATTTGAAGAAGATGGAACTTTAGCATTCTTATTGAAATTTTTAGAAAATGGAGATAATTTAGGAAACTTTTTTGTTAAAATATTATATCCAGCTTTTCCAGTTTTATAAGTTATACCAGTTCCAATAGCTCCATATGCTCCATGTTTTAAATAATCAGTCCAAGTCCAATCCTTTGGCCTATCTGCTTCATCTACCATAGGCAATGAAGGCATCCTTTCCCCCAAATCTAATCCTGGATATTTTCCTTGCAAATAATTAATTGCATCTCGCAATCCAGCATTATCAATATCGTCATTTAATAAGTCATCTAAAGCTACTTGGGAAATATCCTCACCATGAAAATCAGTTCTCTGCATTAAATATGTATTAATTTTTCCCACCAAATCTGCATCTCTATCCATACTATTTTGGTTAAAATTTTGAACAAACGAGTTTAAATCACTGTTAGTTAATTTCACTCCAAGCTTAGTAGCCTTCTCATTTTTCCTTAAATAACCTTGATATACAGTAGGTATATTATCAAACCCTATAGATTGATTCCAATTTCCCTCACTATCTATATTTCCAAAGGAAGAACTTTCATCAAAATATTGACTCTCAGCTGCAAGTACAGTATTTGTCGCTTCAACATCTTCTTGATATAACGCTTTAGCATCTGCAAGTCTTTTAGCTGCTGTTGCATCTTCACGTGCATACCCTTCTTCTCTAATTGTTTTTTGAAGAGCTATATCTTCAGCCCGATGCCTGTCTTCACGTTCATACGAGTCTCGTATTTCTCTCGCTCTTTGAAAACTTTTAGCAATAGAATCGCCAAAAGTCCAAGGACTTCTAAATTGATGCATTCCTATAGCCATTATTTTATCCTCTCAAATTTAACATCTGTTTTTGAATAATCTACATTCAAATTATGCTTCTCATCTCTTACAGTAGCTTCAGGAACTTCTTGAGCTATTACTCCTCTATATGTTCCTTCTCCGTAAGATTTGTCATTATATTCCCATTCCCATATATTAGTTCCAGAAGGAGAACTACCTACCCATGACAAATTCTCTTTAATAGATATATCAGAACCTTTACCTCCCATATATGCTCCATAAGCAGAGCCTGCAGTAGAAATAAGATTATTCATAAATCCTGCTCTATTATCTCTATTACCAGCAGCTTGATTATACTCTGCTGTTTGTGCAAACTCTCGCTCTCTATTAGCCTGGTCTGCATTAAACATAGCAGTTTCTGCTTCTAATGCATTGATTTGTCCAGCTAATTGACCTTGAGTTCCATAAGCATTACTAGCCATGCCAAGAGCCTGATTAGATTGGCCCATAAAACCTTGAGCAGATTGCATCATATTTTGACCAAAACCCATCCCTTGATTTAACAAGGAAGCCTGGCTTGCTCTCATTTGTTCTTGTCCACCAGCTTGATAAGTAGAATTTATAACATCTCTCATTCCTCCACCACCCATACCTCTTTGGGCGAATGCTCTTTGACCAGCTTGTTGTTGAGCTGCTACTCCTGAACCAATTTGGCCTTCCATAATACCTCTCTGATTATCATAGTATTCTCCCTTACCTGACATCATTTGTTGAGCTTGGCCGTATAAATCCGTACCCATACCCATTTGTTGCCTTGATTGAGTTTGCATAGCATCCCCTAATGCTCCTAAATTAGCCATCGATGTACCAGAATATTGATTCTGGTCCCATTCAGCATCTTCAGGATTATATCCAAACTCTTGCCTAATATTATTCAACCCCAATGCTGAACCTATAGGATTAAAGATATTCTCTGATATCCAATTTGACCCTTGACTTATATTTTCAAATATACTTGCCATTATAACTTCTCCTCTAATATTGATAAACCAACTGCAGCCCATCCATCAGATGTTTTTGCTTCCAGCCTATATGATTCATTATCTACTTTTTTAATTCTTATATTTCCAATCTTACCTCTTTGTGTATCATAATCTCCAAATTCATTATTAACACTATTGACAATATCATTAATATCATCATATATTCTTCTAACCACATCATTAATTGCTTCTGGTGATGCAAGGCTAGGAGCTTTCTTTAACTTTAACTTTGACATTATGATGTCCTTAATGGTCTAAATTTAATTCCAATTGATTCCACAGCATGTAATTCAGAGCCATAACCAGAATCTAGTTTAAGTCTTATACTTTTTCCTTTTCTATTCGAAGGAGTGATAATTTTATACTTAGCAGTCTTATACATACCTGAATTTGTAGAAGAAGTAAGATTAGATGCTTTCTCAACCCCATCAATATAAATTGTACAAGTACCAGTAAAATCAGTTACTGCATCAGTTTGATGTAAAGTCTTCCATTTTATAACAACCTCTGATATTATCTTATTTAAGGTAGAACTTCCTAATGATATTTCATTAGTTATATATCGCCAAGGAGCATGGTAATTTACAGAAGGCATTCCTATAGGAGCACCTTCTCTAACTCTTGGTCTATTTACTTGGCCTATCATAGCTCCTCTAGGTCTTATCCAATATGATAATTGTCCTCTATAATTATGGAAAAAATGAGTAATTCTATCAGTAAGAGTTTGTTGTCCGTCAACACCATCATAAGTATCATAAGTTGCCATAGTTTGTAAATCCCATCTCGCTTTTATAAGATTATAGGACCATACTCGACAATTTGCATCAACTCTAGAAAAATCACCACCATCTTCATCATCTGTAAATACACCTACTACACAACTAACTAATAGGGACTTATTATTATAATCAAACCCAAGAACTGTTATTTTTTCACCTGGAAATCCAGGGTAATCTTTATAAACATGCCTCCATGCATTTCCATCAGGATTAGGACTTCCATAAACCGAACCTCCAGGATTATTTGTACCAACCCAATCTATACCATCCTTAATTGCCATAGATATATCTTGAGGAGCTTGACCATTATGTTGATAAATACCATTGTCATCTGCAAAAAACATACCATAATCATTTACTATAACAGATTTATCACTAAAGGTTCCCATTCCTTCTTGTATATCTTCTATAAATAAACTATTAGGTTCAATTCTAGCAATTTTATTAGCTGAGAATGCATAAATTCTACCTAAATATGCCTTAATAGCAGTAGGATAAAAAGGCAATCTTAAAATATCTTTAGTTAAATCAAATGTATTGAATCTATAAGGCATTGATTTGACAAGATAGTTTCTTGATTCAGCTCCTAATAATGCAATTTCACCTTGAGCTACAAATAAATGATTATTTAATTGACATGATATTCCATAATTAACTTCAAAATTAGTAATTGCTTCTGGAACCCCTACTAAAGATTCATAATGACCACCAACTACATTAGGGTCGGTAACTTCTATAGTTTTTACAGTCTCATTCGAAGGACCTTGTCCAGTATATAACCCTTCATCAGTACCTTGCGTAGTTGTAGATGATGATATATTTATATCAGTGCAAAATCTATAAAATCCTTCAGGTTCTAAAGCATCTTCATTTGTTGAAACAGCTCTCCATAATTTTAATCCAGATATACGTGGACTTAAACCGCCAACATTCCCAGCAAGAACAGTAATATTTATATCTTTTCCAGTAGATACTATTGGAATTGAAGCATCCCCTAATGGCCCATCCTGATACCCATCATATTCTAAAGAAAGTTTATACCAATATTTATATCCACTTGTAGACTTTGTTCCTTCATTAGATTCTTCTACTTCCAATTTAAATGCAGTTCCAACAACTAATCTAGTTCCAATATAAGGCATCCAGACACCATCATATGTATCTGCTCCACCTGCATCTATATTATGAGGAATTATAATATTGTGTGGGATTTGAAACCAAGATTCACCAACATTAATATCATTAGAAAAGCAATCCATTACACTAGTACTATAAGTAGTTGCCTCATCGTCAACACTTGGAAGGTAAATCCTAACTTGGTCCCCTTCTGTAAATAAATTATTTCCACCAGCTCCACTAGTCATACTTGCTGTAATAATATGATATTTTCCATCTTCAGTATCCGTACTACTAGTAGCAATTCCACGACTATTTGTAGTTATATTTTCAACATAACAATCTTCAAAATAATCATCAATAAAATAATTAGGTGCATAAGCAGAATTTGCAGTTCCACTAGCATCTTTATCTATCCAACTCCATATAGGAGCTGGTATTTTTAAGGTTGAAACTGAAGAACCTGCAGCCACGTGTATACCTTTAAATACAAGGGGACCTTTTTTATTATCATTTAATGGATTATCCTCGTTTCCATAAGTAAAAAGAATATCTTCTTTTGCCTCTCTAGCAACCATCGTATAATCTTTCATGTTAATATCAGGCATTAAAGTATTTGCTCTAACTCTATGCCAATAGGCTGATTCAGAATGGTTATCATAGCTTCTATCTCCAGCAGCAGAAGACCAAAGAACTAAATCTTGCACTCTTGTTGGATGTAACATATCAGCTATATCTGTGTCATTACCATCAAAAGCTGTATTACTAGTTTCAAGTCTAGGAGGACTAGGTAAAGACCTAAATATTCTATTACTTAATTCAGGTCTACCAAACCCAGATTGTTTCCATGGGATTGGGCTACTAGATTTATCATCATACCAAAAATTAGCTATTGGTAGGACAGCGCTTCCATACGCACCTTCACCTAATTGAGTTGTTAATTTGTCACTTTTCCAATCTGTGACAAGCATAAATACATCATCCTCCCATCCAGTATCATCTAACCCCTCATCAGCAGCAACTGCATTATTTCCCCAATGGTGAGTTCGTGTCCATTGGGCATATTCATCTATATTATCATCATTTTGAGGTGTTCTTGTAGTATAAACTCCTTTAAACTTTATATTAGGATAATCCCATTTATCAACTGCATACTTCTCATGAGCAGACATAAAAAAATCTATAGTAGGAATATATCTTTCACTATCACCTATCTCATACTTATAAGCAAAATGAGAATTCTCTCCACCATTATGTGAAAATAATGGAGTTATTTTAGCTTCATTAGATTCTTTTACTACATTAACTGCTTCTGTAGCTACTGGAAAGTTTTTACTTACTGAAACTATACCTTGATTTATAGGTATTTGTTCCTGCGAATCTAATCGTGTTACTTTTATCCCTGTTCCTGCAATTCTAGGAAGAGTCCCACTATTCTTAACTAATATTTTATTGTCATCATCATTCATATACTCTACTTCATATATTCCATCATAAATTGCAGTATTTTCTAATTCTATCAATGAACTAGGAGGAAAATAATGGTTCTGATTTAATGATATTTCAAGATAACTACTATCTACAGACCCTCCTATAGTAGGTTCTCCTACAATAGAAACAGTAGCGCCACCTACTCCATCTTCAATGTGATAATGGGTAGTATTAAATTTATCTGTATCTGCAAATCCACCCTTTATAGTTCTGTAATTATTATAATTTTTCCCATGAACTAAATAATTATTTGGGTTTGCAACTGCAGTATAGTCATAATTAGGTTTATGATTTCTTCCCCCAGGATGCAATTGAAAAATAACACTAATTGCATCATTAGTATCAGTTACATTATCCCATTCTTTAGCAACCTCATCATAAGAATCTACAGGCATTAAAGCTACCTTAGGGATATTAATATGACTTGCCATATTCCTTGCTCTAACTCCAAAGTTAGCTATAGTACTAGTAGGGTCAGACAAATCACGCCATAATGCCAAATCATGAACTCGTCTAGTATACCATACAAATTCATTATATCCCATAACATCACTATTATAGTCAAGTCCTGCACATTGTAATGTTAATGGCCAAATTCTATAATTTTTAATATATGAAATTAATTCATTTGCAGAATTAGGTCCAGCTACTAGATTATCTATGCTTTGATATTCACAATTAGTTAGAACTCCAGAGCCACCTTTAAAATACTTAAATGATATAGATGCTCCTCCATGATAAGTTGAACTATTTTTTGTTGGGACATTATATGTAATAGAGTTATCTAAAGGATTTAAATACCCAGTATTTGCATGCAACTGCTCGTCCCATACTGGCGTTGAGTTAACTTGACTAGCTCCTCCATCAGTTTCACCTGCAGTGAATTGCCCTGCTTTAATATAAGAATAGTTCTCATCTACTTTTACCGATGTAGTATTACTTAATTGAATACTTTTAAAACAACTTCCATGATTTACAGTAGACCCTGCTGCATTATTACATCTCATAAAATATAAATCATTTGTTCTATCAAACAATAATGGCTTCTCATGCATTACATTAGTATCTGTTAAATATTCAGCTGGGTCCGTTCCAGAAAGAAACTGCAATGGTATCATAGGATTAGCAGTTGTAAGTGGGAATTTTCCCCATTTTTCAGTTTCATCAAATCTTGTACCATATAAATCACTCCATTCAGAATATGGTAAGCTAGACAACCAAAAATTATTATGCCCGCCAACTAATCCTTCATAATAAGACGTATTAGGCGTAGTATGACCATCATATCTATCTCTTCTTCTATAAGGTCTATGTCCAATAAAAGATTCTTGTTCTTTATCCCAATAAATTGAACCTGCATCAAATACTGGCCCAGTAAAATACAACCCATCTTTAGCATGCCCTGGATTACTTTTAAAGCTAGTCTCTAAACTTGCATCAGCCAAATCTGTATTTAATTCTACACTACTAATACCAGCTCCCTCAATAAAATAAGGATTTAAATCTCTATCTTCTTCGACAGATATAGTCCCATCATCTATTGAATATTGTAAATCTATTAAACTTGTTCTTGTTCCAGCCATTTCAGTATTATTCCAAGAAAGATTTGAATCTATAAACCCTCGTGTACAATCTGCGCCAATAAATAAATGAAATTTATTATCTTTTGTCTTAATAGCCTGAAAATATGTTTGGCAATCATCTTCTTGCTTTGGAATACCCCATAAAGCCGCATTAGTCTTGTGCAACCCAGTATATTGATGCGGCCAATCAAATCCTCTGGGACTTCTAGTTGTACTTATTGCCGTACTAGTAGTTGCGCTAGGAAAAGTACTACCACCATTAGTAGACCAAGCAGGGTTTTGCGAAAAGCTAGTGTCCTGGTAATTAGAAATTTGTTCAGCGTAATCACCATAAGGATTATTAGCAGCGTCATTAATCTCTGATAGATGTCCAGTATATGTATAAGATTGCGCCCAAGCTCCATAATCATCATCTACGAGAGTAGGGCCAACAAAATCACTTAGCATATAGGCCGGATTTCCTGTTTTCCCTGTTTCAAATACAGGAGAGGAGGTTATATTTCCATCAGAATCATATGTTCTAGCTTGAACGCCCCAATCATCAATTGCTGTCCATACTAATTTATTTTCAGTATCAAGGGTGCAAATAGCAACATTATCAAGAACTTCAATAGCCACAGCTGCTGCATCTTCAAAAGTATCAGATGGATTGGTATATTTATACGAAACAAGAGTTTTGTTTTGAACAATAAACATTAAGTCATTCTCTCTATCATAAGCTGGTTGAGAAACCCATGAATCTTTATATCCACTTAATCTCTTCAATTCAACGCCGCCAAAGCTCCAGTTAATATTTACATCACCAAAAGTAGCAGCAAGACCACCAGGTACTTGAATAGTTGCTGTACTACCATCTTTAAAAGTAACTTCGGCTGTATTATTAAGTGTTCCATCTACAGTAGCGCCATTATCACCTGAAATAAAATCAGAAAATATAATATTCAATTTAGGTGCCGAGTCTGGAGTTGCCCCACTATCAGATGGAGGCATTTTATACACAAAGTTAAATTGCTTCCATGCCAGTTCAGCCCAATCAGGGGTAACTTCATTTATTCTTATAGGGTCAAATGAGTTATCAGCAGTCCAATCTCCCATGACATATCCTTGAAACGGAACACCTCTTTTATAACTACCATCATGTCCTGATGGAATATAACTTGGAAGTCCTGTCAAGCAAGTATATAATCCAAATTTATGTTGGTCTTCATCTTCATAATTATCAGTCTGCGTATGTGTAGTAAGTGCAAGAGACCTATTTGCTAATCCCATACTAGGAGTTCCTGTAACTGATAAAGCTTGATTGAAATCCTCATCTATAGCATAACTCCATAATCCATATTTTTTTCCTAGATTATTAAAACTATTTAAACCTTTTTGAGCTGTTGTATCTAAATCATCATATACACTATCAACAGCGATATTATTGTCAGATTTTCTAGTACTCATCATAACTGAAATTGACCCAGGACCAGCTTGAAATTTAGTCAAAGCTTCTGCAGAAGATAGGGTTCCACCTGTTACAAATACATCATACTTTAACCAAAAGCTTATACGAAAATAATTCCCAGCTTCAGCTTTCATATTTGCGCTACTTGTAAAAGCTTCATCAAAGATATTTTGTTCTAACATCCATGTGTCACCGAATGTATCTTGACCACATTCAGTTTCCATTATTTTGACATAACTTCCATTACTAACTGGTCCTCCAGTAGTATGCTTTGTCCATCCTCCGCCATCTCTATGATTTATTTTATGGTTTATTTGTGCATGGTCTGAATTAGGTTCAAATACTCTAAAGTTTTGCCAAGTACTAGCACCTCCTGTTGAAGAAGGAGCAGGACTATTAGTATTTAATTGAGCGCTTTCAAGGGTTGGTTGCGCAGATACTTGTGCAAGTGGAGTAACTCTAAGACCTATATCAGCTGCACCAGAACCATCTCTAAATATGCCAGTAATTAATCCTTCTTTTTGATATAACCATTCAGATACATCATCACCATAATCAGTAACCCCCGACTCACTTTCTTTATGATTAGAATCCTTTGTATCATCTCCAAAGTATTCTCCTAAAAATGGAGTAATATCATCAGCTTCAGCATCACTAGAATCGGTTGGTTTGGTAATTCTAAATAACCATGGTTTTATCTTTACTGTGCCAGACGCCAAACCTGACATAAATTTCTTATTAACAATATATCCACCAGCAAGACTACCTACATTCTCTGATACAGAATTTTCAAAATCAATTAAAGATTCATTATCCATATATCCTTGAAAATATACCATAGTTTTTGCAGTGTAAATATCACTTATATTATCTGGTAAATTAAGAGATGCCTCGATACTTGTATATATTGTACTAGAAAATTCGCTAGTTAATGAAGTTCCATTATAAGAATGTAATTTTTTCTGACCTCCATCATATACAAATAATCTATGAGTTCCTTCTTTTGCAGCTAATCCTTGAGTTGAATCAAAATATTGATTACCTACTCCTATATATGATTTATCTGTTATGTTAAATTTATGAACATAGTTCCCTTTCCAACGTATTCCATAATAATAATTCCCATCATTAACAACTTTATACATAGTTTCAAAGCTATTAGGTCTATTTAAAGTACCATCTGTCATTACTAAATTATCTTCAGGTTTTTCTCCAAATTGATTAAAATTAGGTTTCCCAATCCATTTTGGAGAAAAAGTACCAAGTCCAATATGGACTTCTTGATTATTAACTTCCATAGCTCCAGTTATTTCTATACTAGTTACACCAGAATCAAAATCATGATATATAGGAGTTACAGGTTCAAATAATCCTTCTGCATCAGTCTGACCTGCATTTTCAATATGCCATAACTTAAAAGACCCTTGAGTAGAAGCATCATAAATAATCATACTTTGTTTTGAAACACCTGCCTCATTAGTCCAACTGATATTAGCACTTTCAGTAATATTATGTAATACTTCAGCACTAGGAACATCCCACATCATATAATCAGTTCTTCTTGATTGAAGCATTCCATCTGGGCCCATAGGAGCTAAATCCAAAGAATACGATGCTACTTCTAACTGGACATCTTCATCCGAAGGAGAGGTAACAGTTCCTTTAATGAATTTTGTTAATTCTATAAGTTCTTTAGGCATCTACCATCCTCTATCATTCTTTTTGACAAATTTCTCTTTTAATCCATTCCCACTTAAGCTAGCCATAATCTCAATAATTGCTGCTATTTTAGCCTTTATTTCAGCTTGATTTAACTGCATCCCTTTCTGTGCGTCTATTAGCTTAATTAAGATAGCTTCTAATCTACCAAAGGATTCTCTAAGCTCAGTCTGTAATTCATTCTGAATCCAAGCATTTTGAGATTTAACATACCATCCAAGAGCGACTACCATTGCTACAGGTAATCCAAATCTTTCCAGTATATCTAACATTCCCATATCCATTATCTATTATATTTCCTTAATCGACAACATCGCTTTTCCTTTTTTTCTTTCTCTTCTTTATGCAATTTATATGCAGATACT
>TARA_R110002020_G_scaffold15995_3_pt1 | contig 11666 bp, 12 predicted proteins | sample TARA_R110002020 | Tara Oceans TARA_R110002020 (sample SAMEA4396489) | marine metagenome | biome: Westerlies Biome; feature: [MES] marine water layer (ENVO:01000295) within the mesopelagic zone...; material: water (ENVO:00002006), including particulate matter (ENVO:01000060) such...
TAGAGTACCCTTGAAGTTTAACTGTAAATGCTGAAGTTGTGCTAGGACTAATTACTACGACTAAACTATGTTGAGCCCCCCCAGCAGTTGAGCTGCTTAAAGATGGAGAAATAAGGGCGTCTGCAAAGCTACCACTAGCGTCCTGAATAATCTTTATTCTTCCTGCACTATCTGTTCCCCAAGTCTGTATAGAAGCAATAGCTAAAACTTTGCTTGAAGTTGCTGCTGGTGTTATATTAACAGTAAATCCGGGAACATCAGAATAAGAAGCTGCTGTTGCTTCTAATTGATAACCTGTTGTTGAGTTTCCTGTTAATGCTCCTGTTGTAACTACTTGTAATATTTTGCCGCCTCCCCCAACAGCGTCCCAGCTAGATCCTGACCAGATTTTTAATTTATTAGCTGTAGTATCGTAAAACTGAGTCCCGTCAACTTTTGACGTCAAAGCTGTATTTGCAGCAGACTCTGAAGCATATATAAAAGCTATACTATCTTGAATATTTTGTAGCTCTGTCTCGGAGACTAACTCTCCCTCAACAAAATCTTTCCATGTTCCTGCCATAATCTATTCCTCTAAGGTATTGTCAATACTGTTGATTCTCCTAATTCAGAAAATCCTGTTTTACCTAAAACCCATACCCTTGCTAAAGCTAAAGGCTCTATATTTATCTTAACAATAAATCTCTTATCTATCCTATTTAATGATAACTCAAGCCCTGCTCTTAACCCTGTAACTGTTTGAGTTGTACTATCTGGCATAGGAATTGAAACTGTTAAAGTGTTGTAGTCAACAACATAAGTTCCTGTATAATCTGTTACGGAAACATCAGTCTCCTCTCCAATTATTCCCATAATAAATTTATCCCATGCTGAATCTGCTGCTGGGATATATGTTTTAGTATCCATAACAACTGATACTTGATCAACTAAAATATCAGCGTCTCTCATAGCGTTCATTAAAACACTTGCATTTGCTTTAGCTATTGCTGTAGTGTTATAAAGTTGTTGAGAGTAAGATAGAGACTGTACCCCAAAAACTTTAAAATCATCTGTATTCTGAGCAGTCTGAAAAGTTGTTGTCCCCTCTGGAGCAAATCTAACTTCATTAACAACCTTACCTAAGTTAGAAGAAAACCTAACACTCTGATAAGCAATTCCTGTAGAAGAAGCAGTTGGAGGAAGAGACTCAGTTGGATCTAATGTTACTAAGGAGACGTATCCGTTATATCTTGTTCTACTATCACTCATAGGAGCGTCTGCATTTCTTGGAAGTCTAAACCAAGTAAACATTCCTGAAGCAGACATCTTAAAATTAGTTACAGCAGAAATCGCTATTTGTCTTAAAGCAGTTAAAGCTGATTCATCATAAGTTTTAGCAGGGACTGTATTAGAAGAAGCAAATCCTGTTCCGTCATAATTAGCTGTTGACTGCCAAACATAATCAGAAGAATCTGCACTAGCAGACAATGCTGGTAAGATATTAACATACCTTGCTACAGGAGTCTCTGCTCCCCTACTAGCTATATATCTATAATTCTGAGCAAGAAATAATCTATCAGCACATTTCAATTTGCAAACTAACACTGTTCCATTATTTATAAACTTCTGCTTCCAATCAATAGCGTGTCCGTCATATAAAGCTAATTTCTTTGTTCCAGCTCCATTTGTGTAATTTCCAATAATTCTAATTCTTACTCCCACTTTTACATTGGACTTTCCAGAAGCAGCATAAGCTCCTGTTGTGAATGTTGGATCAAATCTTCTATCTTGATTTTTAAGAGTTATATCCGCCATAGAGGGTGGAAAATCCACCACATAATTAGCTCTCCCTGACTTTGTTTTGAAATCCATAACATAATCAGTTATGTCCGACCAATCAGAATCTATTTTTGAGCCTTTAGCAAAAGGATTTTTACCAAATAAAGCATATACTTGAATGGTTAAACAAGAGCTAACAGTATAAGCCGCCATTAATCTATATTCAATCTAGATCCAATATTGAATCTGGAAACACCTATTCTCTGCTCTTCCTGAGATATTTCTGCTGCTGTTCCCTCGTCTGCTCTTACATTAACATTTATATCAACAGATTGTCTCCCAAATCCACTTCCAGATCCCATTCCTCCAGTATCTAATGGAGGAGCTGCAACGGATACGGAGCCGGGCTGTCCTAATCCCCCTAATCCTCCATAACTTTCAGCAAGAATATCAGGAAATGGCTTACCCTCAATTTCTCCTATCATACCTTTATATGTTTCCATTACATTTTTAATAGCGTCATTAACATCTAAGTTAAGAGCGTCAGCTATTAACTTAGTCTCATTTAAGAATCCCGGAACAGTAAAATCATTAAGAGCTTGTTGCAATTCTCCTTTTCTTGCTATTTGATCTGCAAAGGATTCAGAAGTCCTATCAGTAGCATTCTGGAGAGCCTTTTCTGAATCTATTAATCTATCTCTAGCGTCTATTAAAGCTTCTGACTCTCTAGTTAATTCTAATTCAACAAGTTTTAATTCTTCTTGTTTTACTGCTAACTCAGCAGCAACATCAACTCCTTTATTTTGAAAAAATAAAAGTTCTTGAATTTCCTTTTGTAATTCTTTTTTTCTTAATACCTCTTCAGCAGTTACTAAGGCTTCTTTTTCTGCTGTCCTATTAAAATCTTTTTGAGCGTCTGCTCTCTCTTCTGTTAATTTGGCTATTTTCTCTACTTCTTTATTTGCAAATCCTAAGAATAAAGCTAGTTTTTTTACTTGAGGGTTTATATCTTTTTCTAAAGATTTTCCATATTTTCTAGTCTGAGGAAGAATAACTTGCCAGAGACTTCTTTGCCTATTTAATTCTTTGTTAGCGATATTAGTCTGAATATTTGATAAAGTTTGCTTGTCAATAGTTCTATCATTTATAGCATTATATTTTCTTTGCTCGTCAGCCATTTCTTTCCAAGTTCTTATTCTTTGATCGCCAAAGTGTCCAGACGTTTCCAAGATTCCAAACAATTTATGAGAAGTTCTTTCTGCAAACTGACTGGCTAAAGCTAAGTCCACTAGAGCCTCCCCAATATTTGAAAACCCAGCTATAACTTTTGGAGCAACATCATCAACAAAATCTCTAAATAGTGGAAGCATAGCTTCTGCTGCTGGGATTAATTCTCTTCCTATATCTTCTTTTAATTGCCTTATCTCTGCTCCAACAGCTCTTGACTGGTTAGCAAAACTCATAAAAGTTCTATCTAGATCCCCTATCTGCACTTTTGCTTTATCTTGAATAAGAGTTAAGGTAGCCCATGCCTTATCTAATCTAGTTAATTGATCAACAGTCTCTTTCCCTGTTTGATTCATAGCAACCTGTTGCACTTCTACGGCACTTAAAACAGCTCCATAGGTTTTCATTGATTCAAACTCTCCAACAAGAGCTGATTGCATAGCCCTCATAACCTGTTCTGCTCCTCCAGATACATTCATGAACGAGGCAATATCAGCTGATATTTTTGTTATTTCAATAGATAAACTAGCAGCTTCTCTTTGTGTCATTCCTAAGCCCTGAGCTACAGATCCCATAACAGCAGTTAACTGCTGGGCTTCTGAAACAGTTAGTCCAGCTTTATTTGCAAATTCTTCAAGAAAGTTATTAACATCTTGAGCAGCTTCCCCAAAGGTAGTCCCAAAAGCTGCTGCAGCTTCATCTGCTACTACTGCTGCATTTAAAGCCTCTTTAGAAAAATCAAAAAGTGCTTTACCAGCAAAAAGTGCTGCTCCAGCAATAGCTGTTTTATGAAGTCCAGACATACCAGAGGCAAATTTTGCATTAGCCTTAGCGGTGTTTTTAACTTTCTTATCTAAGTCGTTTGTTACTTTAGATACTTTCCCAAGTTCTCTTGAGGCTTTATCAACCCCAACAACTTTAAGGAACATTTCAAGCGTTGCTCTTGCCATTTATCCTCTTCTTAATTTAGACTGAGCTTTCTGCTCCGTCATATATTTTTGCTCTTTCTGAGCCTTATCAATAAAGTATAACTTCCATGACTCAAATTCCCTATTACTCATAGATTTTCTTAAGTGATCAACAGTCATGCCAAGCTCTAAGGCAAGGCGATATTCAAAAGAAAGTTCTTTATTTTCCCGGAAACTCAGCAGCTATATCTTGCTGCTCCTCCTTTGTCCACGCCATACAACGATAAATCCCTATTAGGATTTTATCTATTATTCTTGGAGTAGCTTTAGAATAGAATTCATCAACTTCTTCAATAGAATCAAGAGTTGGCTCTTTTATTCCAGTTAAGAGAAGATATTTTTCAAAAAGCACCTCGTCTCGTTCTCCATCTGTTTCAGATAACTCATTAATCTTTATAGTATCCATTTTGGTTAGTCCAGTTACAAGAACAGAAGATTCCCATTCTGGTATCTCTATTTCTTTTTCTGGTAAGGACGGAGCTTTTTTAATAGCCTCTAAAGACAATCTCTTCATAACTCTATTGTAACTGTCTTAATATTTAAGCAGTACCCTCAGTCATATTGCCAGTTAGCTGAAAATTTGCAGAAAAACTGACTGATCCAGCGACATCTGGATTTCTGTCATAAGAAGTCAAGATTGCTTTTCCAGACGTTTTTGGATAACCGCCAGTAGTTCCTATTGGATAAAATTCAATATCTACTTCAGATCCTAAAATCCCTGTAAAATATCCATTAACAGTACTGTCATAGTCGCCACTTAAGCTAATAGTTCCGTCAAGTAACCCAGACACATAAGCTTTACTGCTATTTGAAAAAGCAGAAACTTCTGCAACGTCAGAGCTTCTTGAAAAAGATACATCTGTTAGAACGTCAGAGATAGTTCTCAAAGTTCCACCAGAATCATCAAACTTAAAAACAGCGTCTTTTCCGTGTGTAAATGTTGGCATATTCTATTCTCTCCTTTCCTTAATTTTGTGCAAATCCTACAGCAATTGTAAGGCTCGGTGTTGAGCCAGATATTGTTAAGACTGCTCTTATATATCTATTTACTGAAGATGCACTTGTTTTAATCTCGCTTGTTTCAGCCGTTGCTGTAGTGAAAGTAAAATAATCACTCCAACTTGAATCGTTAGCTGAATGTTGAATTTTTGCTATAACTTGAGGACTTGTTCCAGACTTTGCTGTAACGTGTAAGATTCCACTCCCACCAGAGCTTCCTGTAGCTCCAAAATCTACTGAGGTCTCTGTACTTGTTGCAGTAAAAGCTGCTGGAGCTACTAATGATTTACCATTATAAGCGTCTCCAGAGAATTGTAATGCAACAGCTACAGACACTATTGAATTTATATCTGCTGATCTATCGTAACTTGTAGCGGTTGTCGTCCCAAAGTCTAAAGGATTTCCTCTTGTATATCCTATTGGAGCTATTGAGTAAGCTGCTCCTGCTCCTCCTAGCTCTGTTAAAAACTCAGCGTCAGCGTCTGGACTACTACTCTCATAGAATCCAGATAAAGTTGAAGTATTGTCAGTTAAGCCAGATACATAAGATTTGCTTGTGCTTGAAAACGTACTTGTTTCAGCTACATCAGAAGTAGATGAAAAAGAAGCGTCAGTTAGAGTTGTTGATAAATTTGTTTTATCTAATATAACAACAGCATTAGATCCATGAGTAAAAGTAGGCATTAACTATTCCTCCTCAGTCCATGCTTCATTGACTTCTGTCTCTGGATTGTCTGCAATAAAGTGTCCTTTATCATTTCTTGCTCTCTTTTTTGTAGTGCTTTTATCTATCTTACTATCAAACTCAACAGCAGCGTTATTTTTAAATAAGGATTTAGCTATTTTGTCTGGAACATCTATAACGTCTCCAGCCTCTACTCGTACATCTTTTTTTCCGTCTGGAAAATTGCTACCTACTAAAATTTTAATTTTCATGCTATAACCTCTATTGTAAATGTTACACCAAGATAGGTAGTTCCTTGACTTATTTCATAGCCTCCATAATCCCCTGCTGATATAACTCTTGTATCCATAGCAGCACCTCCTAAAGTTCCGTCCCCCTCTATTGCTGCTTTAACAGAAGTTGATCCTGTTGAAGCTAAATATTCATCTAAAGCGTCTTGACTTGTCTCAGCGTCTATTTGAGTTACATAGAGAATAACTGGGATCTCATATCTATCTGCACCCCTAGACATTGTTACATCATAATCAATGATTTCTGGAGGAGCTACTAACGCCATAGGAGGCTCAAAGAAGTTTGGGATATAATCATGAGCAGACAACCCAGAGATAGTCTCTAGTCTTGTTTTAATTCCTGCTCTTATTGAGGTTAAAGTTGCCATTATTTAACGCTCTTTGCTATATCTTTTGCAATTAATTTTAACATTTTATCTGCTTTTCTCTCTATATCTCTTCTCTGTTCATATAAAACTCCCCCTATAAACGGCTTCATCTTTAAACCTCTTCTGGATATTGCCCTAGCTACTAAAAAAGGATTCATCTTGGGACTTCCCTTAGCAGCCCATTTAGCTAATGAAGATCCCTTTTGATATGGAGGAAAGAAAGGTCTAGTTCTTTTTATAGGCATAAAGCGTCTAAGAAGTGGCTTACCATGTAGATATTTAGCTTTAGGGTCAGTTGAATAAAACTTAACCCCCTCAGACATTCTTAAACTATTAGTATTTCTTAATTTATTCCAATGAATAGATCTTTTTAATTTTCCAGTTGATTTTGAAGACTTTGAAACTGGGGAGGGACTATCAGCTAATTCTTTTAGAATATCTCCCTTTAAGTCTTTTCCTAGAGTATTAAAAAAGTCTACACTCCTCTTGTTCCAGATTGTTTGTCCATTTATAGATTTAGATAAATCTAAAGCTCCTTTTAATGTCAATTTCATTAGCTTGTAACTAAGCCAACATAAGGTCTTCCAGAAGCTAAAGTTGTTTTATTTATTCTGAATCTATTAATAAGATTCTGAACGTCTGGATCTAACTCAGCTAAAAAGATTACTGTTGCTTCAGCGGTCTCTGGATTACCAGAAAAACCCATAGGAGAATGGCGTCTTTGCCAATATCGTGAAGATTGAATAGCAGCTGCTTGTTTTACTACTTCTGGGACAGCTGGAAAGCCAAACTTTGCATATACAGATAACCCTTTTCTATGCCCTGTTGGAAGTAATTTACCAGAATTAACTAATGCCATAACTATTTTGTTATAAGGCATAATTGGAGTTTCATTAGCAGCGTTTTGAGGGTGTAAGAAAAAATCAGTATTTATTGTATATGTAGTGTCTACTGTTCCGTCTGCTTGTAATGATTTAACAACTAATCCTGTTGTCGTAGAAATATCATCAACTGGAGCAAAGTCTGGAAACTCACAATCGTAAGTCCTTGTTTGCAAAGCAGTTTGATGAAAGAATCTTCCACAATAGTCATCTATTGATCTACTTGCAGCGTCAATAGCCATATTTAAGTTGTCATCTTGCCCAGAGCCAGAATAACCTATATAGGTTTTAAGCTCTGAAAGAGCTATATAATCAGTTGCCATATTATCTCTCTATTTATTTATCTTCTGTATCTTTGGGTTTAACAGCTTTATTTTCTGTCTTTGGTTTAGCCTTAGCTATTGTAGGAGCTTCATCTCCAATAGAAGCAACAAGAACACCAGAAGTAAAAGGACAGTCAGCCCCTTTTTTCATAGCTCCTGTTTTGTTATCTCTCCATACCATGTCGCTTGGCTTTTCAATTATTTTTCCCATATTAGTTTTTTCTCCTTTTGACGTTACAGACTCAGAATCATAAAAATCCTGAGTCTGTAAAACAGTCATAATATATTTATTCTATATCGTTGATTCTTGTAAAAGCTTGTGGCTTATAAACAGCTAAAGCATACCTTAAGGAAGCCTTAATTGTTAATATATCTTTACCAAAGTCTCCAGAAGCAGCAGAATCACTAACTTGCAATTCCATTCCTCGCCTAAACACGTGGTTTAAAGCAAGAGATCCGCCCCATTTTCCAACTACAACGTCTATTGTTGTACCAACAGCACCACCTAATTGAGTAGTTTTAACAACTGGGAGTCCCCAAATTGTCGGACTTCCTGCAAAAGCAGAAGCTCCAAGCATAAAGTTGTTGTCTCCATCAACTTGTCCTGCTAAATTCTCATAAGCAGCAGGGGACATAACGATAGCGTCTGGACTTAAATATCCATTAGTTTCAGCGTCTTTTATCCCTTGAAGAATAGTTCTTAACTTACCTCCTACTGTGGCTGGAAAAGCTCCAGCACTGTAGGTGATAGTATTTATTCCGGCGTGTTGAGTTACCCCTCTAATATCGGGCGCAACGGCTCCACCGATTAAAAACTCTTTCTCTAGTCTCTGCATAACGTGGTTAGCTAATCTTCCATCAAAGTATGCCATTGCACCTGCTTGATCTTCAAGCAACTCAGCCGTAACTGGAAGAGTTGTTATGAATTTTCTTACTGGAGCAGTAACAGACGTATAAGTGAAAGTATCCTCTGGAGCAGCAGCAGCTTCAGCTGTTTCAGCTGCAGCGTTAGTGCTAGTCTCCGTAAGGAAGTAATACGTTGTCTGGTCGGTATTGATAGAATCAACCAAATCCAAAACTGGATTAGGGTTTGGCTCAAGAGCTGGAATAACCTGTTGGTATATTGTGTCTCTTGTCCAAACAGAAGTAGTAATATCGTTTTTTGCTTCAAAAGGAATATTCTTTATCCCATGATCCACAAAAGACTTATAAGCGTCTGAGCCGATAAACTGTTGTCCTAGAGTTCTAGGAGCTTCTTTTTGTGGCTCAGAATAGATAGGCTCAGAGGATACTCTTTTAGAGTCCTCAATAGCTTTACTATTGTCATCTTTAATATCTTCCAGAGCTTCTGAGTCTTGAATCTTTTTGTTCAATTCCTCTAGCTCATTATTTCTTCTTTTTGCCTCTTCTTTTTGGTCTGAGGTTAATTCTGACAAATCATTTACAGAATCAAAAATAGTAGAAAGTTCTTCTCTTAAAACGCCTTTTTCAGCGTTCATGTCTTTAAGTGTACTCACTATATTTTCTCTCCTTATAAAGTGTTAAGAAGTGTTTTTTGCACTTCTATAAAAAGCTCATTGTTTGCTACTTCATCATCTCCATATTGAGCAAGTATGTCATCTAATTTATTATAAACAAGATTGATCCCTGCTAAATATGCTGAAACAATTTCAGTAGCATTTGAGCTTAATGTCTTTTTTTCTGAGTGTCTTAGAAGAGCAAGTTCTTCAATTCTCTCAATAAACACCTTTAACTCAGTAAGTGAGTCAAAAGCGTGGTCGTTAAGTCTCTTTCCTGTTGAGACTTTAGTATCAGAGTCATTAGACTCTAAATCTTTAACATCTTCTTTGAAGTCTTTTATATCTTTTTCAATTTCTTCTTCTTTTGAATCTATTTGTTCAAGCCCAGATTTCAAGGTTTGCACAAAAGTATTCTGTTGAGCGCCTACAAGTACTGGGCTAACTTCCCAGACTTTTACATTTTTTAAATATCTTACTGGTTTTTCTTCTCCCTTTTCATCTGTAATAGTTCCATTTTCTGATTCTAATACTTGGAAGCCGTAAGAGAATTGTTGCATATCTTCCATAGCTTTAACTGTTTCATAAGCCTCACGCCCTGCTGACGTTGGGAGAAAGTATCCCCTGAAGACTGCTTTATTACTAGAGGATTCAAGGACTCCTCTGCCTACTGGCTTACTCCAGTCATGATTCCAGACTAAAGGGATCTTGTTATTGCTATATCCAGACTTTAAAGCACCCGGAAGAGTTATATCATTATCAGAATCTATTTCATCATACAAGGAAAAGACTGCTTCCATATAGCGTTTTTCTCCGTCTTCCTTTAATTCAATAGGAGAAGTCTTTAATTCTAATTCTTCTGGTCTACTATCTTCACTCATCTATCATCTCCATAAATGCTTCTGTACATCTACAATTTATAACCAAATCAGCTGGAGCTTTTGGATCTCCCGGAAAATCTAGTTTGTGTCCATTATACATATAAAAGCTGTCCATAGGCACTCTTTGATTGTCCAATATGTTATGAGCTTCTCTCACTCTGTCATCTCTCATAGATACCCACTCTTTTTCTAAAGACTTTCCTGTTGCCTTTGCAGCTCTCTCTCTTGCCCAGCTTGTAGCTTTTAAGGTCTCAGTTCTTGCTATAACTTTAGAACGTCTTAACGATTGCCCTCCTAAAGCCTTATTGATTTTTTTACTTAAACTATTATAAAAAGCGTCTCCTTGTGGAGTATTGGCAACTGGATTAACTATTCCCAATTTCTCTGCTTCTTTAAGGGCTTCTGATATTTGAGTTGCAACTCTCTTTCTAGTTGTCTTGTTTAGTTCTTTCATAACTCCCCTAGCGTTTTCCTGTAAATAACTAGCAGCTTGTCCGTCTTGAAAGACTGACATAATAGCATTAGGCAATTCTCTTTGTCCTCTATAAAAGCCCTCTTCTACTATCTTTTTTAATGTTCTTCCCTCTGGTAATAAACCAGCAACAGCTCCAAAGACTGTTCTTATAGCCTGTTGTTCAGTTACATCAACATCAAGATCAACCTCAGTTGCAGCTTTTGATTCACTCTTTTTTGGAAACATCTTATCCCAAGTCTGTAAGGAGAAGTCATCAGCCATTGAAAGATATAAAGGAAGTAGCTCTCTATGGTAGTCAGTATCATCAATGATAATATCTATATTCTGCTCTAAATGTGGAAGAGTATCTGAAACTTTTATAGCCTTAATGATTGCTCTTTTTTGTCTATTTAACTCTTTTGCAGACACATTAGCAAACACATCTCCCCATTTTGCCCTTAATGTATCTACTGACTTCCAGAACAAAACTTTCTCTTCTTCAGTACTATATCTTTTAACACCGGGTAAGCCTATAAACTTATTTACTGGATCTTGCCACCCATATAGATTTATATTCTCTTCTCCAGTTATGGCTTCCTCTGACTCTTTATCATCATCAGAATATCTATGAATCTGGTCTAATCTTGCTTCTGCTTCTTCCCTTGTTTTATAGCAACCAAAACTTCTTTCTCCGTTTTCTGAATATACACAAAACTCTCCGTCTACTTCTTTAATTATTTTACTATCAGAGTCTTGTCTATCTTCTATCCAAGAGTTATGTACTCTTTCTCCGTCTGCTGTATAAGAAAAAGTATCATCTTTTGTCTCGTTAGTTACTTCTTCTTGTTCTTTGCCAAATATTCTAGCGTCTGAGCCGTCTGCTGGGACTTCTATTTGATTCATGTCCCTTAAATAAATATCCATATTAGGATTGTCAGCTTCAAATCCTGTTGATTTTCTAGCTTCTGCAAGGGTTATAAACCCGGCCTGTACACCCTTAATAATCCTATCCATTTCAGCGTCCTCGTCTTCAGACAAAGCTCTAACATTAGATAGATCAAATTCATATCTAAAATCTGGGGAGCTTTCAAAGTCTGGTCTTAGTAACTGACTCGTTAAATCACTAGCAATATTCCTCCACATTGGAATTAACTTCTGCTCAGTAAAAAACTCTCTTAACTCTTTAACATTGGAATAAGTTGCTCTTTCAAGCCCTGCTCCAAGCCCAGCTAGTATTGCTGGAACACCTAAAGCAGCAGATATTCTCTCCTCATTAACATATCGGAGCTTTCCTATCTCTAAATCTTTAGGACTG
>TARA_R110002020_G_scaffold109632_3_pt1 | contig 11662 bp, 16 predicted proteins | sample TARA_R110002020 | Tara Oceans TARA_R110002020 (sample SAMEA4396489) | marine metagenome | biome: Westerlies Biome; feature: [MES] marine water layer (ENVO:01000295) within the mesopelagic zone...; material: water (ENVO:00002006), including particulate matter (ENVO:01000060) such...
CGAATCAAGTAATGCTCTTAATGAACCAGTGGCTGCCTTGCCTAATCCACCGATTAAATGAAATAATCCAAACCCATAAAAGCCTAAACCTGGCAAAAACTTATAACTGACAAACCAATCTCTGCGTTTTTTCTTTTCGTCATCTTCTTTGTAATTGCGTCTAATGCTGACAATCTTTTCACTATCATAATCAATTGTGATCACATATGGAGTGGCTACAGCATTTTCATCTTCAGGATCTACCTCATCGATTTCATCAAACAATTCATAAACATGCATTTCCAACAAAGTCATAACTTCATCTTGTTGGTCATCACCATAAGTATTAACACCTTCGACTTCTCCGATAGTGTCACCAGATGGGTCAGAACCATCCCCTGAATACTCACTAGGTAAATAATATCCAGATTGGACATACTTATTATAATCGTTTTTAGGCAAACGAATTACTTGTGTGTATCTTGGTGAAGTCATAAGATCTTTGCTCTCTGGAGCAACGACAAAATCTTCAGCTTTAATAAACTGAGAACATTGCCTACCCATATTACTATCCCACCAAACTTTCTTAAATGTCTGACCAACTAATGGTAAATGAAACAGCATTTGATCCAGATCAGGAAAGTATTCTGGCATCTCTTCAACAATCTGATAGTTCATATATTCACGAACTCTTCTGGCTTGATCTTCTGTCTCTTCATTCGGAGTACCAACAATAACAGTTTTAACTGGACCACCAGATGGATAAAGTTCTGCGATAGCTCTGGCATTAAATTGAGTCGCAGCTTCTGCAATCATAGGATGCACAACTGTTGATAAACCTCTGGTAGCTCTTTCTTCTTCTGATTCTTCTTGACCACCATCAGGATCTAATGTCTTTAATCCTTTTTTATATCGTTCTTCCCATTCCGACCTAGCACTTTTATCATCTTCATAAAGCGAGATAAGAGTTGAAGCTTTCTTCTGTAACTCTCTCTCATTAATTTTTTCAGCCAGATTTTCATCAAACTCATCTTCAGTCTCTGCAACTTGATCTGTATCTGGATCTCCAACAAGAACTTCATCACCAACTGATTCGACTTGTAAATCATCTGGTGGAGCACCTTCAGCAAAAGGAATTTCAACCATATAATGTTATCCTCTTTCTCTCTTCAAAATCATCGTCAATATCATCATTTGAATGTGTAACAAACCAACCCTTGCGTAATCTTAACCAAGCCTGAGTACAAGTGTCAACAATATCGTCATTTTCAGTGGCAGGGAAAGTCGCACATATATCAATTAGGTCTTTACACCATTTTTTGTTTGAAGGATACCAAATTCTGCCATCTTCCAATAATGCAGATGATGCATGTGCTCTAGCTTCCTTGTCTCTGTCAGGCATATATTCAATAACAGGAACTCCTGCCATGCGTAAATCTTGCAGTAAACTTTGACCAGAAGCTTTCTTTTCTATCAGTACAGCATCAGGTTCATAGTCATAATAAGATTCCTGTGCGATCTTTCTTAATTCAGGATAGGTAACTCTATCATACCACATGTCTAACACTATGGCATTAACCTGACCATTTTTTCTAAACACCCCCCAAGTAGTTCTGGCAGAATAGGATGTTTTTTCTTTGGTGCTAAATGCAGTATCCCAAGATTGTAGAACATATTCAATGTCAGGAAGATTAGAGTTCTCCCAAGGAACCCACCACTCAGCTTTTAAGATACCACCACCCTTGGGCATAGGTCTTTGTTGCAATTGACCTGCTGATGCGTAACTCCCAAGACTCTTTTCAATATTATCCAAAGTCTTTTTGTCAATACGTTCTTCCCACAACAATTCACCTTCTCTGGTCCTTGGATCTGTGAAACCAAGGATTGATTTGGTCGGTGTCGGATGTCCGACCTCATATCGAGCAGGTAAGCATAAATGATCCCATTCATCATATTGGTTCGCTAATATATGTCCTGTTAAATCTTTTTCATGCACTCTTTGCATAATTATAATAAAAGCACCAGTCTTTGGATCATTTAATCTGGTTTGCATTGCCTGATCCCACCAGTCTAAAACACTTTCACGAACTGTAGCAGATTCGCTTTCTCTGACGTTATGTGGATCATCAACTACAATTATATCACCACCTTCACCAGTCAGAGCACCATCAACTGACGTTGCAATTCTAGCACCAGTTTTATTGTTTTCAAATCTTTGCTTTTGGTTTTGGTCAGATGTCAGGCTAAACACATCACCAAAATGAGTTTGATACCATCTACTATCCAGTAATCTCCGACACTTAACACTATCTCTAATGGATAATGAACTGGCATAAGAAGCATATAAGAATTTTTTGTCAGGCTGTATGGTCCAAGTCCAAGCAGGTAATACAACAGCCACAGAAATAGACTTCATATGTCGAGGTGGTACATTGATAATAAGTCTTTTGATATCACCTTCAACAACAGCCTGAAGATGTTCACCGATTGCATCGATATGCCAATTATTTTGAAAGTCTACACCAGGCTCAATGGAACTCCAACTAGCCTTCGTGAACTCCCTCAATGACCTTCGGTACTTCTCTGCCCTTACTTGTTCCAGTGACAGATTGCTCAAGAACTCTTTCAAGTTGGGCAAGTTGTTCATTATCAATCCTAGATAAATCTATTATATGTCTTTGTTCAATAGTAGTATTTGTTTCCTGTTTATCAACCCAACCTGCTCTATTCTTGAGCCAGAAGATCATAGCTGTATTATCTTTATCGACAGTAGCCTTTTCATATAAAGCATTTGTTACATCGACAATACCAGAAGCTCGACCTCTTTTTAATGCGTCAGAGAAGTCAGGATTTTCAATTTGTCTTTCGTATATCGTTGCGTCAGAAACTCCAAAAACTGCTGCGATTTGATCGACAGTCAATCCCTTTGAAGCAAGATGTTCAGCCTTTGCACAAATAGCTTCTGTGATTTCAAATTTAGGTCTACCGATTTTCTTTTTCATGTCTTACCTTTCTTGCAGTGGTTAGCTGTTTATTTATATATAACGTATAAAACCAAAAAAAGAAACCCCACAAAAGTGGGGCTAAGTTAAGGCAGTAGGGAAATATGAATATTATATTTTTTCTTTATAACATGTATTTTGATCTAGCCAAGCTTTATTTCTTCTTTTTCCTTTTCCAAAAAACAAAGACCGACAGATATAACCTTCATTTTGATACAGTTGTTCAATACAATATTGATCTTTGAATCGTTCATGGATTTCTTCACTGAGCCTATCTTTGAGAATTGACAATTGTTTCATGGTCATTTCTTTAATGTGTTTATCTTTGACCAACTTATTTCCAACGTCAAAATCATTCATTATATCCACTCCTCACCATTATTCTCCATAAGAGTATTTCTCAAACTATCCGTCATTCTCTTCATTAAAATTCTTTCAGCATCAAATCTTTCCCAAAAAATATTACCTCTTTTAATAACTCTAAATTTAGATTGTTCATTTTCTTTAAATCTCCAAGCCGTTTCCCATTTCTCTAAGAACTGCTCTATTGATATTTCTAATTCAACTTTTTTCATTTTCTTTTCCTTTCTTAATCTTCAAGTGTTAGACATAACCCTACGATAACAAACACAAGAGCTATGAATAACACACAAATCCATATAAAAAATACTAAGTCCAAAATTCATCCCAGAACATTTTTAATTCTTTTAAATCAGCAACACAATTAAATGAACCATGTTTAGTCATTTTGATCAAGAACTCTGCCCATGAATCACAATCTCCGATAATCTCTTGAGCATGATCCCAGAACTTCTCTTCTAAATCTAATATCCAATTTGACATTCCCATTTGAACTTCCTTTCTAAAGTTGTGGGGGATTTCTCCCCCAGTTAAATTAAGTTGTGTAAGTTTCGCCAGTAATTATATTCACCATTTTCACTCCAGATCCCATTGCAGCTCTGGCTTCTGATCTTTGCTCATTAATTTCTTCTTGAGTTCTGTTTGCTTGGTTCTTTGCATAATCAGCGAAAAAGTCTGCTAAATATTCTTTATATGCTTTGTTAGTCGCTTCAGCAGTAATTTCGTTTATGTAACCTTTTTCAAGTAATTCTTTTACATTCTCTTTATCAAAAGGTCTAAATCCCTCACCTTTTAGACTAATACCCACTGCACCACACAAAATGCTGTATTCACCTTTTAACCACTTTTCTTCAATATATGATGTCATCTTTTTTCCTTTCTTACTCTCTATACCATTATAATGCCACAACACGATATATATGTCAAGTCTAAATGTATATTAAAAGTGTTTAAAATCAATAACTTATAAAGTTTTATTATGAGGAGCTTTTACGCTCCCCATAAAAACGAATCACTTATGCTGCTTTTTGTAATTTCTCCTCTCTATCTTTCAGCACATAGTTGACAATTTTCATAGCTTTGGTGGATGCCTTCCAGATGAATGATTCGTCATTCCCAAGAGCTTCAATCCAAGAATTGAGATATGTTGCATTATCTTTAGTAGGACCAAAAGATATTCCGAAATGAACTGATAGATACATACTGGATAATTCTGCAATCAACTCTTCAAAGGCATAGTTCTTTTCATCTCTATCTAATCGGCTCTTATGCTTGGTAGCGTGAGCGATTTCATGGAATAGGACAGAATAGTAGGCATCGACAGATTTGAAGTTTTGCTTGTTTGGCATGTGAATGTAATCTTTTTTCGGAGAGTAAGAACATTCGCCCATCTCTGAGTGTCTGATATCCATACCAAGAGATTCAACCACCTTGTCAATTTTGAGGTGACGCTCTTCCAAAGTAATTTCTTCTTTGGGTTCCTCATCGTGGATACCTTCAATGTCAGAACCATTGATCATTGGGTATGTAGTGAAGCCGACAAAAATTGGTTCTTTTAAAAGTTGACCAGTCTTTTTATCTTTTGTGACAATAATCGGTCTAATAAAAGTGACAGCCTTTGAACCTTTTTTCCAACGTAGCCCACTTTTCTTGAGAGCACCAAATGTTGCCCATCGATCATCTTCACCTAAAAACATGGCGATGATTTGATTACCACCAGTAAGAGTATGGTTTGTGAACATGTTATACCCAAGACCTTTTCTACCGACAAAAGGTGGAGTCCAAGATTTTCCCTTACACTTTTTCATAGATGCCAAGACTACTTCATTTAGTTCTTTTATGGCTTCCTGATCTTCAATTTTATTTCCCATCTTTTTTCCTTTCTGAGTGATTCGCTATGTCTATGATTATACATGATTCGGCAATAGTGTCAAGTCCTAAACCTAAATTATTTTTTATTCATTATTTTTCAATAACTTACAGAGATGTTACCAGACATCGGTAACAGTTACCGATTGTTTTGATCTTAGGTAACATAAATAAAATATTGAAAACAAAACAAAAAAAGCAATCCGTTACCGATGTTACCGAACTTTTGCTAATTTTAAAAAAATATTTTTTACCCTCGAATTTTTTCCTTATAGTAAAAAGAAATTGACTTTTTTGTTTTTCTGAAGTAATTTGAAACTTATGAATGTGTGACTGGGGTACATTCTTTTAATGGGATCGTGACTTTGCTTAGTGTACTCCAGTCATTTAGAAAGGAATTAAAATGCATTGTATTAAATGTGGATATAGTAAAACTAGGGTATATGGATCTGATGTTGTTCATGGCAAAAGCATAAGATACAGGAAATGTGTTTCATGTGAAACAAAGTTTAAAACTGAAGAAGTTGCTGTTGACTGTGATCACTATAATAAAGAGAAACCACCAATAATATTTGAGGGAGTTTATGATGACTTCTCTTCTTAAAATTACTGGTGCGAATCAGGCCAGGGAAAGAAATCAACATGATTTTTATCCTACACCATCTTATGCAGTTCAAGAATTATTAGATCGTGAGAAATTTACTTATGTCTGGGAACCTGCATGTGGTGATGGTGCAATATGTAAAGTGTTGGATCAAAATAATATACCGAATGTTGGAACAGATTTAATCGACTATGACTGTGGCTATAAAAGTAAAGTTGATTTTTTATTGGAACCAAAACTATTAGCTCCACAGATAATAACAAATCCACCATTCAGTTTAGGACTTGAATTTGCAGAAAAAGCATTTGAGTTAGGTGTTGAAAAGCTTGCATTACTTGTGAGGTTACAATTTTTAGAGGGAGTGAAGAGAGGAGATTTTTTTAGAAAATGCCCACCGAAAAAAGTGTATGTGTTTTCAAAAAGATTATCGTTTAATGTTTCTGGTGAATTTCAATCTGGTGGTGTCATGGCATTCGCTTGGTTTGTATTCGATGATAATATTAAAGGATCGACAACTGTAAGTTGGATATAAAGAAAGGAATGAGATGCCTAAAGTATATATAGTACAAAGACCGATACAGAATAAATTTGGATTTACTCCAGATTTAACAGACGCTGCTAGATATGGGGAACTGGATGTTGTGTTTGAATCAAGTGACAAACCACAATTTGTGCCAGTGCCATCTATCCAGAAAGCTAGAAGAATTATGAAAGACTTCAACCCAGACGATTTTTTGTTGTGGGCAGGGGGTGGAGATCCTATTGCTGTTATGATTGTTTGCATGATTGCCAGTGAGATGTCTCCAATAATCAAGGTTCTCAGATGGGAACGTAACAAAGAAGAAGGTGACAGAGATAGACGCAAAGGATGGTATATGCCTGTTGCCTTGGAAATGAGAAAGGTCGAAAATGACGAATATCAATCTGCTTGAGGATGTTGCACCTGCATCCAACTCATTAGGTGCGTTAACTGAGCTAGGTCAAAGAATGTATGACTTGGAAAAAGAAATAGAACAAATTGAAATTACGTTAAAGAAAAAGAAACAAGAGTATAAAATAATTTCTGAGGAAGAACTTCCAGATCTAATGAGTGATCTTAATTCACAAGCTTTTGCATTAGGGAATGGTCAGGGAGTTTATCTGCATGAATTTATGAGCCACTCTTTACCAACTAAAACTGCGATTATCAGACAAAAAGATGAAGGTATGAAAAACGAATTAATCGTTAGAAGGCAGAAATGCTTTGAATGGTTGAGGGATAATAAAGCTGAAAGTCTGATTAAAAACACTGTGAAAGTTAATTTTGATAAAAAAGAAGATGAACAGTGCAGGGAGTTTACTAAAGAAATATCTGATCGTGGTATCGATTATTCTTTGGAAGAAACTGTAAATAGCAGAACTTTAACGAACCACTTTGATGGGATGTTAAAGGAAGGTAAAGAGTTACCGACAGACTTGTTTAAAATATATACTGGATCTGTTGGGAAGTTTTGTAATGCAGATGATGTAAAGAAAATTATTAAGAAGGGAAAATTATAATGACTACTGAATTAGATTTAAAACAAGAAACCAATGTAGTGAAGTTTGATCCATCCATAATATTAGAAGATGCAGGAACTGCTTCTGAAAATATGACTAATGATGATATGCTTATTCCTAGACTTAGGATACTACAGGCATTATCACCACAAGTAAGTAAAGCTGATGGTGCATATATTAAAGGTGCTGAAGCAGGATGTATCTTTGATAATGTTACTAATGAATTTATTGATGGTGAAATAGGTATTACTGTTGTTCCAGTTAAATATCGAAAGACTCATTTAGAGTGGACTCAGGAAAGAAAGATTGTTGCAGATCATGGCCTGAATTGCACCGATTTAATTAGTAAGTGTAAGGAAGATGATAAGGGTAAATTAATTACACCAGACAATAATATTCTTACAATTACTGCTGAATACTTTGTGTTTACCATTGACCAGGATGGTGCTTATTCACCTGCTTTAATTTCAATGAGTGGCTCTGCTTTGAAGAAGGCAAAGAAGTGGAACAGCATGATGAACAGGTTGCAAATCCCTCATCCAAATGGTAAAGGTACAGTTAATCCTGCTATGTTTTGGACTGCATATACATTGACCACAGTTCCAGAGCAAAATGACATGGGGTCATGGTTTAACTGGGAAGTGACCATGAAATATGACGCTAAGTCTGGTGGTATTATTCAGAACCTACCAACTGGTGAAAATATTTATCTAGAAGCGAGAACTTTTAGAAATAAAGTTACAGAAGGTAAAGTCAATGCTAGTGGTGACGATAGTGATGAAATTCCCTTCTAGTTAAAACGATGCATCAGATTAGGACTCCAATGATGTATTGTTAGAGGGGTTAGGTCTTTCAAGCCTGTTTAGACCTAGCCTCTCGACCAAGTAAGAAAGGATTAGAAGGAATGTTAGTCAATCGATTTATGAAATTATTCTCAGGGTATGAGTTAGCTCATGGTCAATACAGAGTGCAGAATAAGGAAGCTGATGGTAAGGTTTCTGGTCGTGCTGTTACTGTAAGTGAACTTGCAACTGAAGATAACTTTAGATCTCATTTAAATGGTGGAGATTATATTTTAGGTATTATCATGCTTAAACAAGATAACTCCTGCAATTTTGGTGTAATTGATGTTGATATTAGAGGTGAGGTAAAACTAAATGAAACACTCGAATCACTTGAAAAGAAAATTAGGAAAACTCCTTTGGTCTTATGTAGATCGAAATCAGGGGGTGCTCATCTGTATCTTTTTTGTAATCCCAGTATATCTGCTGTGGATATGGTCGCAAAGCTAAATGAATTTGCAGCTCAATTAGGATATGGGGGTTCAGAGATATTTCCAAAACAAACATCCAGAGCTAATGATTTAGATAGAGGTAACTGGATTAATCTTTGTTATTGGGATGGTGATAAGACAGAAAGATATGCCATTCACAATGGCAAGAAGTTGGATCTAGAACAGTTCATAGATCTAGCTGAGAAGAAAACTACAAACTATGAAAAGCTACAGCAACATACTCCAAAACTTTTAGATCATTTTTCTGATGGGCCACCTTGCTTACAGCATATTATTACATTAGGCTTTCCAGAAGGGAGTAGAAATATTTCTTTGTTTAATGTTGGGGTTTATTTTAGAAAGAAAAATCCAGATGATTGGCAAGAAGATTTAATGAGGTTTAACTACGAACATTTACCAGAAGCATTACCATCTGGAGAAGTGAACACTCTCATAAAATCAGTAAGCAGAAAAGAATATGCTTACACTTGTAAACAAGCACCAATTTGTAATTACTGTGAAAAATCAAAATGCATTAAAAGAGAATTTGGTGTTGGTGGGTTTGGTGGTGGGTTAGCTATTGAGGTAGATGCCATTACAAAATATGAAACAGAAAACAAACAATCTGTTCGATGGTATATTGAAATGCAGGGAGAAAGAATTGAGGTGACTACACCTCAGTTATTAGATCAAAGACAGCTTCAAAAAATATGTGTAGAGAAATTAAATAAATGTCCTAGCACTATGCCTAGTCAGAAATGGGAGAAACGAATCAATGAATTGCTACAGAATGTAGAGGTGATTGTTGATCCAGATGATGCTTCTCCACAAGGTCAGTTTGAAAAGATGCTTGATTCGTTTTTAACTGGTAAAGTGCAAGCGAGACATAAAGATGAAATTATGAACAGCAAACCTTGGCATGATCCAGATGAAGGGAAAGTGTATTTTAGATCAGAGGATCTGTTTGTTTATTTGGAAGCTAAAAGATTTAGATATCCGAATCAGCACCAAGTTTGGTCTTGGCTTAGAACTTTAGGTGGAGATAGAAATACTTTTAGGATAAAATCAAAACCAGTAAAAGTTTGGTCAGTTCCTGCTCCAGATTTTTATGATGATGAACCACTGGATATTCCAAGTGAAATAGAGGAAGATTTTTAGATATGACAAGAACAAGAAAACTTAAAGAACCTATTGTTTGTTGTATGTGTGGAACGAATATATTTAATATAATGGATAGCCATAATCCAGAACCACTGTTTAAATATCCAGATAGATGCTGTAATGTATGTAATGAAAAAGTTGTATTACAACGAATCAAAGAAATGAAATTTGTCAGGGATATGTTTGAATGAATTGTTATGTTTGTGATGGACCTCAAGTGTTAATCTGGGGTGGTGACCATGATTTGGAAGATGATGAAGATCATAAATATGTAACGAACTTGAGTTGTCCAAAGTGTGATTCTATCGTTTATGTTTATTGGTCAGATGAGAAAGGAAATGAAAATGAGACATGTGCAGATCATACTTGGACCCCCTGGAACAGGAAAAACTACAACTCTTCTGAATATAGTTGAACAAAGTTTAGCTAGAGGGATTGAGCCAGAAAGAATTGCTTATCTAGCCTTTACAAGAAAGGCAGCCCATGAAGCTCAAGAAAGAGCTATGGAAAAGTTTGGTTTTGATACTGGCAGGTTTCCATTTTTCAGGACATTGCATTCACTTGCATTTAAAAGATTAGGTTTAAAACGAGATGAAATAATGACCGATAAACATTTTAGAAATATCGGCAAGGCTATGGGTATTGAGTTTAAAGGTATTTACGATGAAGATCTTGGAGTTCATGTCGGCATGGGTTTGGGTGATAAGTGCTCTAGAGTTGAATCACTTTCTAGAGTTGGATTGAGGTCATTAGAAAAACAATACGAATATGTAAATGAAAATGATTTAAGTTTACATGCTGTTAAACAATACAGTGAATCTTTACAAAAATATAAGAAACAAAATAAACTATTAGACTTTACTGATATGTTGGAAAAGTTCCATGAGCCATTGCCTATAGACGTTTGTATTATTGATGAAGCTCAAGATTTAAGTTCCTTACAATATAAAATGGCAATCACTGCATCTGAATATGCAAAAGAAGTTTACATTGCAGGAGATGATGACCAAGCGATTTTTGGTTGGGCAGGTGCAGATGTTAAGAAGTTTTTGAGTTTAAGAGGTGATCAATTAATTTTACCACAAAGTTTTAGAGTTCCACATTCTATTTATAAATTAGCGATTGATGTCGTAGGTAGAATTAAAAACAGATATGTAAAACCATATACTTCAAAACTAGATAAAGGTGAGGTTGAATATGTATCTGATGAACAGGAGATAGATTTCAGTAAGAAAGGTACTTGGCTATGCATGGGAAGAAGTAAGTATACTTTATATCGATTGAAACAAGTTGCTAGGCAACAGGGATATGCTTACATTTATAATGGTAAAAGTTCATTAGATACGGATGAAACCAGAGCTATCATGGCATGGGAATCCATGAGGAAAAATAATGAAATTAGTTTATTCGATGCAAAAAACCTAGCTAAGTATTTTACATTTAAAGTAAAGATCAAAGCAAAAGAAAGTTACACTCTTGAAGATTTTGGATTACCACCAGAATCTATTCAAAGAGATTGGATGGAAATATTAAAAGGTATTCCACCAGATGAAAGGGAGTATTTAAGATCTTGCATGAGAAATGGAGAGAGATTTAAAGACAAACCTAGAATTACTATTTCAACAATTCACCAGTCAAAAGGTGGTGAAGCTGATAATGTTGTGTTGTTAACTGACATGGGTAGACTATCTTGGAACAGTTTAGGTAATGATGAAGAAAACAGAGTTTGGTATGTGGCACTTACCAGAGCAAAAGAAAATTTATTTTTAGTGAGACCAAGAGGTCTTAGGTATTTTAATATTTAGAAAGGATTACTATGAATTATTTTTCAATATGTAGTGGAATAGAATGTGCAGGAGTTGCATGGCATCCACT
>TARA_R110002020_G_scaffold402482_2_pt1 | contig 11662 bp, 15 predicted proteins | sample TARA_R110002020 | Tara Oceans TARA_R110002020 (sample SAMEA4396489) | marine metagenome | biome: Westerlies Biome; feature: [MES] marine water layer (ENVO:01000295) within the mesopelagic zone...; material: water (ENVO:00002006), including particulate matter (ENVO:01000060) such...
ACATTCCTTTGATGCACCAACACATATAGCAGGAATTGTTAAGCGTCCAATATTGAGAGTGTTCAATGCTACTCTCATACCCTTACCCTCAGCGAGAACAATGTTACCTTTAGGTATCTTAACGTCTGTGAACTTTACTACGCCGTTGTATAGAGCCTTAAGCCCCATAAACCTACTGCGATGAGTTACCTCGACGCCTGGAGTATCCATCTCTACTATGAATGCTGTAATCTTCTTACCTGTACGAGCCATTACAATAATGACCTTCGCTTTAACTCCATTAGTACACCAAAGCTTCTCACCATTGATGATATAATGCTCACCATCTTCTGATAGCTCTGCTGTTGTCGTTAGCTTAGATGGATCTGACCCTACACCTATTTCAGTCAGAGCAAATGCTGACACTGCTCCCTCAGCAAACATAGGCAGGTACTTCTTCTTTTGTTCATCTGTACCATACATTAGTAGAGGCTGAGGTACACCAATTGACTGATGAGCTGATAAGAGAGCTGATATATTACCACAATAAACACCTGCTACCATAGCACCCTTAGCATAGTTCATTTGGGACAGCTCTCTACCTCCGTACTCTTCTGGTACTTTAAGAGCAAATGATTTAATAGCAGCCAGCTCTTTGAATATCCAATCAGGTATCTCTCCCGTTCTATCGATCTCATCAGCATCAATCTGCATCATTACTGCTAAGAACTCGTTAAGATATTTGGCGCCAGTAGCTTTATCCATCATTGATTGCTTAGGGAACGGCTTAGCGTTGTCGAGATTTAACTCACCTACAAATAATCCACCGGCGAGGCTCTTCTCATTCAGTTCATCTCGTGCAGCTTCTGCGACTTCAAGAGCAGCTGCCTTACCCTTAGACATATTAGATGTGTCAATACTCATTTTGATTGTTTTTTGATTTAATTGGTCCGCCCGTAAATGGTGCGTACCCAGTCCCCATAATCATAGCAAAATCTACATCATCAGGATTATCAACAATACCTTCATCTACTACTCGCTGTGCTTCAGCTGATAGTGGTACAGCTAATTTTACCTTAATAGTTTTTTTATGCTCTGATGTGCTTGTGACTTTACGTTTAACTGTCTTACCTTTTTTATAGCTATAAAATCCGTTACCTGACTTCTTACCTAATTTTTTTTCTTTTATTAGCTTTTGTAAAGTGTCCGGGATATCGTGCCACTGCAGTCGTTCGCTAATATCTGTTACAACATGCTGACATACGTCAATTCCAATTTCATCCATCAATCTAAATGGACCCATAGGCATACCCCATTCAACCATAGCAGCGTCAACTACTTCTGGATCGAACTCATCTTCATATAATCTACAAGCATCAATGAGATATGGAAGCAATATTCTATTCACGACAAATCCAGGACTATCTTTAACAACAACTGGTAATTTACCTATTTGATGTACAAATGAGACAGCGCGTTGAACTGATTCATCACTCGTCTTGGTACCTCTTATCACTTCGACTAGCTTCATCTTATGTACAGGGTTAAAGAAGTGTATACCAACAACTCTCTCTGGATGCTTTAAGTGACTAGACATATCGTCAATCGATAGCGCAGATGTATTTGTCGCAATTATTGCTGTATCGGGCAGCTTCTCTTCTAATTGTGACAGTACCTTTCGCTTTACATCAAGATCTTCTACAATAGCTTCGATCACTAACTGATAATTGCACAGCGGTACATCTTCAGTAGTCGTTGTAATTTTAGCTAATCCATCTCTAGCTGTTGGTCTATCCATCTTATGTCCTCGTACACCGTTAACATATAGATCACCAATCTTTTGTAATCCGCTACAAATCAGTTCATCATTAATATCTTTAAGCAGTACATTCACACCACGTGAACTTATCCATTGAGCAATACCGGCTCCCATTGTACCAGCACCTACTACTACCATATTACTAATGGGTGTATCATGAGATGTATCATCAATTTTAAGTTTCTTTGCACCTTCTTGCAAGAAGAATATACGCAGAAGATTAGCACAAACATCTGTCTGTGATAAGGTAACAAAAGCATCAAGCTCTAATGCTAAGCTTTCTCTTCGCGATGATGAGTGACCGTTACGAATCACTTCAATAATTTTTAAAGGAGCTGGGTAGTTACCTTTTGTTTTCGATACAACATTTTGCTTCGCTTTCTTAAGAATTAAAGATGTAGGTAACATCTCAACAAAACTTGTTTTACGCTTCTTCACGTTATTGTTTTGTATTGTCGTGATACTAGTCTGTACAAGATTCTCTTTATGTACGACATTATTAACAAGACCATATTTTTTAGCTACCTTACCAGGTACTTGTGTACCTCCTAAGATTAGCTTTAGTGCTGTTGGTAGTCCTATCAATTTAGGTAGTCTCGTTGTACCGCCCCATGCGGGTAGAAATCCTAAAGTAACCTCAGGTAATCCGAGCTTAGTTGACTTATCGTTTGAACAAATTCTGTACGTACAAGCAAGAGCTAATTCTAATCCTCCACCGAGACATGCTCCATTGATGGCGGCTACTGTTGGTATGTTAAGATCTTGTATGCGGTTAAATGTACTTTGGCCATACGTAATGATGTCTTTGATATATGTTATATCTGTAAGATGTTGTTGTAAGTTATATAAATCTGCACCAGCTAGAAAGATTTTCTTCTTGGCTGATTGAAATATGACACCACTGACGTCGCTATTTTCAATAGTGTCAAGTGTGTCGTTTAATCTATCTAGAAATGCTGATGTGATTACATTGCTGTTAAATGTTACAATGCAGATATTTTGTTCTGTTGTTGTTGATATTAGACTTTCTCTATCCATAAAGCTCCTCCTTGGCCTCCACCAACACAAAGAGATACAATGCCATGCTTTAAGTCTCTGTGCCTCAGTTCTTTTGCCATACCTAGCACTAATCTCGCTCCAGATGCTGCTAACGGATGACCTAGTGCGATTGAACCACCATTAACGTTTAATTTCTCACTTGGTATTTTAAGATGTCGTTGACATGCTATTACTTGTGCAGCAAATGCCTCATTGATTTCAACTAAATCCATCATGTCTAGTATTTTCGAGCCAGGTGCTATTAATTTCCTGATAGCATGTACTGGACCTAGCCCCATACGCTTTGGATCACATCCAACATATTCATAATTTACAATTCTAGCTAATGGAACTGAGTTTGTTTGACTAAGACCTTTTTCTGTCATTAGAAGTAATGCTGCGCCGCCGTCAGTTACTTGACTTGCATTGCCTGGAGTAACAGTACCGTTCCTATCAAATACTGTTCTTAGCTTTCCTAACTTGTTTACGTCAGCGTCATTTCTAATGCCATTATCTTTCAGTAGGACTTTGTCATTATATGATCTAAGACAATTATCTTCTGTGCAGTAAAATGGAGCTATTTCCTCTTCAAACCTGCTACATGCTTGCGCCGCCATAGCTTTAAGATGAGAATTCTCTGCAAATTCGTCTTGTTCTCTTCTAGTGATATCATACTCTCGTGCTAACAATTCAGCTGTGTGTCCCATTCCCATGCCACACAAATTGTCGACTAACGCAAGCTTGAGGCTAATCTCAGGTGAGAAATCGGTAGGTCTAAATTGTGTCAGAGCTCCTAATTTCTGTCCTATTGTTTTCGATCTGGCTAGTTTAGTAAATTTCTTAGCTGTATCATATGGATATAGAAATGGAGCTCTTGACATACTTTCTACTCCGCCTACTAAAAACACATCACCTTTGTGTGATTGTGCTTTGTCGTATGCATATGTAATTGCTTCAAATCCAGAAGCGCAATTGCGATGTACTGTAACGGCTGGTACTTCTTCTGGTACACCAGATCTGACGCCTATGCTTCGTGCGATATTGCCTATTTGTGTTGCTGGTTGGTTACAGCAACCGAACACAACATGATCAACAACGTTGGGATCTACTCCTGTTTTCGTAAAAAGATGTTTTGATGGAGAAATCCCTAAATGTGATGTTTCTTCATCAGCGAGATCGGTACCAAATTTACAAAACGGGGTTCTATAGCCATCAACAATAAAAATATCACTTAACATCTAAAATATTTTATAGTATATTTCATGAAAGTCAATAAATACTAGTGATGAAATGGTTCAAGAAAATTGACTTTGATGGGCTCAATGAAGAAGCTGAAGTAATTCGAGAAGAGGAGAGGCAAATAGCGCCAGGATACACTTGTAAGCCGGAGTTCGAAGGTCGAAGAAAATTGCCATTCAGTGAAGTTCATATAGTTGAATTTTATGAGCAGATGGTACATAAAGCTCATGGAGGAGGAAGAGCCGTAGGTGGTACTACAGAAAAGCGGGATGATAGGAAACAGGATGTTTTTGATCGATTTCAAAATCATATTTGGGCAAAGGGAGAAGACTCCGAGCCAATAACTTCTCCTGAAGAATTTCAGTGGGCGTTAACCAACGGTACTCAATTCAGCCCTGAAGAATATATAATACCAATCCAGTTAAATGATATGGTATTAGAGCTTTACAAGAGGGCACATGGACTGGAGATTAGTAATATCACTGACCAGTTAGATGAATATGCGAATACCACAGCGTATTGGTTTCATCAATATATACAAGATGAATACAAGTATTGTATACAGGAACAAGATTATTATGAAGAGGTAATACCTGTTTTTGAATCTATACTAAGCGGTAAGGATTTAGTTGAAGCTTGGGCAGGTCGTGAACCTAATTGGTTTTATAGGTATAGCGGTTATTACTTAGAGTTAGTTGAAGCATGTCAACGTGGTAACGTGGAATCAGTGAACCTAAAATGGGATAATCCTGAAGCACTTGTCCCTAGATAGAGATGTACTCCTGGTAAGACGGGGCGTCATTTGCTCGCGTCTCCAAAATACGTGCCTTCTTCCGGAGCTGGCTTCCCGCGCAGTTCCCTCTCCAGATGTTTTATTCTGTTGTCCTGTGCGGCACTAAATTGACCTGCCTTCTTGTCGCGCTTAAGGTCATTAAGCTCCTTCTCCAAAGTTGCGCGCTTATCTTTCTCTAGTTCTAGTTCAGCGGTACGTTCAGCTCTCGCTTTAGCAAACTCCTCCGGACTTACACCGGCAGGCGCAGCTTGGAGATTAATCTCAGGTCCTTGTGGTAATGTAGGATCTGGTTCTTCCTGTGGAGTGCCGCTAAATGGTATACCTTCACCTTCATCAACACCGCCCATAACTTTTCTGTATCTCATACCAGGCCTTGCTGGTGATACATTGAATCCAGGCAATTTCTCACCACCAGGTAATTGTCTTATCTCACCTGCAGTTGAACCGTCTGGTTTTTGTACTCCATACACAACCATCTTACCGCGAAGAATAGGTGACGAAATTAAATCACCATCAGGAGTTATTTGACCCTTCTTCTTAGCTGTGTATGTTAATTCCTCATTGTCATCACTACCAGGGTCTGTTGTGATTTCAAAAATAGTTAAATTTCCTTGAGTAGAGCTAGGTATCACAGCGTAGATATTATCATCGCCTGACATTCCTCTACTCTTTAGCGCATTGTTTACCCGCGCATCAACATGATTGTTGAGATCATCAAGTGTTTCAATATCTCCGAGATTTAATGTCTTCTCAGCTATCAATGACAGTTCACCAAATTTCATTCGTATAGTTATTTATTGTTTGTATTATTGAATACATAACGGCCATAAGTAATTTAATGACAGTACTAACTGTATATGAGAGAATTGATTCAGCTATAGGAAGATGTGGCGAATTAGTAGAGTATATGTCCGAATTAGACACGGAATATCAACCCAAAGAAGTGAGATCTGTTGTTGCCGAATATAAATGGACAGTAAAGCGTATACTCTCACTATGTACAGAAGCATTAGAGTCAGATGACTGCGTGCACTTAGGTGATTTGAATATTAAGACGAAAAAGATTTACGATAGGTATTCAAAAATAGATAAAATAATTAGTAATATCAAGCGTGAAGATGATTAGGCTGTTAGTTGAGTACACGAATCATAAACTTCTTTAAGTCTATCGGGATGGTCAGTCACAATACCATTCACATTATATTCAATTAGCTTCTTCATTCTACGTCTATTATTTGTAGTCCAAGCATATATAATTTCGTTGTCTACACATTTCTTAATAGCAGTATGCTTCACACAGCCAACCTTTGCATTGAATACAGGCTTCTTACCTGATGTGTAATTAATACCTACGTTATTATATCCTAATCGGCGCGCCCAATGTACAACAAGTGGATCGAAGCTAACAATAACACAATTATTTTGTAGCGATCGTTTTGTTATTTCGCTTATAGTGTGAAACATAAGCTTTGTTTTATATGCAACAGATACATTTTCCCACATCTTTAGTTCAATGTAGTAATATATTGAATCACCATACCTATCTAATACTTCATCGAGAAATAATATCTCTTCACCATCAACGTCTAATTCTTTAAGAGCGTTACGACCACTATACCGGACAGTTAATTGTCTGTTACATAATCGCCGCGCGCATTCATCGTGAAATACAACAACATCATTATCTTTTGTTAGCTGTAGATCAAATTCGAGCATCGTAGCTCCAGCCTCGATAGCTTTATCAAAGCTAAGCATAGTATTCTCAGGATATTTTCCGCTAAATCCTCTGTGTGCAATAATTTGAAATTGTTCAAACATATTTTTTAATTTCTCCCATTAGTGTTTCTATCATAGATCTGTGCGTAGTAAATTTACCACCGACAATCGATAACATTCTCCTATCATAATCAATTGTATAGTCTCTGCTTATTTTATCTACATCTTCTGTATTCGACACAGCCAATGGCCTGAGACCTACCCATGAATTAATTATGTCGTCTTTCTCTAATTTATCAATACTAAATTCGTTTACTGCGTCCAGTATATAATTAACATCTTTCCTAGTAATCTTAATATTATCTGGATCACCTGAGTATGGTGTATCAGTTGTACCTATCACAGTATTATTATTGTACGGTATCGTAAAGAACACTCGTTTGTCTTCAGGGTTGATTAGTATCGTAGCTGCCTTTGATAATAATTTATTAGTAACAAGATGTACTCCTTTAGTTGGATTAACTAGTTGCTTTTGTGCTAATTTATTACTCCAAGCGCCAGTCGCGTTAATAACTATCCTAGCAGTAATATTACTTTTAGTTGTTATGACCGATACATCGCTTTCACTCCTATCCAATCTAATAACAGGCTCATTGCTATATATCTCAACGCCTTTTTGTCTTGCTTCGTTGGCTATTGTATGTACAATCTCCTTATCATTCATCACAGCATCGTAATACATGAAGCAAGATTTAAGATTGTCTGTTGACAGCCACGGGAGTTTTAATTTAGCATGCTCTATTGAAATCTTACCTGACTTAGGTAGTGATGACTTACTCGACAATAGATCATACATCTTCAATCCAGCCCACATTTTGAGAGAGGACTCGCCTTTATATATTGGAAAGATAAATGGTTGTGGTTTGACTAAGCTAGGATACTTCTCGAGGAGAATATTACGCTCTTGTAGAGATTCTTTTACTAGTGACAGTTCGAGATTAGCTAGATATCTTAATCCACCATGAGCTAGTTTAGATGTCTTTGAACTAGCTCCATTAGCTAATCGTTTCTGTTCGAATAAAATGGTACTATAACCTGCTTCAGAACATTGCAGCGCAGCAGTTACTCCATTAATTCCTCCGCCAATGATACAGACATCATACATACGATTTAATTTGAGACCATCCAGTCCCCCATGTACAAACTTGTACTACGTCTCCATTTGATTTAGTGACAAGTATCTTACCTGAGTCGACTTTCATAGACCTAACAGATTTATCAATTCCACTTCTCATATGATTCATACGTGTAACAGCGAAGTTCTGCGCGTGCTTCACATTATCAAACATTGGTAAGGATCTATCGCGTAGATTAAATGGTGAATAAATCTCAACACAATATGGTCCTTTGTCGAGCTCGTTCACGATAGAAGTATCACTACCCATAATAGCAGTCGTACCGAGTATCCCTGCAGTTGTTGCAGTTGTCTTTAAAAACTTTCTTCTATTCATATTGGTATTTACTATTTCAAAATTTTAGGTTCAATGACATTATTGTTCACAACACGAATTGGTCTACCTCCATCAGCCATCAGCTCTCTTCTGGGATCAATACCCATTAGACTGAATACAGTAGCGGCATAGTTGTCGACTGTAAACGGATCATCTTCAGGAGTAGACCCGGTTGGATCAGATGTACCGTGAATGTATCCTTCCTTGATACCTCCACCTGCTAGAGCGATACTGAATACTTGTGGCCAGTGATCCCTACCAGCATTAGCATTAATCTTGGGAGTTCTACCAAACTCACTTGTAACCATAACAAGAGTGTCATCTAGCATCCCTCTATCAGATAGGTCCTTAATAAGTGTAGCATAAGCCTGATCGAACGGAGTCAATTGCCGCGTCATATTATCAGAAATGTTACTATGATGGTCCCAGCCGCCATATGTCAGTGTGACAAATCTAACTCCTGACTCAACCAATCTACGAGCCATTAAGAATCTCTGACCAGCTGAGTTCATACCATATTGCTCTCTAAGTTTCGTAGGCTCTTTATCAATCTCAAATGCAGCGCGAGCTTCAGGAGAGCTAATGAGGTTGTAAGCCTTAAGGTAGAATGAATCCATAGCGTCCAATTGATCATTTCTCTCTAGCTTACTGAACTTATCATCAACAATCTCTCTAATCTTTTTACGAGTAGCAAATCGTTGAGCAGTTAAGCCACTTGGCAATGCTAAGTCTCTAACAGAGAAGTTTGGACTCTCAGGATTAGATCCTAGACCGAAAGGTCCGTGCTTAAAGTTAAGATAGCCTGATCCAGTTGAGCGAGCCGGGTTAGGGACAGCTACGTAGGCAGGTAGATTCTTTCTAGATCCAAACTCATGAGATATAACGCTGCCCATAGAAGGATAAGTTAGCGCTGGCGAAGGTCTATACCCGGTCATCATACTATGCGTGCCCCGTTCGTGCGCCGCCTCTCCGTGAGTCATCGACCTAACAACAGTGATCTTATCAGCTACCTTAGCTGTCATTTTTAGGTTCTCTGAGAAGCGTTCGCCGGTATTTGTTTTCACAGTGCCGAGTGGTCCTCTATACTCTTGACTCGCTAGATATTTTGGATCCCAGCTCTCTTGATGAGCCATTCCTCCTGGTAGAAAGATATTGATAACGTTCTTGGCTTTGCCTGTTTTGGATGGATGACTACCGGTTGATGCTTGTAGCTTAAAGAAGTCACCCATTGTTAAGCCTAGAGTACCAACGGTGCCGATCTGTAAAAAGTCTCGTCTATTCATGACAGTATTACTTACAATTTGATATGAGTTAATTCAAGACACTAAATAAATTCAAACACTTTCAAAAATACTAGTACACCAGTTACGGCGGCAATAAGGCTTCCAAACGTTCTTACCAATTCGAGCTTATGGTTATGTCTATCTATCCAGCGCTCAACCTTATCTCTCTGTCCGGTCGTTCTCTTCATATAATCACGATCACTGACTCCCATAATTGCCTTTCTCAATATCCTTTTCAAGCCACTTCTTCTTTGGCCGTTTCCTTGCAGGCCAAACTATGATATCATAATTTTCCCTGTATTTTTTATACTTCTTGACTCGACATTTATCACCCTTACCGTTCATGACTTATATTATATAATATATTTACTTGAAAATCACGCTTTAATCAATTAGTATTATGTGATGAGAGTTGTCATTGAAGAAACTAATAATAAGAAGGACAATAAACAGCGCGCTGTTTTGGAGTGTGAGGATGATGATGCCACTTTAGATGTAGCTCTTAGTTTGGCATTGAGGGCATTATATGCATACGGATATAAGAGAGAAGATGTAACGAAATATCTTATGGGTGTGTTTACTGATGCTGATTTTACAAAATCAGAGGAGGAGCTTGAACAGGAAAAACATCCACAACCACCAACTGAATCTCCACAACCAACTGGACCTACTGAAACACAACAAGCTCTACATCTACCGAAATAATGAGCGAAGAGCGCAGATGTACGGGATGTAATTGTCTCTTGTTTGAAAAGAAGAATAAATCAGGTGACCAGGTGTATGGATGCCCTATCTGTTTTTTAACATATGATGAATACTCTGATGAGAAATTTAGTGGACCATTGTCAGAACAAGAAGTAATTGATAGTGGATTACCACTCGAACATTTTTATGTATCATTCGATATGGGAGGACCTGTGTTTTACAAGAAAAATATAAAGAAAACAAAGAAGAAAAATAAGTTTAATTTCTGGAAAAGTATTGAGCCAGTTGATGAAGATGATGAAAGATCCGAATAAATACATGTATGGGATCCATATTAACCATCATAGGATTTCTGACGTTGACATTTGTTGTAATACCGTGGGTCTTTATTGTAATCATTGATTTCATTAGACATTTCCTCAATAAAGACGATCAGTAAAAGCTTGCCCTTCATCAAATTTTCATCTATAATTTGTACGAATGAGTGCATTAGATAAAATACAGCAACATCTTCAAGCCGCTGAGCAGATTGCTAAAGACGAACTTGGTGTTAACAACATCTTCTATAACGAAGCATTTATAGAAACGTTCATGGCATCTAAATTAGACCATACTTGGAATCCGGAGACTCAGGGTGGTGATGCCTTTGAGTCAGATGGTACTCCTACTGAATATAAGGCCATCAATACTAGATCCAAAAGCAATGGATCATTTCAGTTTCATTGGCTCTCTGACAATTGTGTTGATAAATTACGAAACACTAACAATATGTACTTTGCTCGTCGTGATGGAGTTACTATCAGTGAGATCTACAGAGTACCTACACCTGAGTTAATGGATAAAATTGAAGAGAAGTGCACTAAGTCAAAGAGTACTGACGGTCACGTAAGCTTTTCTTTGAAGCAAATTAAGGAAATGGATCCAGATAAGGTTTTTTAGGTACCATCTGGCTCTACATTACTGAAGGGCGTTACACCGGCTGTGTCGCGAGCTTTGTCTGTTTCGAAATCTTCGTCACCGTGAACAGACTCCTCAACATTGTATTCCATCACGAACCCATTGATAGCTTGCTGAAGGTTATTTATATCATCCCAAACCGTTTCATTATCAGCGTCACCAAATTCGCGAACGTTAGCAATCCACTCATCAAGAGTGCGGATTTGTGTTCCAATCTCCTCTATCCTATTGTTAATGTCATCCTCTGAAACAGCATCGGATGTATTTTGTCCTTGACCTATATCATCATCATCATAGCTGCCCCATTCGTTCAGTTGTTTAAGATGTGAGTCGTATGCTTGTTGAAAGTTCTTCATCTTTAAGTATTTATGCTCCTCTTTTACATCTTCTTATGTGACACTAACTTTGTACAACTTTTTTCTTGACGTTCCTTATTTCTGAGCCTATAATTAATGTAGTTAAACAATTAAGATATGAGCGCAACAGCAACATTAAACGAACAAGCGGAGGCCGTCAAGGCGGGCATCCGATCCCTCACTGTCGAGCCCTTTAAAGTAGAGGACCTGGTAGTAGACAGAAACAATCTGAATGTTGGAGATCGATTTGGCATCTCAGATAATAA
>TARA_R110002020_G_scaffold180072_5_pt1 | contig 11660 bp, 12 predicted proteins | sample TARA_R110002020 | Tara Oceans TARA_R110002020 (sample SAMEA4396489) | marine metagenome | biome: Westerlies Biome; feature: [MES] marine water layer (ENVO:01000295) within the mesopelagic zone...; material: water (ENVO:00002006), including particulate matter (ENVO:01000060) such...
AAAGATATACTTAAATCGCCATTCCCTAACCCAATGCCGGCTAAAAGAAGACAGATAGAACAGGATTCATTTAAAGACCTATATCCAAATGAAAAATTAAATAGACATGATGTAAAACAACTTTTTGAAAAAATTATAGACCGAGGATTAGAGAGAGCAGTTGATACAAACCAAAGACATTTTGAACTGCCTTTAGATAATCATGAATCTGTAGAAAGACAGTTTGGTATGCAGGAAAAAACTTTATTGAAATGGTTGAATAAAATGTATAAAGGATATAGAATTACCATTCCTTATGGTAAATTAATGTTTGATATGTGGTGATTAAGATGAGTTGGAAAAGCATATTAAAGGCGTGGGCTGACAAAGATGGTTATTCTGGATATTACGACCAAGGACAAATGGATTTGTTTCATGAGCGACTTCATGAGAATGAATTTCAACCTGTTGTAAAGGCTATGGATTTATTAACAATGGAAAATTGGAAAGAATTATACAAAGGAGACACATTTGAGAAATCTAAAACATATCAATGGTTAAAAAAATATTTGATTTATATGGATGATAATGACTTTGGGGATTTAGATACTAAACATTTACTGAAATGGCTAGATGACAGATATGTGGAGGAATTAGTATGAGTTGGAGAACAATATTAAAAGAAGACTCAGGATTAGGAGATACGGTTTCTAGAGTAACTAAAAAGCTAGGCATAAAGGAATGTAGTTCTTGTTCTAAAAGAAAACAATATTTAAATGAGAGGTTTAAGTATGGAAATTAGAAAGAAAGATTATTCTAAAACATTAGATTTTATTATTGCCGAATTAAAGGAAGATGGTTATGATGAAATGGTTTCTTACTTAGAAAGGAATCCACCAAAAAAACAGGGAAAGATGGGTTTACTAAGTATTACCCTATCTGAAAGTTTAATGGCGGCTAAAGAGTTTGCTAGTCCTCAATATAAAGACTTAGATTTAACAACATTAGAATCAATTCAAGAGCACCGTAATCTAAAAACTATATTATCAAGTCAGCAACGAAAAGCAGGGTGGTTTAACCAATTAAAAGCAATGGGAGGAACTGTATTAGAAGACCCTAAAACAATATTAGAGGTAAATACTGAAACTGACCCTGAAGATGATGATGATAAATGTCAATGTGATGCAGACCAAACCTGTCCTCTAACCGCAACATGGAAGAACCCAAAAACAGGAGTTAAGTGTTGTGATAAACATTTCCAAGAAGTAGTAGCTGAATTACGTGGTAATCATGGATTTATGCCCTGGAATTGTGAAGAAGATGAATACTATAAATATAGAGAAGATATGTAAGGAGAGAAAATAAATGACAAGATGGTTTAATAATATAAAAAAAGCACCGCCGCCTTATTATCATGTTAGTGGTAATAAATATCATTGGCTACAAATGGATGACATTCCTGGATTAAAAGGTTTATTTAGTAAGGATAAATTTCCTTTACATAATCAAGTATGGAGAAAAGCACAACCTAGAGTTCATTTTGAAGAACATAATTTTTATACTCCTAGAATTGGTAATAGAGAATCAGCTATTTTACTTACCACAATTTTAGATTTAGAAACTAAACAACCTAAATATAACTGGAGAACGGGTAGATTAAAAGGAACTGGTGCTAGAGAAGGAAAATGGGAAACAAGCCCAGAAATGAATTCTTTGGCTGCCGGAGATGAAAACTTAGCACTAGAACCAGATGAAATAGGAGTGGTTATTATTTATCAAAACGCTCCTAAAGTTAAATCATTATTTGAAATAAATATCTATGTTCCTAAAGATAATGATTTTGAACAATATGTTAGTAAAGTCATAACTGCTGGAACTGGCCCTGAAGATTATGAATTAACAAACGGAGAAGCAGCAGCATTATTGATTGTTTCACAGATGGCAAACAAGAAAGAAGATTTATCTCAAAGAAAAAGACTCTTTGATGAGTTTAAAGTTGGCCCCTTAATAAAAGATACAAATAGTAGACATATTTTATCATTGGTAGACAAAGGATTTATGGAAATGAATCCAAATCATACTACTAAAAATCTTAGAAACTATCCTTTATCTACACCAAAAGGTAATGCCGCATCTAATAGATTTGAAATGACCTTTACTAAATTTATGGGTGCATTTAAAAGAGAAGTATTAGCAAATCCAGACGAACCCTTTACTATGTGGGAATCCACAGACCCATCAGGTTCGGATAGTTTTGCATCTGAATGGGTTTGAGGGATTTAATGAGTTGGACTACCTTACTAATAAAAGCATTGCCACAACCAGAGGCAATCGCGGGAATGCTTTACCGTAAGGAAGGATTAGAGTTATTAATAAATCAAGCAGATGGTGATGATAAAAAGAATATTATTGGTGTTAGAAATAAAGCTAAAGAGTTATCAAAAGGAAAAGGAATACCAGAAGGCTTAGATGCAAAAGAGATACAATCAAATGCCACAACATTAGTAAACGAACTTAATAAAAGAATTAAAGAATTAAATAGTAAATCTCAAGATTCATTAGAAACTAAATTAGAAACCATTATTGAAAATGAAGATAAAGATGGACTAATTAAATTAGTAGGAATCACTTCTCCTAAAAAAATGACTAATAAAGTTAGGAAGAGAAAAATAGCATTATTAAAGAAAAATAAATCTAGGATATTAGACTTTGTAGAATTAACTGATATAGACTTGTTTTATTTTAAGACTGATGAACTAACATTTACTGCTACTAAACCAATTAAAGATAATAAATGGGAAGATAAAGTTGAAAAAATAAAAACTAGCTTGCAGGATATTGATGCAAATATAGAAGGAACTGATAATATAACTATTTCTTTTAATGATAAAACTAATTGGTCTGATATAAAAACAACACTTGAAATATTAAATTTTAATAAAAAAAGAACTGCTTCTGATATACTATTTAAACAAAATGGAAAGTTACTTCCATCTCCTCTTTTGGAAATATTTAAACCAGATGAAAAAACAACTTCACGAGCTAAAAGCAATTTAGAAGTAGCAGAAACAAAAAACTATCAAAATAATGTATCTACAGCAGAACATGCATTAAATTATTTAAAGCTATTAACATCACATAAAATAATGAAAAGCGATATAGTTTTTATGCCAAATCCTAAAATTCAAAAGGGGTCTAATAAAACTACTAAAAATGCTAAGCTTCAATTATTAGGTAATGCATCAACACCCAAACTGTCCTCATCTTTAGATGCACTGTTTACTTCTGCTTCCTTTGATTTAAAAACATTAATGCAAGCGGGAGAAAAAGCCAACGCAATTAAATATTCTCCTACTAGAATGAGAGAAATTTTAGATACAACTGATGAAGTTGCAAATTTATCATTAACTACTGATGAATTAGATGCTTTAAGAAAGATATTTAAAGATGCTAGAGGAGAATTCCCATTATTTATAAAAAGAATTACTGGGAAAAAAGCAGCAGCATATTTTCGTAAGCTTCAAAAAGACTTAATTAATTTAAGACCTAACCTTTTTACAGAAAATGAAAAAGAAATGTTAGAATCATTAAAAGATAAAAATCCAAGACAAATTAAAAGAATATTTGAGGAATTTTATAAAGATGGTATGAACAATAGATTATATAGATTATTAGAAAATGCGGTAAGTGTTGACCGCCCATTTCAAGAAATAGAAGGCGGCTATAAATTTAGAACTACTACTAGAAGTAAATTTAAAGAAATGAGAGAATTGGACTTAGCTTTACGAAAGATTAGGCAGAATAATGAAGAGGGAATCGAAACATTTTCTAATACTTTAGAAGATAGTTTAAAATTATATACACAAGGATTTAAAGTAAACGAAAGTGGAAAATCTAGTCCTGTTGATATGTTACATTTCTTATATGTATTAGATTTATATTACGGTAGAACTGGATTTAAGACAGTAGCAAAGAATTTTAAATCTGGTAATGTTGAATTAAAAGAATTGCTAGACAGTGCTCAATCTAATTATCAAGCTATTATTCAGGGTTTTATTGATAAGGTAAAAGATAAAATTGATGAGATACTAAATGATAAAGAAGAATTTCAAAATAAATTTTCTCAGACTGTTAAAGGTGGAAAACAAATAACATATGAATTATTCAATAAGTTAGAAAGTAATAGCTTAATAAGTTCTAAGGTGGTGAAAGATAATGAGTAGTGCAACCTTAGTAATTGATTTTATTGAATTGGCTTGGAGACAATTTAACAATAAATATCAAGACAAAGAAGATGATGTAGATGATTTAATGAATACATTAGATACTATGGAATATGATGAAAAATATTTGTCTCCAACACATATTAGAAATATAGAAGTAGCCGGTGAGGGTCGAAAAAGAATATTAGATTCTATTTCCCAAGAATTATTAGATAAAGATTTTAGCAGAGAATTTGTTAATAAATATATAGAGGGATTAGAAAAAACTAATCCAGAAGACATGGTAAATAGAATAATACAAGATGATATTTTATCACACTTTACCTATAATAATCAAAAAATGAAATTAAAAGACTTACATTCAAAAATACTTCCCGAAAATCTAACAACTATTAATTTAGATATTCAAAGTAGAAAAGCAATTCAAAGCCAACTAGAATTTTACATTGAACAAGATACTATGTATAATGATGGTTTAAAATCATTATTACAAGAAGTTGAACAAATTACTACAGAACAAACCTATACTAAAATTTCAAGAAAGATGAGTTCTGTTACTCATATTGACCCCTCAAATAAAGAACATAGAAAAGAAATATATATGTTTTATGAAGACTTGCATCCATTGTATGATTTAATGAAAAATAATATCAAAGAGGTTTTAACTTTATGGGATAGAGTTGAAGAGATATTAATAGAAGAAACTGATAAAGAAGGTAATAAAACAGGCAAGCAACATACTGAATATACAACGTCAGATGGAGATGCTTATATAGAAGAATTAGATAAAGAATTAAATGAGTTAAAGGAACTTCACAATATGATGAAAGACGATTTAAATTATATTAAAAAGTTTGATTTAATACCGTATAATATTGTAACTTCTAGAGATAGAAATGTTTCTCAAAATGTAGAAGGATTAATAGTGGAAAAAATTGCACAGATATTTGGTAAAACCTCTGCTAAATATATTAAAGAAATAGAAGACGAAGAAGAAGAATTTCCTGATTATGATGCCGGCATTTGGGAAGGGGAAGGTAGTGAAGATAAGCCGGAACCCCAACCAGACACAGTGTTTGAAGAAAAAGATGAAGAAGAAGAAGATAAAAATAAATATCTTGCTGAGTTAGGAGAAATGCAAACTAGAATCAAAGTTGACCCAATGTTTATTATTGCTTCTGAAGAAGGACTATTAAAGAGAAAATATACAATCCATTCTTGGACTAAAACAAAACAAGAAATTGAAGAAAGGTTAAAAGACGCTCAACAAAATAATCCAGGAGCAATAGGCATTTATGCTGATTTATTAGAAGAGCATGAGAATTATCAAGAGCAGGCTTTTGATGAAGATGATAACATGGAATCATTTTATCTTCCCCTTACATCAAGCGTAGTAACTCATTTGGATAAATATGCTGATTTTAAGGTAAACTATGATGAAATAGAAAGATTTCATGAAAGATTAGTTAAGGTTATACTTGATATTTTAGAAGAACCAACCGATAGGTCAACTACACCTTATCATGTAGAGCCGGATGACTTTACATCTGGTGGAGAAAAACTACCCTCTATAAAAGAAAACCCAATGAAAAGAGAAAGAATGTTAACAACACAAAATCTCTTTAGTAGACTTCAACCTGGGAAAAAAGGGAAAAAACGCGAGCCTGCTGTTTTAGGCAAATTTCAAGAAAGTTTAATGGAATTAATTAATACTGCTGACCGTTATTATGGTGACCCTATTAGAGAACTAATGTTACCTTATAAAACAATTCCCTCGTTTTTATCTTCTGATACTTTATCTTCTTTAATAAATCATGGGCCAGAACATATAACTCAAATAACATTAGGGCTGTATAGAGAGTATTTTATCGGCTTTATTACTCCAAGACAATTAAATAAATTAACTGATTATTTGGTAGAAAGTAATAAAGCTAGAAAAGATGTAACTAATTTAGAAAAATCTGCAAATGGGGTATTAGATGTTTTAGAATCATTAGTTCCAAATAATCAAGAAAAAGATATTAATTGGTTTGCTAATGAATTCAAACAAAATGCCAAAAGAGATAGTAGTTTTAACATTCAGGGTATACGACTACAAAATAGAAGAATAAGAGATTTAAGCTATGATAGGTCTAGGGATAAAACAGTATACCATACAATTTTATTGATAATTTATAAATTTAAACACAGCATGTTGAAGAATCCTTATACTAAAGAAGCAATGACCGATTTTATATCAGCATATGAAGAACAATCTAGTTCTAAACTAGCATCAGAAATGCAGACGAAGATATTAAATACACATGACGAAATACGCAAAATGATGGGGAAGCCAATCTATTATAACACTTGTAGATTAGATAGTTTTGAACATGTTAATGATACAATTGATATTATTAAATCAGATTATAAAGTTGAATTAACTGGCACAGATATTGTTGGAATTGTAAATGAGTATGGTAGTATGGAAACATTAGGAAAGAAATATGGCACTAATTCTGATGTAATATATCACATTAAAGCATTATATAGGTAATATTATGACTAATGATAAATTTGAAGAACTTGCAGAAAGGGTTGCTACTCACATGTGCGGAATACATGCTATGCATCATTTATATCATGATGATGAAATAACAGAAAATATGTTAAATGGGTTATTGGCAATTCAAGTAATGCAGGGAGTCGAACTAAATTGGGGCGTAAAAGAATTAACAGCTGTTGCTAAATCAGTATCAGATGATTTAATTGATGCATATCAAGCAACCATACAAACAGACCAAGAATTTAAAGAAATATTAGTAGACCATTTAGGAATAGATTATAAATATATTAATTTTAATAAAGCATTAATACCTGTTCGTGCAGCATTACACGACCAAGCAGAGAATATGTGTGAGTTTATTTTTAGTTCTGAAGGTCAGAATTTAGTTAATCGAAAAGGCAGTGGATTAGATATAGACGACGAAGACTTTTCAGATAGGTTTCAAGGGAGTATGAGATAAATGGATTGGTTTGATATATTTAGAAGTGCAAATTTGCCTAATATTAAAAAAATATTAGCGCGGCCAATCTCTTTAAATGAGCTATCTGATTTAAATAGCAAAGCTTGGGTTGAGTTTGAAACCCAAATTAAAAATAGTAAATGGAAGATACCTAATGCAAAGCAAATTATAGAGAGGTCAACTAAATGAAACAATGGTTAATTAAAAAACTAATTGCTTTCATGGGTAATGCCTATGTTTGGTTAGACAAAAAACAAACACATGAATTAGGCCCAATATTAGGATTAGAAATAGATGATGATTTTGAAGCCATGAGTAGATATGAATTATGTAATCATATTGAAAATAAATTTGGATTAGAACGAGATTCATTTTGGTTACTACAATCAACTCAGAAAATTAGATTTTGTTGTCAAAAAGCAAGAATATTAATGAAATCAAAAGTAACAGTTAATGGTATGGAGAAGTGATATTATGAATTGGAAAGAGATTATCAAATCAGACACTTGCACAGTTGAAACTAAAGAACATTTATATGATACCTTAGAAAAATTCGGTGCTAATAATGAATTATTAAATTCTGTTACTGATGCTAATACAGAAGAGATTGTGGATTTACTAGAAGACTTATCACAAACTTTACCTAATATGGAACAAAGAAAAATATTTAAAGCTATTTTAACTAATCATAATAATTGTGCGACTAAATTACAAGGGCTATATGGTTCAAAAACTGATTTTTCAGAGTCCTTTCAAACTAAATTAGCATCAGAAAAGATAAAAAAAGGAATTAGAGGAAAAAAACTTGACCCTAATATGGAATTAATATTAGAAAGAAAATTGACCTCTCCAAAAACCACTAGACAAATTGCAGACCTTTTGTCTATGGGTCTTTCTGAACTGAACATCGAAAGAAGAAAAAATAATAAAAGAACACTATCTACTAGAGGAATACCTAACTATCAATCATTACCTCAGATGCTTAAAAAGCATCCTAATATACAGGTAATACCAGGAAACACAGCACAATATATTTGGGTGAACTAATATGGAATTAGAAAATTTAGACTTTACTCACCAAATGGATATGGAATTATCTAAGCATTCTTTTCCTTATTTCTTTCAGAATGTTTTAGGTATGATGTATCCTGAATATATGGAAGAATGGTTAGAGCTAATGGAAAAAACAGATAGAACTGTGATTGTTTGTTCAAGAGACCATGGAAAATCAGTATTTATGCATTCATGGGTTGTTTGGAATTTAGTATTTCAGGAACCACCATATCAAATGCTATACATTTCATCTAATCAAAAACAGACAATGGTGCACATGAGAGAAATAGACAGAATGTTTAATATTCCAGCACTAAAGAAATATAAACCAAGTAGAGGGTGGGCTATTGGAAATATTACATTAACTAATGGTAACGCTGTTCTTGAAAGGTCAGTAGGTTCTCAGATTCGTGGGCTTCACCCCCAAGAAATTATTATTGACGACCCTTTGAAAGAATTTAGTATTGCGGGTATTAGTAGAGTTACTGATTGGTTCTTTGGAGATATGATACCAACACTTCACCATACTGCTAGTTTAAGGATGATAGGAACGCCTTTTACATATACAGATATTTTCTCACAGTTAGAAGAAAATGATGCATATACTGTAAGGAAATATCCATGTTTTGATTCTATGAATAACCCACTATGGCCGGAAAGATGGGACCACGATGCATTAATGCAAAGAAAATCAGAAATAGGCTCACTTAAATTTACAAGAGAATATCTATGTATTCCCGTTTCCACTGGAACTGCTCTATTTGGACATGAACACTTAGAAAATGCCAAAAATAAAGAATTTATATTAAAATTAGGCCATAGAAAAGATAAAGGATATAAATATTATGTTGGTGTTGACCCAGCAATATCAACTGATGGGGATTATAACGTAATTATGGTTCTTGAAGTAGATGATGAGAAGAATAAGACAGTTGTTCATGTTGATAGAGCTAAAAATGTGAAATTTAGGGAAAACATTGAAAAATTAAGACTAATAGGACAGGTGTTTCAACCAGATGCTATTCTTTATGAGACAAATACCTTTGCAAAGGCCTTTACACAAGAGTTAAGAGCCATTTCAGACCTAAATGTTAGAGATTTTGATACTACCAGAAAAAAGAAACAAGAAATCATTCTAAACTTACAAATGAATTTTGAAAATAAGAAAATTAACCTTCCTTATGGTGATAATAATAGTAGAAGGATGACTTCTCTCTTAATAGAAGAATTATCCATGTTTTCCATTACCGATAGCGGAAGGTTTGAAGGAGTGGGGGCGCACGATGACTTAGTAATGGCCCTTGCATTAGCAAATGCGGCTTCACAGACGGCAACTGAGGCCTTTATCCTACTCGATGATATGGAGATATTTGATGGGCCGCAAACAGTGCCTATGACCCCAAATAGAGGCCTTATAGGACTAAACTTTTAGGACAGGTGATGATTATGGCAAAAAGGTCTGAACAGCTCCAAGAACTAACTAATAGACAAAAAGAAGTGGAGGTTATTGAAGAAGATATGGAGCGCATTAATGATGAATTAAAGGCTATATGGTTAGATTCTCAACCTATTAGAAGTCATGATGATATTGCTAAAGATTATGCTAAAATATCAAATTTAAATTTAACTGACGCTAAAAATATATTATTTGATTACCCTAAAAAGTATGAAATAGAGGGAAAAGACATTCCCGCTCTAGTTAAGGATATGAGAAAATATAGACGAACATTAAAGGGAGAAACTAAAATAACATTTACCAATTCAATAGATGATTTAATAAAAGAATACAGTAATTATCTTGATAAGTGCATTGATAGTATCTATTGGATTAAAAAATATAAAACCCCATTAAGACAAATGAACTATAATGAAGACAAGTTAATCAAATTAAACTCTATAACTAGTAGTGAACAAAAAAGAGAAGTGATAAACGTTCTTTGTAAATATTGGGAAGCAGAACAGAATAGAAATAATATAACCTATGGAAAAGAATATTCAAAAATTACTAAGGAGATGAAGTCTCTTAAAAAAGAATTCACTAAATTATTAAAACAAACCCCTATAAGCATCTCGCCAAAGGACACAATAAGGAAGGCGATACTAGATTCAGTATGTAATAATCCTGGCATTTCTTCTAGACAAATACATGATTCTTTGCCTCAAAACTTGCATGATAAAAGCTCACCACAAATAATAGCAAAATTAGCAAAAGATGAAAACATAACTAATGTTGACGGTGCCTATTATAAAATAAATGATGATATTAAAAAGAATATTTGGGCTTATACAGCAGCATTTATTGATTCAGATGGATATATTACAATGGATAAAAATCATAATCCAAGAGTGGGTTTAGTAGCAACGGGAAATAGAGGAAGGGCATTTATGGTAGAGATGCATAAATCATTAGGTATGGGTAGATTACATTTAGACCAAAAATCCCCTCAAGATACTAGGCTTATTAATAGATTAAATTTTTATTCTGGCCCAGAGATTAAAAAGCTATTAAATAAATGTTTACCACACTTCAAATTAAAAAGAAATAATGCAAATACTTTACTTGAATTAATCAAAATAAAGAAAGAAAATAAGAAAGCGGATTGGTATAAAGAAAGAAAAACTGAATTATTTAAACTAATGAAATATTATAATCATAGTGATAATACAAGATTTGATTGGGCTGCTTGGGATATTGATATTGATGGTATAACTAAGTTAGAAGAAAATAGTAAAATGGAGGTGTGAATATGGTAGAAGAGAAAAGAAGATTTAGTGTTGCCAATTTGTTTAGAAGAAGAACACCAACCCCAAAAGACCCCAAAGTATTCAATCCAGGAATACAAGAAAAATCAACAGATTATATGATTACATCTCCTGTGTTATATCATGTAGCACAACAATCTGCAATTGTTAGAACTTGCACAACTCAATTAAAAAATGAAATCTTTAGAAGGGGATATCAATGGAAAGAAGCATTTTCTTATAAATGTGAAGACTGTGGACATAAACATACAGAACCTGTAGAAAAATGTAGTCGTTGTAAATCTATTAAGTTAACTGAACCTAATCCTAAACAATTACAATATGCTGAAAAATTAGTGGGAGGATATATAAATAGTTCTGACCAACTATTCATAGATATATTAAAAGAATTAGAAGATGATTTAAATATAATGGATGATGCATATATTGTTTTAAAGAAAGAATATTATTTAGATAATAATGGAAAAATTAGAATGCATAAAATAAAAGAAATGTTTAGGGGTGACCCAGTTACTATGTCTATCTATACTGATGAAGATGGTGAAAAAGGAACTCACGGTTTTACTTGTTTAAATCATAGAGAACAAATAGTAGAAAACCCAATAGGTATTTGTGATGAATGTGGTGCTGCAATGCA
>TARA_R110002020_G_scaffold339122_1_pt1 | contig 11658 bp, 20 predicted proteins | sample TARA_R110002020 | Tara Oceans TARA_R110002020 (sample SAMEA4396489) | marine metagenome | biome: Westerlies Biome; feature: [MES] marine water layer (ENVO:01000295) within the mesopelagic zone...; material: water (ENVO:00002006), including particulate matter (ENVO:01000060) such...
CCCGATATTTCAACCGACATCTCAACTTCGAGCGTATCCACCCTTAGACTCTGACCAGTAGTGAGCGATTGGAGAGGTACTGGAACACTCTTGTGTACAAGCACACCGTCTTCCCAGGTCGGAAGCTCCATGATGACCATACGAGGTTCATATATGTGTCTTCCGTCGTCATCAGTCAGCGGATCACCTTTATCATCAAGCTTTAGTTCCCAGAACTCTTGATTCATGATTGAATCGAGCTCATGGCGCTCGGCAATGTCTGTAGCCGCAAGAACGGCAGACTGAATAGAATGAACTATGTCGTCTAACGAATGTTCAGCCATTCTTCAGTCCATAGTTGTCTTTTGCCCAGCCATCGCCCTTTAAAGAAAAGCTTGTCAGAGCAGGCTTTTTGTTCATTCTTTTCAAGCACTCAGTACAATCGGGCCACTTGTCGCCGAACTTCTGCATTACCTCAGCTGTTCGGCCACAAGCGTTACATTCGAATATGTAGATCGGCACGCCCTATCACTCGCTGAAATCGCCAGGAACTTCATCCAACACGTTCTCTTCTTTCACTTTCGATTTGTTTTCTTCGACCGACGCATTTTGTGGAGTCATAGAGTTGATAAACCGATTCAACGTAGCAATGAGCTCTGCATTGTCTGAGCCTCCGCCTTGCGCTTGAATGGCCTCAATCAACTCTTTGTTGCTACCTGTGACATCAACGTTGACATCGACGGACGGAATACCGTTTTGGTACTTCATGTCGTTTTCGTTCTTAGTGTCTACGAAGCTTGCAGCAAGCATCAGTGACTGGTCACCGTTTTTATTCGGCCTAATGTCAGCCTCATAATCGAGCAAAACCCAATCTCCGTTTGGCTGTACAAGCTTGATGTGCTTCATCATGCTTTCCAATGTCTTTCCAATTTGTACTCGATAAATCTCTTCATCGACATAGTTGAGCATTCCAGCGAGTCGCCACTCCGCAGTCTTCAATCGGGTCCGAAAACCAGCAAACTGCTTCTTCATCTTTTTATCGATAGCCCTACTATCCATCTCATCTTTCAAAATATCCATCAAGATGTTTGGCTGAATGATGAACTTAACCTCGTCATTCTTGCTGGCACTTTCTGCCATCATTGCTTTGTAGGGGGATAGGTTTTTTGCGGCTTGATCAAGCAAGGACATTGTTTATGCTCCTATGAGGTGAAATCTTCTTCAGGCTCAGGAAGATCATTTGCCTTCGCCTTTTCAACTAAATCTTTAACCTTAGAACTCCGTTTTGACTTTGGCTTAGATTCAGTCGCTTTTACATCAATAACATTATCTGGTTGTTTTGTGTTGTCCTGTTCAACAACATTGTTTGATTCGATGATATCAATATCAATCGCGTTTCCAAAGTCAGATTGGATGTCGTGTTGCAGAACAGCTGTAGTCTTCGGTGTAAGCGGAAGGTACTTGCAGATGCGCCGAATGACGGTCTTTCGCCACATTTCTTCGGTGTGCTGTGACCATGGGCCGGAATCGGGACTGCGAGAGCTCTTTCGGATTTTATTGATCTGATCCTTTCGCATGACCTCTACTTGGCGCTGTCCGTCCTTGAAGAAGCAGACCGCATAGGCAAGCAGCAAGTTTCCAGGATTGTCGTGGCACTTCTTGTGACGAAGAACCTCTCCGTTCTCGAGATCAAATGAATGCTCAAACTCATCGTTATCGTGGACTACTTCTGCTTTGAAGTGGGCTACTTCCCCAGAGCGCTTCACAAGGTCCATCAAACCTGTGTACTCAATCCACAGTTCGGCGTTGTAGCCCTTGCTCTTCTTGTCCCACATTGGAACTAAAGACGCTCGGTGCAGCACCCCTCCTGCAACCAAGTCCAACTCGCATGCCTTAGCAAGCGCCATGTATATAGATGATGGGCTGCAGTTTACCAGTCGTTCGTTCTTTACGGCCTCGAACATTGCAACACGAATGATGCGATCTACATCGGTTCCTTGTGGGGCAATCTTAATCAGGCTGCTTTTCTTGCCTTCAAGGTACTCATTGAGTTGAGTGACTCTGTCTCTGGTAGTTAGTGCTGTTGTCATTTCAATTGCCTTTCACGCGAAGGACGCGATTGCTTGGTACTTCGTTTACGAACTTTTGGTACATATCTGGATGAGATGCTCTAAATGAGTCTTTATCAAAGATCTTTCGCGGCTTACCAGGCTTCCATGTAGCAACCCCTTCTATTCCTATCGACTCGCCTATCTTGGCCCGTAAAAGGTTTTCCAGTTCTTTCTTTTTAGATGTGATCTCTTTGAGTTCTTCTCGAACCTTTAAAATCTTTTCGTGTAGATCTTTTTCAGCTGCAGTTGCAACCCTAAGAGACTCATGCTCGATTCTCGGATTCAACTGACTCAAAGCTTTCATGCAAGCATCTGTTGCATCTACATCTGGAGGAACTTCTCCATCAACGTGTTTAGACCACCAAGCTTCTGCTACCTCAAGAATCGATTGACCCAACTCTTTGTCTCGTTCAATCCGATAAACTCTAAAGTCATCAAGACTGAAAAGAGTTGCGATATCCCAGTAAGGAGCATCAAAAATCTCCATGTAGACTCGCATCTGAATCTCTACATCTAGTGGCACATCTGTTGTTCCAGACTCTCCCCAGCCTTTTCGAAACCGACGTGTTTTCGCATCCATGCCAAACCGAACACCGTTTTGCTCAACAAGCCGGTCAGGGGTTCCGAAAATGCGTGGCCGAGATGGATGCCATGTCAGTCCCTCTTCCCAAAGCTTGCACCCTTCCCCCAGGTGGAGCTCATAAAACTCGCAGACATACTTTTCCATTACTCGGCCACGCATCAAAATCGCATCGTCATAGTCTTCTGTGTTGTACAAGCCTGTTTTTTCTGACCATAGCTTGAACTGACTATTTTCATATGAACCAATCTTTTCTGACTGATCTGCTCCAGCCATCATAATGCAGGCAACATCGGTTCCACCGAGTCCTTTTTTACGCTCTGCAAGCCAGGCTTCTCTCTCTTTTTGGTTCATAGGTTCCTCTCTTGTTGGTGAGAGTACTATCTATCACAAAGTGTGTCAAGGAGCCACACCCAAAGATGGACAAATAGTGTCCTCCTCGATATTATATCAATCAAAGGTGTGTCTAATGATCATCGCTGAGTATCGAAAAAGCCTACCGGGTCGAAGCACCAGGGTCTCATTTATTCAATGGCTCAATGGCGAGTTGGTTCGTTTCGATATGAAAATCAGCATAGGCTATTTAAGAGACCTTGAATATGGTCGTAAAACACCATCGTTGCCGTTAGCAATTGGTATTGAAAGGGCAACTGGTGGTATTGTTTCGGTCAGAGAATGGCCGGGTTTGAATGCTCGTTTACGTTTATAAGGAGTAAAAAATGAGTGGAAGAATGAATCTAAAGACACAGGTTGAAATGTTCCGTAAGGCACGTAAGCCAAACAAGTCTGTTTTTAATGGTAAGTGTACTGTGGCTGCACTGAACACTATGTTCAACTACATCGATGTTTTGGAAGAAGATTTAGAGTCTGCAGAAGCATCAGTAGTGAAGGCTGAAGCTGAAGCCAAAAAAGCTTCTGCTGCAAAAGCTCCAGCGAAGAAGGCCCCTGCGAAGAAGGCCCCTGCGAAGAAGGCCCCTGCAAAGAAGAAATCTTAAGCTTCGTGTTTGTCGGACATAGACAGTAGCAACTCTAATGTTGCTGCTGTTTGTACTTTTTTGATGTGTTCTTCGATAGTTTCAGAAACATGATTGTGAGTCATAGAACTCACAACAAAGTCTCCATCTTCGTCGGATATTTCAATAGCATCGTCTTCTTGACAGACTTTCCATTGAACAGGCTTTTGCCACTGTTCACGGATTATTGTTGGTAACGTCATCTATTCATCCAGTAGGTTTCTTCTGCCTATACCTCTATGCGGAATGATAACTGTTTCTGACCAGTGATTGATGATATCTCTCATCATTGTTTGGGCGGTTTCGTTCGATTGTGTTGAAAACGCCTTACTCTTCATCACACACAAGTCCCATAGAAGTTCCACTGTTCTGCACAACTGGTTGCGGATCGGCTCAGTAATCGACATGGCAATGTATGGGCTCATCGTAGTCCATGCGTAAATCTTATCCAGCTGATCATCATCGAAAATGTATCCATCATCAATATGATCCATCAGTATTTCTGTGGTCATGTTCTGGGTAAAAACAGAGGTTTCGAAATCGATCCATTGATTCGAAAAATCTCTGTTGATTAGGTAATCAATACCAAAACCCTTCACGTTTATTAGGTGTCCATTGTCGCAAAACGCCTTCACTCGGTTTGCTTCTGCATATAAATGAAACAACTCACTACCTGGAAAAGCACGAACACTACTTTGTGATCGTTTAGAGCAGATTAGATCTTTATCTTCTTCTGTTAGATATTGGTCTATTACTTTTTTGATGTCTTGGTTTTCTGCTTGTTGCACTTCAACTTCCTCTACTGTCTTCATTGTCTACTACTACTGCTGGTTTTTCAATTGGAATGACGTTGTCTTTCTTTGCTTCGACCCAAACATACTTTCGGTCTCCATAAACGCGGCGGCGAGCTCTTTCGAATCCAAGTTGGCGCATAATGTCTCCAACTCTCATTTCAGACGCTCTGGTCATTTGGTACTTATCGAGCTTCAATGCTTGGTCCATGAGATCAGTGGTCGATAGATTTATTCCATTTGCCTTAATGTATCTTTCAATGATTTCTTGCCACGGGTCGAACTGCCTGAAATCGGAAGACTGCGTGTCTAACTCTTCTTGCGTTTGGTTTTCGAGATACCACTTCTCACCATTTTTGTAAGCAACGCAGGCTTCAGCCCACAACTGACCCCTGTTGTGTTCCGTCCAGTCCGTGTCCATCTTTCCGACTTGGATGGGCCAGTAGCGACGTGAACCGGTCTCATCGGTGATGAACTCAGCCTTGTTGGTGGTTCCACAGAACACCGTATGCCGCTTAAGAGTCACAGTCTGGCGAGCGTATGGAAGACGAAATGTATCTTCTTGTGCAGACAAGAACGCCTTTGTGCTGGAGTTTCTCGCCCTTCGAATAGAGTCAAGCTCAGCGACCTCGTAGATCCATGCTCGATGAATCTGCATGTAGGCATTGCTTGAGCCGATGTCCATGGGTGTGTCGCAGAAGTACTCAGGGGACCCAAGGATGCGAAAGGTCGTACTTTTGCGTGCGCCTTGAGGTCCAACAAGGATGAGAACACAGTCGGCCTTACAGCCTGGTTCCATGGCCCTTGCGATACACTGGACAAGCCACCTACGACCAATCTCTCTTGTGAGCTTGGTATCTTCTGCTCCACAACCACGAATCAACCATTCATCCATTCGTGGAACACCATCCCAAACCGCATCGTTCAACCAGTTTACCAACGGGTTCTTCCCGTTTTGTTCTGCAATAAAGTTCGAAGCTTCAACAATCGAATCAGTGCTGAAGTGTACGTTGTATTGGTTGTACATCCAACGCTTGACTCGAGTGTAGTCAGTGTCTTTCAAAGGTTTATCATCGAGATAAATGGCATTGCTAAACTCATTCAGCCAAATCTTTTTCTTCCATCGCTTATCTTTCTCCATGATGACAAGAATGTTTGGCACAGTTGGTTTGATCTTTTGTACGCCATCCTTACTTGTCTGCATCTCTAAATGACTAATGACCTTGGTATCTACGCCTTCGTCCTTTTTCTTCTCATGTCTTTGTTCAGCCATAGCAAGAAGATCAGAAAGACGTGGTGAGCCAGGTTTACCATCTATTACTTCGTCGATATCAAGCATCACTGTCTCCCACTAGATCTTCTAAAGGAATCCTGTAAGAGATTCGATCACCGAGTTGCAATTTAATCGTCGAAGCGTATTCCTTGCCTTTTTCGTCTGGGTCTGTGCCGATGTATATTTTAGTTTTTTTAGATATTTTGAACTTTGAAACGATCCCGAAAGAGCCAGATGTCCCCCCCAAAACTGCTATTTTTAGATTCTGGTCCTCAACTTCAGCGGAACACTTCATAAAATCAGTGATGCCTTCAACAAAAAGAACACCATCTATTTCTGCGTCGTCACCACGAATCATCTTCACTGCGTAACGATTTGGCATGAACAGGCCCTTAGCTTCAAAACCCTTGGGCCATAGCGTTTTAGGCCCAGCCTTTGGTATTCCGACGGCCCTACCGTGAAGGCTAACGAACTCACCATTTTCATTGAAGGCCGGTACAATCACCCGCCACATTGAACTTCGACCAGCTGGCCACCATGCTGGCCATGAGATGGCCTTTCTATCTGGAGTGACCCGTACTACTCCAGATTTAGAAAGTGCTTGTAGGTTGAGGTTTCTACTTCTTAGAAACTGCAGTGCCTCGTCATCACTGTCGAGTTCGTTTAGTTTAAAAGATGATTTCCAAAGATGATGCACTTCATTCTTTGGTGGCCGTTTGCCACGAATACGCTTGGGTGTGTCATTGATCGGAACACCTTGTTCTATCTTTATGTCGAACCAAGTCTCGACTCGTTTCTTGTTGAAAGAGTCAGCTTCTGAAAACTTTGTACCAGAAAGCCGAACACTGACCATGTCGATACCAGAACCACCAATGCCGCATTGATGACACTTCCAACCTTTGTCATCACCGCGCACACCTATTGGTCCACGGGTATCCTTTGATCCTCGATTGACGGAACCACAACCTGGACATGGCGCAAATGAGTTGTTCTTACGTGACTGTAGGCCAAGTCGATTGGCTATTTCTGATACTGCTATTTTCTCTGCTTGCTGCAACCACACGGCGTGAGCTCCATCTATACAAATATTGGGGGAAGGGTGATGAGTATGCCACAGATGTGGGTACGATCATTCTCTCTCAATCTTGTACTTGATCTTTCCGTCCGCAGTGATGAACAGTTGCATAGAAATGCCTTCGCTTTCTCGAGTCCGTTGGGCGTATTTCACCAACGTGTTGACTGAGATTGGATCTCTATCCCCCTTTAGAGCGTGCCAAAGGTGAGTATGCGATACTCCAAACACACGACCAACTTCTCTGTATGAGCCTCCGATCTCATTGTACAAAGCTTGTAGTGCTGGATTGGTGTCGATGATGAACTTGTCACCATGATCATTCTGATTGACCGACATGTGTTGTCTCCTTGTTGGTGTAGCCACCGTAGTTAACGGGAGCATTTGTGTCAAAGAGGTTATCTATATTTAGAGAGTGCAATGACTATGCGAATGATATAGACTTTTATACAATAGAATAATGCATTTGATGGAGTAGGCATGACACTCGAAGTATCTGGTTTTTCAAACACAACTGCGGCCTACAAGGTCGTCAAAGATGGTGACTCTGATGAAAACGCAGAGACTGATGTAACTGGCAGTAGTGGATCGATCTATCAAATCGACATTAGTAACGGGGCCGGTACGAACACTTCGTACACTAAGTTCAAGCTTACATCTGGAGCAGTGACTGTTGGTACTACAGAACCAGACATGATGTTGGTTGCTGGGCCAAGCACCGCTGAATCCTATGAATTTCCAGGTGGATTGGCATTCGATCAACTTACTTTTTGGACGACTCGTAATCCTGCTACGTCAGATACTACTGCTCCAAACGCAACAATTGTAACTATTCTCTGTACTTGAGGTTGAAATGGCCGTCGAAACAACTACTGTATCCAATCCTCTTATCAAAACGATGGTTACTGATACTGATTCAGATATCACCGTAGAGACTGCAGCTGGTGCTGCTCAATTTTTGTATTTTGTCGAAGTGTACAACCCCAACACTACGGCTACATATACGAAGTTGATTGCTGCAGCGTCAGGTTCTAATGCTCAAACCCAACACTACATTCAGTTGTACTGCCCAGCAGATACGACCTGTTACTTTTATGTACCAACTTCTGTTGGAATCGGAACTGGACTTCAGTTTTACAGTTCTACACTACCCGGTGCAGTAAACAGTCAGATCAGTCCTACAAATGATGTGACTGTGAAGATTGGTTTGACTGCTCAGTAATCAAACTAAGCAATCGATTGCTCCATCAACAGCGTGTATCTTTTGATTTGTTCGGTTCTTTCCTTTTCCGTAGTAAATCAATCCTCGCTGCTTCAAGTTGTCTGCAGCGTTTAATACTGCATTGAATACTTTTTTCTTGGTTCCGAACCCGTGATACAAATCATCAGTGATTGTATTTATGGTTTCTTCTCCTGGATCTGAAAGTACATAAGTAAGTACAGTTCCACGCATGGAACTTCTTTTTACGGTAGTAGTAAGCACGTTGTTTTCTCCTGTTTTGTGGTGTGAGCTCATTGATTATGAGAAGCTTCTTCAAAGCCTACAAGGACATCCTGGTCTACCATGACTACGGACCCTTGCTGCTGTTCTGGAACATCGCTGACCTCGCCAACAACCGCGTACTTTGGATGAGCTACGGCGAGGCTCTTGATGGGGGAAATGAGTGGGCCTACTTTCAGTACGCTCTGTACTTTGTTGTGGCGCTTGGTATGCTGTTCAGCCTTCCGAACATCCGGTCCTGTTCCCGTTTCGTTGGCGTGTACTTGATGCTGTACATCTTCTCGACCACCAAGTTCATCATGAGTGTGTTGGCTGACCCCGAGTTTGCCTTCGGTGACGTTGGACGTAGCTTGGTAGTAACCGCAGTCTACTTTACCCTGTGGGTTTGGATATACGTTAAAATGCGTATGGAAGTAATGCATAAGGATCTCCGTGGATAAGCCAACCACCACTGCTGCAATCGTCGCCGTCGTCACAGGCGCAGTTAGTGCTGGTGCGTTTAAATTCTATGAGTTTATTCTCAAGCAAAAGAGAGAGGTTCAAAAGGAAGAAAAGGCTGAACAAGCGTTATACCGAGACGACCTTATTAAGAGAGTCGAGAAGCTTGAAGAAGAGCGGGACGAGCACCTACAACAGATTATCGATCTGATGACTGAGGTCGCAGGACTCAAGGTTGAAGTGGACTACGTAAAGCGTGAGAACGAAATCCTCAAACTCAAGATAGATGCCTTGAGGTAACACTGGGGCGAATGGACTCGAACCACCAACTTCCTGGGTAACAACCAGGCGTTCTGCCAATTGAACTACACCCCATCAATCGTTTGACTCTCCGTGTGTGTCGCACATTCCCCACCGAACACATCCTTGCTCTCCAGGTGGCGCTGCAAACAACTCAAACTGCTTGCCCCCCCATCTAGTACGGGACCATTGGACTACACGTTTGATTGGCCAAGTATCGCCAGATCGCTTTCCTGTTTCAGGGTCGGGTCTGCTGGTCGGGTTTTGAAACCACGTAGGCGGGTTGAGCCCAAGAGACTCTATTGATTCTCCACGAGCCTCATATCTTTTGATAGCCAACTGGTGAACGTCTTTCTCCAAATCAGCAAGCAGATCTATTCGTTCTGGATAGTTTGCAGCCATCATTCGAATCTCGCTCTTTCGAGCAAATACGCATGGGTAGCAACCAACACGCTCTGAAGGGTTCTGACCCAAGTACAATGGGTTTGGTCGAACGCCATACTTCTGATGAATCTCGATTACATCTTCAATCTTCCACTGGTGAATAGGTCTCCAGACCTCACAGTCGAACGTGTCAGACCATTCCCACTCACCCATCTTAGCGCGTGATGCAGACTCCTGAGCTCGGATGCCAACCACGTTGACTGGCTCGTCATCCATCCCCTTGAGGTAATCTCTGGCCGGATAGACCTTGACCGATTGAGTACACCATCTCCGAATGCGACTTGGAAACATCCCTTTGTGAATCACCCAACGAACCATGGGAGAATACCACCCAAGTCGTTTTTCATACTTTTGAGCCAACGCCTCAAGTTCGGGTGTAGCCAACTCTTTCTTGGCCACCAAACGTTTGACTGGACCAACAACTGTTGGCAGGTAGTTCTCCACGTAGTCATACGTGTCAGGATGCTCCCAGCCCGTGTCGAAGAAGATGGCCTCGTACTCGAGACCAAGCTCCTTCATGTATAGACACGCAGCTGTGGAGTCCTTACCACCACTGACTGACACGACAATCTTGCGATCACCGATCTTTTCTTTGATAGCTTCGATGTCGTGGTAGTCAATCATTAGAATGGAATCTCTTCGTCGTTGTAGTTGCTTGTAGGAGCAGGTCGAGCTTGCTGTTGGCCTGCTCCATTTTCTACCTTGTTCAAGAACTCGACGTTGTTAGCGACGATCTCCGTACTCTTGCGAGTGTTGCCTTCCTTGTCTTCCCAAGTGCGTGTGCGAATCTTACCCTCAACAAGAACCTTTGATCCCTTGTCGAGGTACCTCTCGCAGTTCTCAGCTTGCTTACCGAAGACCACAATGTTGTGCCACTGTGTATCGTCTACCCACTCATCTCCCTTCTTGACTCTATCGTTCGTGGCAATGCTGAAGTTGCATACTGCAGTACCACTGTTTGCTTTACGTACCTCGGGCTTACGCCCCAGGTTCCCACTGATGATGACGCGATTCATTATCGCTCCTTTGTTGATTCGAAAAGATCAAGAGCCTCTGATTTGATGCTGTTGTCTTTTCTCCGTTGAAATATCGATTGTTGATTACAGAACGTGCCCCATGCTTTCGCCCCACCCTGCGTGCCAGGAAACAGGTCACAAAACTCATCGCTTGGTTCAGCGTTGAAGATAGAAAACAACCAGAGCCAAAAACCTAATGGCTTAGCGCCGGTCAATCCTTTCTTCAATGTGATGTTGCACGAAACAAAATCTGGCACTGTTTCCAATTCTCTTGTTCTTTTCCGGCCACCACGAACGATCACTGGCTCCCATGCATAAGCGGGATTTACGTTTGGCTTGAAACTGCAGAAAGGCTTCACCCATGCCATCACACGAACATCGCTTGGGCAGAATGAAAGAATAGTATGCAGCGTGGTCGAGCTCAGTGAATACGCCCAGCCATCTGGAAACTCATCGACTAAACGATTGATAAGTTCCTGGTGTGCTTGCGGTTCGTCCCAATCAAGAGCATCAGGGTGATGCTTCTCGTACAGTTTTCCACACCCCAAGTACGGTGGATCAGCGTAAGCAAACTTCATTTTTGCTTCTCCCATCGAAACTTTTGTTGGGTTGGATGCAGGTCTACTCTGGGTCTACTCTTACAAGACCAAGAACCACCGTTAGTTTGTGCAATGAGCTTCCATCCAGATCCTCGCAAAGATGAACCACCCTCTTCAGGCAACGTATACGTCACACACTTTCTATAGCCAAGGGCTCGAGCAACCCTCCACGCTGCCCCATAAAGAGCAGAGCACGCATTAGGACAACCATCTGTAGCTACACGATTTACTTCTACAGTCCATCCATCGTCCAAGCCCCTCGCCACAGGACGCCCAACCATAGCAACACCACGAATCACATTATCCTCGTCGCTCACCGCGAGACAAAACTTACACCCAATGCTGGGACGATGATGCCTATGGTGCCGCTTCACATACTCAGTTGCTTCAGCAAAAGTGATTGGAACAATAGTTAGTTTTGGTTGTTTCTCTTTCATTTAGTTTTCTGTATCAACTCCGTTGGCGCGTGGCCAACAGATGATTCTTGAATCATCGCGCGAACATCGTCCAACAAAAGTTCCGCCGTGAGAAACTTATCGTT
>TARA_R110002020_G_scaffold166694_8_pt1 | contig 11656 bp, 2 predicted proteins | sample TARA_R110002020 | Tara Oceans TARA_R110002020 (sample SAMEA4396489) | marine metagenome | biome: Westerlies Biome; feature: [MES] marine water layer (ENVO:01000295) within the mesopelagic zone...; material: water (ENVO:00002006), including particulate matter (ENVO:01000060) such...
TTGAGCATTATTGTAATCTAATCCATATCTACCATAAAAATAATCAAAACATTGATCTTGAGTTACACCAGATGATGAAGGAAGATAAAAATCATACAATTCTATCATCAACTCAAAATAATAATAACTATATGTTACAGGTTCTTCTTGATTAACTCCTAATCCAGAATTATGAAATGAATTAATAATAGATTTTCTACAATGATTAAAATTACAGGCCCTATCACAATCTTGTATTGATTTATAAAGGTTTCCTGTTTCAAAAAAATTATACCAAAAATTAATATTATCTTCATATCCAGCATCTTGATTGGTTTGGTTATTATATGGATTATTATCTCCATCAAATTCTATTAAATTATCATGATTATTAGTTGTTAATGTTATTCTCTCAGCAATAACACCCCCATCTAAATCTGCACATCTACCTTTTACATAAAGTTTTACATCTACTAAAACATCCATATCATAAAAACCAGGATATTGTCTATAATAATCATAATTTGTAGCTTGTCCTGCAAAATTTCCAGGATTAGAAAGTTGTTCATGCATAGTTGGAAGATATACTCCCAAAGATCTATTTACTCTTCCACCATCTACATCACTACCATCAATAAAATAAGATATTTCAGGAGTTAAATTATCTACTACCACATCACCTGCTGTATTTGCGTGCGTATTTATATTCGTATTACCACCTATAATATGTTCCCAACCAGAAACAGTATCATCACCCGAAATAAGAGAAGGATAACCCCTTCCCCCATAAGTACTATCAATACTTGTTACCCAAGCTGTAGTTTTATCAGCATTAAAGTCTCCAGGTGTTGTTTGTGATGGAGTATCTCCGGATTCATCAAGAGCTACTATAAAATTTTCTGCTAACCATTGTCCATCTATAGTCGTATCTAAATTACTACCACAAGTATCTGTTGGTACAGTGTTTGTACCGGATATATTAGGAATAGTTGAATAATGTGAAAGTGGATGCATACAACCTTCTTGGTATTGATGACTATATTCCTTTTCTGCATGTGGTATCATAATTGTTTGTTCTGAATGATTACTTGGGATACATCTATAAAATCCATCACAGTCACCATTAGTAGAACAAGGAGTGGTATTAGGATCATTACAATAAGATGGAACATTATCAACTCTACCATCATATGCATCTATAGTAATACTTCTATGAATATCTAATTGTCCATGTAAATATTTATGTGGAAATAGATATAAGTTAAAATTATATTTATTTCCAAGAAATGGATTATCACTAATTTTTCTAATAGAAAGTTCATAGATTCGAATCTTCTTCATATCACCATCTGCTCCATTATTACCAAGTAATAATGACACATGAGTAGATAAGTTACTTAAATCCAATCCAGTAGTATCAATAATATGTGATTGAGTTACAACATGCTCTTTTCTTATTTTATCAATCTCATCAGAATCATATAAATCCTGTCCATATTCAGTTAACTCATTTAAAATTACAATCTCATCCGATGATGGGTGTGTAGGATTACCTAAATTTCCATTAGCATCTTGTGTGGTTGTTCTAATTTTAACTGTTCTATTATCAAAGTCTTGATCAAAAGCAGTAGTACTTAATATTTTATACTCAATAATATATTGTTGGTCACCTTCTATATTACCAATATTAGCTCCTAGAGAACCCCCAATAAAAGTATCTCTGAATCTAATAGAGTCCCAAGAATCACCAGCATCTTCTATTTCAATTAATACGCGATTCTGTTCTTCTTCATAAAAGATAATATCCGATGTCTGAATCATACCCAATTCAGTTAAAGGAGAGATATCATCGTTCCCAAAAATGATGTCATCATATCCTAAATTTGTTCTTGTATATGTAGCATCAGCTAATGCTAAATCATCCCAAGTATGTAAATCAGAACTTACTATATTTGGAGGTGTTGTCGGTGCTTCTTCAGTACCAACAAGTTCTAAGTTCCAGATAAATGGAAGTGTATTTGGGAAAGGAGTATTTGAACCAAAAGGAGTTTGTATGATTTCTAGACAAGGTAAATCATCTTCAAGAATTTCATGACATGAATACGATCCACCTGCATCCGCACTACCAAATACATTTTCAGCATCTTCATCAGATACACTGAATGATTGTAAAAAATAATCAGAACTATAATCTGAATTTGGATTACCAAATGGTTCTGCTACATTATTTGGTACATATATTTCTGAAATTGGATTATAACCAATGTCATTAGGATCTTTAAACTCAATTGGTATATTCTCACCATAAGACATCCATGGGGATGTGTATGTTATTCCATACTGATGATTAGAATATTCTATACCAGCCCCCTGATTAGTTGGACTCTGTTTTACCCACTCAGGAATAAGACCTGTTGTAACAAATTTTGCTGATGATGGTTCTAATCCAGATAATTGAACTGGATCGTTTACTTCTATAACAGAAACTTCAAAACTAACTGTAGATTTACATTGTCCTGAACAATTGTCATTATTAAAAAAGTCAAAATTTATTGTAACTGGTAAATCAGTAGGTACAAAAGATGCTTGACCATAATCCACAGACTTATTCCAGTATCCAGGAGAAAAATGTACTTTATAAACAAACTCCAATATTACATTTTGTGGGTCGGGAGAATATTCATACTGTTGTATTTCTTCATTCCAACAAAAATCCATATAATGAGTAGATACTGATTCATTAGTTAAAATAAACTCATTCATTGCAGCATGATGATCAAGTGCTTCATCATACACTGGTAAGTCGAACATATTTATTCCTAGTGGTGTTTGTACAGTTTTTCCATAATCACACATTTGATTAAATAATCCAACTGTGCCATTTCCATCTTGTGATCCAAAAGTAGGAGCTCCAGCTGAAGAAGCTTCTTCTGAAACTACACTACAATAATATGGAATTTGTGCAAAATGTGCATTAAGATCACTACTACCAACCAAGTTATTTTCATATACACCTTCTAATGTAACAAAAACATCCTCCGGTTGTAATCCACCTTGAACTGTTACTTGAGCTTCTAATGTTTCTATACTTGTAAGGTAATTAGATCCAACTAAATCATGACTCGGATTAAACGCCCTCACTGTAAGATATCCTTCTTGTCCTTCAATCATTGTCAATTTAGAATTACTATGTACGGGATCAAAAAATGGTGCTTTTGTAAGGTCTAATGGAAGTTCCTTGGTAAAATATTGAGCATTTGGATCTACATTTGTTTCACCTTCAATATAAGAAAATTGACCACACCAGGTATCACAATAACCTTCACATGTTTCATTATCCCAACAAATCTGTTGGCCACAACAATCACTGGTTGTAATGCCATTTGAACATGTACAGCTACATTGTCGGCAATCATCGGATAAACAATTTCCATGACAATTCCATTCAGTTGCAGTTACCGTTACTGGATTTTCTGATGAAGTTGAACAATCTGTGTGATAATTATGTAATGCGCCCAATACATGGAATGAATATATATCATTACCTATAAGTCCCATACCAGTCATCAAAGATTCATCATATTGATTACCAGTTGCCCACCAATAATTATTTTCATAAGAAAATGGACCAATATCTACCCAATACCATCCTTGAGGGGAGTTATTAACTTCAAGTCCCGCCCAACCTTCTACTCCCTGTATTGGATGTTGACCCTCATCAATTATAGGAATAGCAATAAGATCTTCTATTCCATCTTCTGGCCAATTTAACGGATCTAGCCAATAATTACCACCGTATAAATCTAAGTGTGGTTGAGCAAAATTTGCATCATTCCATTTATTTAACTGGAATGGGAGAACAATTGGTCCATCTGCTATTGGAAATATTTCTATTTCTATAGTACTCTGATTTGAAGTCCATGAGGAAGATGCAAACCTTAATGTACAAGTATAATCAACCGAATCGTCACCTGTTAGATTTGCATCTGGACTATATGTAGCTGCTAAAGAAGATCCATCCCAAACAACACCACCCATAGATCCTTTAGATGGACCATTTAAAAACTCAGCTTCCATCGTAAAACCATAACCACCATTCATAGCTTCAGACAAAGTTAGATATTCGTCTGTAGTTGGATGCCACACCACATTATCTTCAGCACCACAACTTAAAGCAAATGTTTTTTCTATATCTTCGGTTACTTCCTCATAAAAATCCTCAGAATAAACATCTGTCATTGGAAAAACATTTATTGTAATTGTTGCTGGAGTTTGATTTGGTATAGTTAATGTACCATCACTATTAGATATAATACTATCAACTTCACTTGGAAGTACTGAATCATACTCTCCATCATTTACATTAAAAGAAAAAGAAGTAGTTCCGCTCCAATTTGCATTGGGAGTAAATGTTGCCATATAACCAATAAGAGTAAGTGTTCCAAAAGCAGCTGATGGTTGACTTGTAATAGAATAAGTTAAAGTATCATTTTCAACATCAGATGTATAATTGGATAAATTAATATTAATTGATTCATCTTCATACATACTGACTACAGCATCATCAGCTACAGGAGGATCATTTACTGGTAATACATTAATAAGAAATGAATATTCAGGTGTACAAGCGTCTTCTGAATTTGTTCCATCATATATATCGTCATCACATACCTTATAAGTGAAAGTATCATTACCATTATAATTAAGATTTGATTGATATTGAACACTTGTAGAAAATAATCCAGTCAACTTAAATTCTGTAGGTGCATCACACATAGCTCTAACACCTTGAAACAGTTGATACATACTATCACCCCAATAATCATTTCCACTACCCAAATTAACAGGATCATGGCCATTCCACCAGTTCAATTCACAATTATTAACAACATCAGGATTATTTAATTCTGCATAAGCAGTACAATAATGGTAAGTATCACAGGAGGGAGGGCCTTCATCTAAAAGTTCACCTTGAAAACCTGGAGTGTGCCATTCATCACAACTTGTAAAGTAGGTATAGTAAACTCCCGTTTGCGTATAATCTGCAGATTCACATGATGAATATGATGAGTTCCATTGTGCATGATATTCCATGTCGGGAGAGCTATTAATTGCCCAATTTGCATCTTTAACCTCTATACCAATACAAGGGACAACTGGAAAAGAGTTGGTTGCTAATGTTTGACAAGCTTCGTCTCCAGTTAATCCATTTGGAAAACTTGATTCAAGTATCACAGGAGTCTGCTGCTGGTAGTGGCATGCCAGTTCTGCAGATCCTTGTGAAGTGCCACTACTTCCATATTTATTACATGGATTATATAAAATTTCTACAATATTTGCTTCTGGAAAATCAACTGCTTCAAGACTTGAATCTAATAAAATTCCATTTGAAGGAATCTGTGTTATATAAACTGAATGGTTGGGACTAGGTAATTCTGATATAACCTCTAAAGTTGTTATTACATCTTCCCACGCGTCACCAGGTGCACCAGCTATTACTCCTGGATCAAGTGAGTCGTTTGGATCTGTTCCCATTTCAATTTCTTCACCATCACACCAACCATCATCATCAGAATCTACAAGACATGCACCAGGACATTCAGTACACATATAAGCGGTACAAGTTTCAGAACAATCCTCCCCAACATATATTCCCCCATCACAAATACCATCAACACATACACCACCACATTCACGATACTCGTTAACTTCATAAAAACAGGAACCATCTTCTTCTGAATGAGTATAATGATAGTTACAAGCACTATTCTCTGTACAACCATAAACCTCCATTCCGGATGACATATAAGTCCAACACTCAGATATATCATCAGAAAAACATGGTGGAAATCCTTCAGGAACAAAACTTATCCATACATCTCCACTAGGGCCAGGCAAACAAGCTGCAAAATCATATATAGCTGAACCTGAACTTCCATCCATTTTAACACTGTCATAATGGTTATCACCATCAGAGTCATAATACCATGTCCTCGTTGGGGGTGGGCAACAACTGGGTACACATGTCTCATTATCTACTGCTCCAGATTCATCTATTATTTCACAACACTGATATTCAGCGCCAGGACCATTACAAACACCACATTCATCAATCACATTACCAGCAGCTATATCACAACAGAAATCTCCAATTAAAAATCCATCAGTTGAACAACTTTCATTTGTTATTTCAGCAATACCCCCACAAACATCTAGGCAATCTGATGCAGCTGTACAGTTTCCAAAACAGTCACAAAATTCTTGATTAGGATCGGTTCCAAAAAGAGTTGCAGGTGTACAAATTGGTCCTCCACTTCCATCATCATAATTAGCATAAATACAAGCAGGAACCATATTTCCACTATTTGCAGGGTATTCGATTTCAGATTGTATAGTTGCATTTTGATCGTAATTACATGCAATTGGATCCATACAACCTTCAATATCTGTATCAGCTGATACACAATCACCATAACCACCTAAATCAATCCATACACAATTTATTCCAGAACAAGCATTCTCACAAGCAGCTGCTCCTGCCCAATTTTGCATTCCGGAAAAATATGAACACCAGTCATTGCCAACGATTACTTCACAAATTGTATTCCCCGAGTAGTTCTCATAGTTTTCATGATTAAGACACCAATACCAAACATGTTGTCCACTAAGATTATGCATACCTGGAGCACAAGGATTACCACCACCCTCCCATCCATCATTGTCATGGCCCCCTTCTCCAGCATGTTTATTGTGAACTAAAATATCTGTAGCAAAATAATTATGATTATCTTCAACAATAATATTAAAAGTTTCTATCTCATCAAAAACTTCTTCTATACTAACTAATTCTATTTCTTCAAGTTTTCCATTTATGTTTTTATAACATATATCTCCAACTTCAATTTTTACACAATCCCATTTATATAATTCTTTATGTCTTTCTTCATCAAATGTTGCCCAACCTTTATCTTTAACCCAATAAGGATTTGTTGTTGTATTATGATTCTGAGAACCATCTGAAAATTTCATTATAATTGTATGGTCACCATCTTTACCACTATGAACATCATTTAATAATTTTATTACGGGTTTATCTTCGAATTGATTTGTTTCAAGATTATAAGATTTAACATATTCGCCAATTTTTATATCTTCAATATTTTTATAGGAATTATCAGGTAATAAAATTTTTGTTCCTGCCACAAAACACTCTTCCCAAAATCCACCCCAACCTGGAATTTCACCATCCATTATTTCATCCCAACCATCTGTGCCAGTATCTGGGATTTCAACCCACGGGTGTAGGTCATGTGGAGTAGCAGACTGAACAGCTCCGGATTCAAAAAATACAAAACCGTTGAAAAGATATGGATATTTGTTTGGAGGACTGAGTTTTACTGCACCATCAATTAAATCTTCATCATCTTCAGCTAATTTATCTATATAACCATCATAATCATACGAGTCTTCATATACAGTATCAAATTGCTGTTTATCTTCATTCCAGCTTAATATGACTTCATTGTAAATTTTCATTGATTACCTTTAAGTTTCTTCTGGAGCATAACCACGAGCTCTTAATAAATCTGTTTTTGATATAATCTCTACTTTACATTTTGTACCACGGCCAGAATTATTAGTAAAATCTCCAGTTATAGTTTTATTTCCTCTCCAATAATCTGTATCTTGTAAATATTCATTTACCTGTTCATTATTAATCATTGGATCATATGTTGCAACAATATAGTACCATTCATTAAAATCAATTGGAATTCTTGTGTGAGTTAATAAATATATTTCATCACCCTTACTGTATGCACCATCATCATCTTCATTTTTACTAAATTCAGGAACAAATTCTTGTTTATCAAATCCTTGTATACCGAGATGACTGTCATAAAGTTTTCCTGTCGTATATTGATTTTCAAATCCCTTGTCAATATGATCAATAACTACTAATCTAATAAATCTTTCATATTCACCATCTTTAAATAAATCAGAATTTCCAAATGTAGTTGCAACTTCTCCCCAAGTTTCATAGCCATCTTCTCTAATATATCCCTTAGTTGATGGTAATGGATCGTATTTATTAAGGACAAATGTTTCTAACTTAAATCCTTTTGGATCATATCCTCTCAATGGATTTCCATAATTAAACAATGTTCCTCTTGTTGTTCTATCTAAAAATTTAACCCACATTGTTATTGTAAATCCATCAGTTAAATAACTAGGACCATATCCACCAGGAATTAAAAATTCACCACTAATATCATTAAAATAAGGATGATAATACTGTGAATCGTTTGGTGTAGTATCACCAAAGTAATGCTGTTGGTTATCTATTGTTGGAATCAAAACTTCTTTTTCAATACCAACATCATCACCTTCTTGTTTTCTTATAATAATACCTTGATTTAAATTTCTTATTTTTAAAAATCCCTCTGATTTGTTTTCATAATTTGGTCTATCATCTTGAAGTATAGAATCTGTATCTTGATCTATGTCTTTTAAAAATAAATCTAAATCATCTCTTAAATATTCTAATGTTTTATTTCTATTTTCATCGTTTGTATCTATGTTAAGTCTTGTTATAAAAGAAGTCTGTTCAGAAATACTTGAAGAAAATGGATTATCTTGTATGTATGCTATATCATGTGAACCCTCATATCCGTCCTCAGGTTCAATTAAAAAATCTTCAGGAACTGAATAATCAGCAAAAGAAGGATATTCTCCTTTTAAAGTTTGATATTCTGCAAAAAAGTCATTTATTCTTTGTTGGCGAGTTCTTTGTTGTGGTAATAATTCATAAATATTAGTATCAAAATATTCATGAATAGATCCAGTATTATATAATGGAGCTTTATCTTGAAATTGAATAAACTGACTTATATTTAATGGATTATTTATACCGTCATCATCGTTTGGAAAAATAAAAGGTGTTAGGTCCCATGGACTTCCAGGAGCTCCTTGAACAGCTACTGTTACTTGTGCTTGACCATTTGATGAATTTATTTGTGCAGTTATAGTAACATTTTCATCATTGACAGTATCAGATGACAGTGCGGACTCAAAAAGTTCCATAAAACTTCCATAACCTTCACCACTATTAGTTGTATTAAAATCTTCTTTATTTGCTTTTATATCCGATTGATAAACAAGCATTTGTTCTTCTTCGGTTCTAAATCTTCTTACGAGTCCACTTCTTATTGTTTTTTGGTTCTCCATTAAAATTGATCTATTACCTTCAGGAGTTCCACCGCCCGGTAAACTGTCAATTTGTCTAATTAATTCTTCAGCAATTAAATCTAAAAATCTTTCTAATTCCATAACCTATTTCCTTTTAACTATAAATTCAAAATTATTATCAACTATCTGTTCTTGTCCATCATCATATTTAAGTTTATAAAGTATTTTATATGCTCTATCCGGTTCAAATGTATTCATCCATTGTGTAAAATAATTTGAAGTTGAATCACAACTCATTGATGTATATCCACTAAACGGAACTACTGTTTCTCCAGTTGCTACATCAAGTATTGAATAACTCCCACTATCTTCTGATATAAAAGAACTACTCACTGTATGTACAGCAGATGAAAATGATTTTTGAATATATCTTTTTCTAGCACCAACTCTAAATCTTACTTTTTCATCTTCCCTATAACTTTCTCTTAAACCAATCATATATAAATAATTATCAGCTCCACCACTCATTGTAAGTTCGGTTAGACTACCAGTATTTGAACCACTACAAGCTATATGGTCATCCCAACGAACCTCAAGTTTAGGTGAATATATTGTATGAGTATGTCTTGAAAAGAATTTTAAGTTTCCAAATGAACCAGTTAATCCAGAATCTGGAGCTCCTGATCTTTTGATAATAGCTGGTGATGCACTTGAACTGAATCTAATAAGAAATCCATTATTACTAGCAGAATTAGTTAACCATTTATCAACAATATTTGTAACTTCTAATTCTATATCAGGTGAAGCATATGAAAATGATTGTGAAGCCTCTAAACCACTACCAGTCATTATATAACCACCATGTCTAGCAACATCAGCACCATCAGGACCAGAAGTACTCCAAGTTACTGCATTTCCTCCAGCTGGGTAATTTCTATTTTCCCAACTTACGCCATTTGTTATTTTTGGATTATCTCCAAACCTACCTGTTCCCTCATCCCAAGATTGAGATAATGGAAAAGCTTGTATTTCATAATCTGAAGATAGTTCTTTATTACCTTCTGCCTCATACAACCTTAAATAATATTTTGTTAACCCAGTTGAAGCGTGTGGTATATCACCATCTACTACAGATTGGGAAATTTTATTAAAATCACTACCAGCAAAATTTATTAAAACTCTTGTTTCATAATCAAAACTATTATTGAAATATTCTTTTTTTAATTCTAATATTTGATCCTGGCCAAAATTTTCATCTCTAAATGATTCATCAGTTATATGTGATGAACCACTTGAAATCCAAGAATCCGCAGTTGAATAAATGAAATAATGCATTATCTTACCCTCCCTCTAATATTTCTATTTGGATATTTAAGTTCAAATACAGATGGAGTTCCCATCGGATTGGATGGAATAATAACATTATCTACTATTGCATCATTAAAATCATATTTATATCCATAATTTAAATTATCTTCATTAGTAGTCATGGATATAGAACCATTATCATATACATAAGTATATGTTTCTGTTTCAGCATCGTTAGAAAATTCATCTTGTGTAATTCTTACATAGTTTATTCCACGAACCCCATCAATTCCTAATAATATATATTCTAGTTGACTTAAATAAATTGGTTGATTAAATTGCATTTTATCTATATTAAAATAATTTTTTATTGCATTAATACATTGTAATTTAACTTTCTGTTTATTTGCATATTTACTTGCTATAATATCAAACTCAACACCAAAATTTACAATATATCCATCTTGTATATTTACAACATCAGTTAATATTTTATATTGACTTAAATAATTTTTTATATTTTGTTCCATTAACAATGTTACACCATCCGTTGTTCCCAAATCTGATGAGTGTGGATTACCAACTAAATTTTTAGCATTATCATAACCTAAAATATAAACATCTATTGTTCCAAATGATGTATCCGGTAGTTGATCCGGTAAAGTTCCAATTGATGCAATTAATGGTGTAGCTGCATTAAATGCATCTGTAAACATCTGCATTGCTGTTGTTTCTGGATTATTAGCTGTTGTATCAAGTGTACCCCCTGGTAAGAAGGACTGCACAAATATTTCTACTTCTTGTTGTAGACTTTCATAAGTCGTAGTATATGAATCTACTTGTGCAACAGATCTATTCACATATATTTTTGATATTGAACCATATTTTGATGACATATTTAATATTCTAGATTCGTAGTCTTCTTTAGTAACACATCTATTTTGTGTAGAAAATTGTGCTGAAGCTTTCTGTCTTATTTCTTCTGTAGTTTCAATGTCTTTACCACCACGAGCTGGTGCATTGTTTGTTGGATTAGTTTCTACAGTTCCAGATCCACCAATATTATCTGACATTGTTGAAATTCTTCGAATAGATCCAACTGGAACATTACTATTTATACCACCACCCACTCTATAAGTCACCGTTAATGTTGTATTACTTGGAATTTCACCAAGAGTAGAAT
>TARA_R110002020_G_scaffold258116_2_pt1 | contig 11649 bp, 10 predicted proteins | sample TARA_R110002020 | Tara Oceans TARA_R110002020 (sample SAMEA4396489) | marine metagenome | biome: Westerlies Biome; feature: [MES] marine water layer (ENVO:01000295) within the mesopelagic zone...; material: water (ENVO:00002006), including particulate matter (ENVO:01000060) such...
TTGTTGATATTTATTGCCTCGATACTTGCGGAACATCCGCACTCCCATCACAATGATTGCCAGCGTATAAATCGTGCCGTAAAGAAACCATTGGCTGGCGGGATTACCACTTAGGATCATGCTGAGTGGGGTTACCATCCAAACTTGGTTTACTATATAAGCTGGAAACCAATACAATATGATATAGAAAAGAATCAAATAAGCGCCAGTAATCTTTCCCATCCAGCCACGGTTTTTCATGGAAGAATGGAAAATCCCGTTGTTTTTGATTCCTGATGGTTCTCCTTGATACTTTGGTAAATTGTACATCAAGCCACCTAAAACCGCAAGTCCGATTGATAATCCTAAGAAAAGCCATGGATTATCCCTCACAGGGCTACTTAAAGAACTTTGCGCTAGAGGCAAACTATAATCGTCCCAGATCACTTCATCCCACTTGGATTCAGCTTTTAGAGCTTCATTATATTCATTAAAATTTTCATTGTAGGCAGAAAGAAATGAGAAATTGGATGAATAAGTCTCACTATACATAGGCGAAAGAATCTCAGCCATTTTCTTCTGATGAATATCCTTTGTATTGCCTAAAACTTGATCTTCAGTGAGTGTGTAATCTCCCAAAAAAGGCATCACAGTAAAGAACGCCAAGCCTACCAAAAACAATAGAACACCTAAACTTTGAATCACCTTCATACGCTTGCTCCGAATAGTTTTTGAATAAATGACTTTTTGGAAACTTTGACATTTCCTCCGAATTTGTCTTTAAAAACCTTTTGAATTTCTATATAATGAGGCGCGAAAAACTCAGGATCGAAATTGGCTTTATCAAGTTTGGAAATCACCTTATCTCCATCCCACTTTTCTCTAATAGCCTGATCAAAAAACTCATGTCTAAGTCTAAAACCGAAATTATTTACTCCCAATATCTTCCCATCCAAATCCATTAGCATTCTGAAAGAAACCTTCCCTCCTGCGTGCTCCCAATAAAAAGATTTTACATTTTCGGAATCCCATTTCGCAGGGACTGTGCCGTAGGTCTGGTATTCTATATCCAGAAATTTGGCTGAATTAAACCAAATTCCAGGCTGGTATGTGACTTTTTCACCTGCCAAAATGTAGCCCAATGTTTCTCCATGCATTCTGCCCGTGTACCAAACCTGCTCCACAGGCTTGCGGTCTGCAGCCGGAGCTTCATGGAACTCTGCGCAATCACCGATGGAATACACATTTGGAATGTTGGTTTGAAAGCCAAAATCGACTTTCACTCCTCGATTCACTTCCAGTTCTGTATTTCTAAGAAAGTCAATACTTGGAGTGACACCGGCAGTCAATCCAACAAACTGACATTGGATTTCTTCTCCTGATTTGGTTCTGATTGCTTTCACCCGGGCATTTGGATCAGAGATAATCTCGTCTAATTCCTCATTTAGTCTAAGATCAATATGATGCTCCCGAATATGCCGCCCAACCAATTCAGCTTCCTCCTTTGGAAGTATGTTATTCCAAAAGGAAGCTTCTCGCACCAGAAAAGTCACTGGTATTTTCTTGTAAGCCAGCATTTCTGCCATTTCAATACCGATCAATCCACCTCCTACGATTACCGCGCGTTCAACACCAGATTGGGTGTTTTCTTCCATCAGCTCCAAATCCTGCTTGGAATACAAACCCTGCACTCCCTGAAGATCCTCACCCGGCCAGCCAAATTTGTTAGGTTTAGAACCTGTAGCAATCACAAGCTCATCATAATTCAGGTTTTCACCAGATTTGAAATGTAGATTCTTAGCAGAGAAGTCTATTGATTTCACCCAAGCTTCTTTTAGCTCAATCCTATTTTTCTCCCAAAACCAATTCTCGTATGGCTGAGTGTGCTCAAATTTCATGTGTCCCATATACACATACATCAAGGCAGTTCTTGAGAAAAAGTACTTCGATTCACCTGAAATCACGGTAATCCTGACCGAATCATCGAGCTTCCTTAGCTGGCGAGCACAGGTAATTCCTGCTATTCCATTGCCTATGATGACCACATGGCGATTTGAACTCATTGGGTGGGGGTTGAAATAAGACTCAATTTGAAATTTACCAAAAACTTGGTTCTATTCGTTCAGATTCCAATCATAATCCAAATGTGACACTTTTGCATCTGGCTTAATTTTGACTTTACTATACTTATTCAAAAAGTCAATTAGGCTTCCATTCTTCGTGAAATCGCCTTTGAACCAAGAGAAAATTGAAGAAATCTGAATGGAATTTGGGGTGATTTTATTTCTGGAGGAGTCATTAATAAAACCTTTTGCCACCTTATCCAATTGGGCATCGATGGTCTCGGCTTCGAACGCTTCATTTAACAAAGGCGGACAGGAAACTGACGCGCAATTAATCGCAAAATGGATTCGAGGTTCTTCAAATTCCTTTCTCAAAATAGAATGCTCAATCTCGTCCAAGCTGGATTCCTGACCTCCTATTTTGAAAAACTTGTAGTGCCATACATCTTTGATCAGCGGGATTTTCAATGCTGGACCAAGGTCTTTTATACTTGCCACAGGATAATTATCCACGATCAACTTCACAGTAAAGCCATTGTATGCATTGATCCAATAAGCCAATTGCTCATTTTTTGACCATGTTTTACGATCCGGAGCATTTTCACTTAGGCTTTTCAAATAGGCCTCTAGCTTGGCTTTTTCTTTAATGAACCCTTTGTAATTTACTGTTCCATCAGCGCTGACATTTGCCTTTAGTAATTCATTCCAAGTTTTGTGGCTCGGAGGTGTGGTTGCTGCCATTCCTGGAACTGAACTTTGGCAACTTAGGAGGAAAATTGAAAGGAAAAGAATGAGATTTAGTCTGCTATTTTTCATCGGGTTGTGTTTAGGATGATTTACGATCCTAGTCAAAATAAAGATGTAATGAACTTGGAATTGGTCGTATACAAGACCAAAAATGGTAATTAATAAACCTTTTCACCCTTATTCAGCCAGATTCCCCAGGATTTGGAATAGGTATGCACTTGATTTGTCGGAGATCCTTCGTGGAAAATTGGTTTTTCTTCATTTGCCCATTCGATCAATCCTCCATAAAGATTATAAACCTGTTTAAAACCTGCTTCTTTTAGCTTTTTACCTATTTCCTGTGATCGCGCACCCACCGTGCAATAGACCAAAACCGGCTTATTTTTATCCAGTTTGGCCACATTTTTCATCGTAAAAGTATCATACCCAACCCAGTTTGCACCCTTCAGATGACTAACAGCAAATTCTACCTTTTCTCGGGTATCGAGGACTTGATACTTTGTCAAGTCAGTTACCTGATCTGGTTTTAAAACTGGAAAATCAGAATCATAAAGTGTAGAAAGAAGGGTTTTATAAGCAACTGATTGGGCATTTGCATCGGACGAAAGATGCACCAGCATCAACGCAATGATCAGAGAAAATACATTTCTAGAGAGAGTGGGATTCATACTTGTTCAACCCTAAAGTCCCTTGACATGTTCAACCTAAGCATAAAAATCCGAAAGCTTTACCAAGCCATCCTTATCCAAAATAATGATCTTCTTTCCTTTCAACTCAATAAGTTTATCCTTCTTGAATTCGGAGAGCAATCTAATCACAGACTCTGTCGCCGTACCAATTAAACTCGCAATCTCCTCCCTGCTCAACACCAAATCTATTTTCTGATGTTCTTCTCCATCCAACCCATAGGAATTGGCAAGTTGTAAAAGCAGGTAAGCCAGTCGCTCACGAATACTCTTTTGCGAAGCATCCACCAATTTCTCCTCCATCACACCAATCTCATGACTGAGGGCTTTCGTCAGTCTTTTAAAAAAAGGCCCACTGCTCAGAATGGTTTTTAGAAACGATTCCTTTGGGATAAAACAGATTTTAGCATCTTCAATTACAGTCGCAGAATTCGTGTAATTTACTTCCCCAAGCAAGGCCGTGTAGCCCAAAAGGCCGCCTTTCTTCACCAAACTAATAATCTGTTCCTTTCCATTTGAAGCAGTCTTAAAAACCTTGATCACGCCGGAATTCACACAATAAACCCCAAGCGGCTTGGCTCCTTCGTAATAAAGAACTTGCCCCTTCCGATGAGAAATCATGTTTTTATTGTCAGAAATAGTGCAGGCTTGCTCCTCCGTTAGTTCGGAAAACATGGAGAATTTCCGGCTGGCACAGAGATCACAAGGAAGAGAGGAAGAAGTCTTGGACATAATGAATGAGGGTGATAACCTGTGAAATCGAGAAAATCTCAGAGTCAAATTTACAACATCCGATTTAAACGGGAGGTTCGGGAAAACTTTTCTCCTGAGTAAACTTCTCCCGAACCGAGTCAAAGCTAAGACAAATGTGTTGCAGCCCATTAGTAATGACCAAAAAAGGGGTTTTCAATTCCTTATGATACATGCAGGCCTGCTCTATCGTTTTTTGAGTCAACTTCACTTTAGGAGCTTTGCACTCAATCAGCAAATAAGGATTCCCATTTTTATCCCAGACGACCAAATCAGTTCTTTTGATTAGCTTATTGTAAAGCAATCCTTTTTCAAGAGCCAAAAGCCCTTTGGGGAATTTCAATTGGTTGATTAGGAAATTGATCCAATGCTGGCGAACCCATTCTTCGGGAGTCAATACCAAATGCTTTTTGCGAAGCGAATCAAATATCCAAAGACGACCTTCCTTCTCTAGAAGTTGGGGTTCGAAATGGGGAAGATTTAGTTGGGGTAATTGGACTTGATCCAGATTAGAATCCATGGATCAAAGATGGGGAAAATCGCTCAGTTGGGAAAAGGAGAATTAAAGATCTATTCAAAATCCAGATAAGGAGAAAATTTATCTATCCATTCCTGCTTGAAAATTCTGATTTTCAAAAAATCATCAGAACTTTGATAGCTTCCATGTTGCTTTTTGTAGGCTATCAAAACCTTTGCTTCGGAATAGCTTACATACGGATGCTTTGCTAGTTCCTCCACTTCCACTTGATTGATTTTGACTTTTCTAAAAATAGTAGGAGTGAAATCAAAATATTCCCAGATGGCATCGATTGTTTCTGGCTTTAGTCCATACACTTCTAATAGCTGATTTTTACTATGAAGTCCACCCAGATTTTCCCTGAACTTCACTATCCTACTCGCTGTGCTTTGCCCAATGCCTGGCACTATCTGCAATAATACCGAGTCAGCTTCTGCAAAAGGGATACGATTGAGGTTTTCGAGCTGCTTCTCATTTGACCTCTTAATAATTGTATCCTGAGGATTGAAAACAGCAAAATGCGAACTAACTAGGAACACTCCAGCACTCTCGAGGCTATCAATAGTCGCCAAATACTGAACATGAAAGTTCTCGGCTTTTGATTTTCTTACTTCTTTTACTACAACTTTTGCCCCTACCAAAAGAAGCAAAAAAGGGATGAGCAAAACGAAACCTTTGGATTCCTGTCGGGAAAAGCCCAAGTATATTTTCAGCCAATAAAAAAATCTAGCTCTCATAGGTATTTCAAAAAAAATGATAGACGCTATCAATAAGACATAAGTTAATAGTATTTGATTAGTAAATCAATACCTGCTACCATTGCACTGTCAGATTGAAAATACTATTTAGACAAATTCCAAATTAAGAGATCCTTGCCCAAAATGGCACTTCTCGTGGCTTTGTCTGTTAAATTTGCAGTCCAAGCTTACCAATGATGCAAGTCAATTTTAGAGCACTCAGTTTATCCCACAAAAATGCCCCTGTTCAGATCAGAGAAATCATTTCTTTGGACGAAAAGGCAGTACATGGTATCTTACTGAAAATCAAAGACTTTTTCAACCTAAATGACGCATTGATACTTTCTACCTGCAATAGGACAGAAGTTTATTACACCCATGATCAAGACATTAGCATCGAGATAATTAAATTGATTGGCCTGGAAAAAGGACTAGTTGACATCGTTAATTACCTCGAGTACTTTGAGATCATCAATGATGACAAAGCCGCTATCCGGCATTTGTTTAGAGTTTCAATGGGTCTGGAGGCACAGGTAGTAGGTGACATTCAGATTTCCAACCAGGTCAAAAGAGCTTATCAGGCTTCTGCTGATCTGAATATGACTGGTCCTTTCTTGCATAGGTTGATGCATACGGTCTTTTTCACCAATAAGCGAATCGTCCAAGAAACTGCCTTCAGAGATGGAGCTGCTTCTTTGTCCTATGCTGCAATTGAACTCATAGAAAGCTTGACCTCAAATACCTTCGAGCCAAGAATTCTTTTGATCGGTGTCGGCGAAATCGGTGAAGATGTAGCCAAAAACATGGTTCATCTCCCATCTGCAAAAATCAAAATTACCAATAGGACTTTATCCAAAGCAGAACCTATTGCTGCAGAAATGGGCTTCGAAGTCGTTCCTTTTGAGAATTGTTTGGAAGCAATGGAAGAAGCTGACGTGATCGTTTCATCTATTCAACGTTCTGAGCCATTTATCACTAAGGAATTGGTGAAGAAATTCCAGATCAATAGCTACAAATTATTCGTAGACCTATCTGTACCGAGAAGTATAGAAACATCCGTTGAGGACGTTCCTGGCGTAATACTATATAATGTAGATAACATCAGAAGCAAAGCTTCGGAAACACTTGAGAAACGACTTGCCTCTGTTCCTAAGGTGGAAGAGATCATTGAAGAAACAATTAAGGAGTTTTTTGATTGGAAAAAAGAAATGATCGCTTCTCCTACTATCAATAAGCTCAAGCAGTCATTGGAGCAAATCCGTCAGGAGGAAATGGCGAGATTTATGAAAAATGCGGATAAAAAGGAATATGCGGTGATTGACAAAATCACAAAAAGCATGATGCAGAAGGTCCTTAAAGTGCCAGTGGTACAACTTCGTGCAGCTTGCCAGCGTGATCAAGCTGAGGAAATGATTCAAATCTTATCCGATCTGTTTGATCTAGAAAAAATTAAAACTGAGTAGCTTGCACTACAATCACTAATAAAAATGACCAAAGGATTGAATCAAACCTTTGGTCATTTTAACTTTAGGACCATTCCGAATAACCGATACCTAAATGCATAAAAATTTTACGCTACTCGTATGTTTACTTTCCACATTTTTTATTTCTGAGGCAGCTCATTCTCAATCCTGGGAGGTTTATAACACCAATATTCAACTTCAGTCACGCTTGATTTATGATGAGATAGAACTGCTAAGTGAGACTGTGAAAATTGGCAAAAAAGGGAGCGAACTTTCTTTGCTTTCCAATGATTTGAGGCCTGCCGTTTCTTTAGTAGGAACTGAAGTATATCAATATTTAGAGCCTTGGATTCTTGTCAAAGGGCCAAAAGGAATCGGAGCATTCCATGAATATGGACAGCAAGTTTTGCCATTGGAGTATGAAAAAATCCAGACCTATTTCAACATGCTTTTAGCAAGCAAAGGAAATGAGTATTGGTTGTTTGAGCGAGGAAACAACAGAACCACTTATTTAGGGGAATTGGATGAGGCAATAATCACCAAAACCGGCTTAATTATCACACGCAAAGGTAACGAGTACTCTTTGCCCTTATCATCAAACCCTGACAAGGCCTTCGAACTTCTCAAAGCAAATGATGGAGAATTTGTTTTAGCTAAAGAGGAAAGTGGGTTTGGCTTGATCAATAGAGAAGGTGATTATGTATTAGATCCAGTAATTGACACACTAGAGCACACCCATGGTAATTTTTATTACGGTTTTGATGAATCGCAGTATTTGTTAATCGAAGGAAATGACATCAAGTCCAACATCCGATACAATTCATTTCACAAAATCACATTCGAAAATGACATCATGCTGGAATACATTCATGGCAAACTTCGTCGAGTGATGGAGGATGATGGGATTTTGCTTGATGATGTGGGAATGACGAAAGTAGAGAAAATCGGCAAAGACTTGTACAACGTCTATTTTCGTGACAACAAAATGGGTTTACTTGGAAAAAAGGGCTGGTTGGTGCAGCCAATGCTTGAGGTAGAAGAAATTAAGCTGGGCAATGAAGGTCTCTTTGCGGCAAAATCTAACGGTGCATATGGTTTCGTGAATTCCACCGGAACTTGGGTCATCAAACCTCAGTATGTAGAAACAACAGTATTCTCGGAGAATATTGCGGCATATAAATCAAGCTTAAACTGGGGATTGATCAATTCCACCGGCGAGCTAATATCCGACCCGACATGGGAAGAGATCAAGCCTTTTCAGAAAGGATTTGCGATAGCAAAAGCAAATAGCAAATATTTCCTTTTGAACACTTTCGGCTCTCCAGTGAATACTAATGGCTTTGACGATATTTACCGAACGAATGACGGATATTACATGATAGAGCAGGCAGGTAAAACTGGGCTTCTCGACAGCGAAGGTACAGTTGTCATTCCTGCAGAGTTTGAAGCACTACGAAGAGAGCGAAAGAATTTCATTGTAGCTCAAAAAGATGGACTTACGGGTATCATAGATGAAGCTGGTAAAATCATCCTGCCATTGGCTTACGAAGAGATATTAGTTGATTTTGCTAATGGGCAGATTTTCACAAAAAGCAAATTTGTTCCCACGGTGATTCAAACCGTTGAAGAGACTAGTAAGAAAAATAAAAAAGGGGCCTAAGCCCCTTTTTTTATTTTTTCTCATTTTTCCCTTTGGAAGAATCTTTTGAATCCGTATCAGAATTAGCTATCGATTCCCGCATGGAGGTATCTGATTGTATATTTTCCATTTTGTAGTAATCCATCACGCCAAGTCTCCCAGATCGGAACGCCTCTGCCAAGGCTTTCGGAACTTCAGCTTCAGCTTCTACTACTTTCGCTCTCATTTCCACATTTCTAGCTTTCATCTCTTGTTCAAGTGCTACAGCCATCGCACGTCTTTCTTCTGCTCTTGCTTCAGCTACTTTCAAATCAGCAGAAGCCTGATCGATTTGAAGTTTCGCACCGATGTTTGTTCCCACGTCGATATCTGCGATATCAATTGACAGGATTTCAAATGCCGTTCCAGCGTCCAAACCTCTTTGAAGTACTAGCTTAGAAATTTTATCAGGATTTTCCAGTACGCTCTTATGAGTAGCAGCCGAACCGATGGAAGTAACGATGCCCTCACCTACTCTAGCAAGAATAGTTTCTTCTCCAGCACCACCGACCAATTGCGCGATGTTTGCACGTACGGTAACTCTTGCTTTGGCGATCAACTGAATACCATCTGCAGCTACAGCAGCAACATTAGGTGTATTGATCACTTTTGGATTAACAGAAATTTGAACTGCTTCAAACACATCTCTACCTGCCAAATCAATCGCTGTAGCTTGTTTGAAAGTCAAGTTGATATTTGCTTTATCCGCTGAGATCAGTGCTCTTATGACATTAGGGATATTACCTCCAGCCATGTAGTGTGTCTCCAGATCATTTGTTGTCAATTGTAACCCCGCTTTAGTTGCGGTGATCAGAGAATTTACGATAATACTAGGTGGTACTTTTCGGATTCTCATCCCTATTAACTCCCCTATTCCTACTCTTACATTCGAAAATTGAGCTGTAATCCAAAGATTTACAGGTACAAAATATAAGAAGATGAAAAGTAAGACGATTCCCGCCACTGCAGCGACAAGAATAAACATTGAACTTGATGGGTCTAGTGCCTCCATATTATTTAACTAAAATTGTATTGTTTTCGATTTTCATAATTGTCACAGTTGTTTCCACGGGAATAAAACCATTTTCGGACTTCACCTCATACACCACATCTCCAAAGCTAGCTTTCCCTATTGGTTTTAGATCTGAAGTGGTTTTACCTGGCATCCCTACTTGTAAGCTATCTGTTCGTCCGTCAAATGCTCCTCCTGTAATTGCAGACTTAAGAGAAAAGCGATCCCAAACTCCTGAACTAAAACCATACACGATGGCCACAAGGTTCAAAATAACTGCGACGGCAGTAATCCACCATGCAATAGCTGGTTCAAAACTCAAGAATGCATAGGCAACTCCTGCCAAACTAACAGCAAGTCCAAAAATCCCAACCACGGTTGTCCCAGGCACAAAAAGCACCTCAGCTAATAAAAGTATAAGGCCAATAATTAAAAGACTTGAAAGAACTAGTACGGTCATAAACTTTATTGAAAAGAATAGATGTCTAAAATACAAGTTTCCTTGTTACCCTTAACTAAATAAAACAAAAAAAGCCCGGATAATTCCGGGCTCGTAAATCAATATGCTTTTGCAAAGAGGACTCTTCCTTTGGAAGGTTTGCCCGAAAAGACACAGACTCCCTCCTCTTCTTGCCTATCCAAAGGAATACACCTGATAGTTGCTTTAGTGAGATCCTTGATTTTCTCTTCCGTCTCAGCAGTGCCGTCCCAATGAGCAGACAAGAACCCTGTTTTCCCATTTAAAACTTCCTTGAATTCTTCCCATGAATTAACTTCAGTTGTCTTCTGAGCTCTGAATTCAAACGCTTTGGAATAAATACTTGATTGAATTTCATCAAGCATGGATGTGACCTTTTCCGAGATTGGCTGAGATGCTAATTCAAATTGCTCTTTTGTTAGTGTATCTCTTCTGGCAATTTCAATAGTGCCATTTTCCAAATCTCTAGGACCGATAGCAATTCTCAAAGGAACACCTTTCAATTCATGCTCTGCAAATTTGAACCCTGGCTTATATGTATCTCGTTTATCATATTTCACCGAAACTCCAACTTTGCGCAGCTCAGCCATGATATCATTTGCCTTCTCGCTAATCGCGTCAAATTCTTCGTCTTTTCTGTAAATAGGAATAATTACCACTTGGATCGGAGCAAGTTTTGGAGGTAGCACCAATCCATTATCATCTGAGTGAGCCATGATCAAGGCTCCCATCAATCGTGTGCTGACACCCCAAGAAGTACCCCATACATATTCCAGACCGCCTTCTTTGGAAGCGAATTTGACATCAAAAGCTTTGGCGAAATTTTGCCCTAGAAAATGAGACGTACCTGCCTGAAGAGCCTTTCCGTCCTGCATCAATGCTTCAATACATAAGGTATCATCTGCACCTGCAAAACGCTCACTCTCAGTTTTCCGCCCTCTCACTACTGGCAACGCCATAAAGTCTTCCGCAAACTGAGCGTAGACGTTCATCATTTGAAATGTCTCTGCTTCAGCTTCCTTTTTGGTAGCATGAGCAGTATGCCCTTCCTGCCAAAGAAATTCTGTAGTGCGAAGAAAAAGTCTTGTTCTCATTTCCCAACGAACGACATTAGCCCATTGATTCACAAGAAGAGGAAGATCTCTGTAAGATTGAATCCAGTTTTTGTACGTACTCCATATGACAGTTTCTGAAGTAGGACGAACGATTAACTCTTCTTCCAACTTAGCCTCAGGATCTACAATTACCCCACTACCATCCTCGGCATTTTTGAGTCTATAATGCGTAACTACAGCACATTCCTTAGCAAAACCTTCAACATGGCTGGCTTCCTTGCTCAAGTAAGATTTTGGGATAAAAAGTGGGAAATAAGCGTTTGAATGGCCAGTTTCCTTGAACATACGATCAAGCTCAGCTTGCATTTTCTCCCAAATAGAATAGCCATAAGGTTTGATCACCATGCAGCCTCTTACAGCTGAATTTTCCGCCAAATCGGCTTTTTTCACTAATTCATTGTACCAAAGCGAATAATCCTCGCTT
>TARA_R110002020_G_scaffold30347_3_pt1 | contig 11649 bp, 15 predicted proteins | sample TARA_R110002020 | Tara Oceans TARA_R110002020 (sample SAMEA4396489) | marine metagenome | biome: Westerlies Biome; feature: [MES] marine water layer (ENVO:01000295) within the mesopelagic zone...; material: water (ENVO:00002006), including particulate matter (ENVO:01000060) such...
TGGCACGAAACAATAATGCTGGAATAGAATCTTTAACTAACACGTTGTTAAAAGGTGGAGATAGAAGAAGAAGAAGTGCTGCTAAAACCAAAGGGCAATCTGGATCTAAATACGTTTATAATCCTGATAAAATTGTCAATAAAAAAACAGGATTAACAAAAGAGCAATATGTTAGGTCAGGAGCGCGTAAAAGAAGTCGTGGAGCTAAAACTGCAGAACTTGGAGGATTCTTAGGTGGAGCTGCGTTGATGTTTAAAGATGACATTAAAAGAACAATAGATAAATTTAGATAATTATGGGACATAGATTAAAAAACATGCAATCAGCTTGGGATAAAATTCCTCCTGTAGATGACGCAGCAGCATCCTCTACATACGTAGATAAAGTTGATTCACCAACAAAATTAATTGATGATACTCTTCTGCAAGAATTACAATCATCAATAAAAAAGATAGATCAAGATAAATATGATGAAACAATGTCACAATGGCAAGGAGTAAATCCTGGTAAAAAAGATGCTATTAAAAGTGGAAGATTATATCCACATATGCTTGAGATGGATGATAAAGAACTAGAAACAGCTTTAATTAACAGAGACTATAACCAAAAATAACAAACAAATATGGAAAAGATAAAATCAATAGTTAGCGCACCATTATTTCAATCAGCTTTAGCTGGTGGAATAGGGTTATTAATATTATTACAAGGAAATGTATTATACGCAGGTATAGCATTTGGAGTAGGAATTAGCAAATTCTTTGACGCTTTTAAATAAAACAAAATAAAATCAAATTTAATGAAATCAAAAGGTTTAGGAGACACAATAGAAAAAATAACGAAAGCAACCGGAATAAAAGCTGTAACAGAAGCAGTTAGTAAAGTAACTAAAAAACCATGTGGTTGTAAAAAGCGAAAGGAAGCTTTAAACAAAAAATTCCCTTATAAAGATGAAGGACAAACTAAAAAATAATATTACAAATATAATAGGTTTATTACTTTTATGTATAAATACTTATTGTTACTATGGACATCATTGTGATGTTGAATTAACAGGGTTTTTAGTAATGTTAGCAGTATCATTATCATTGTTTTTATTTAAAGCAGATCAAACAAAAGAATGGTTAAAAAAAGTATTATCAAAACTTATATCAAAATAGTATTAATAAGTTTGTTATTTATTTGTTGTTCTCCTCAAGAGAGATTAAACAGATTAATATCTAAGCATCCTGAATTATCGCAAAAAGATACGATAATAGTTAGGGATACAATAGTTGTAGAAAACTATAATTATGATACTACAACTATAATAAGATCACATGATACTACAACCGTTATAAACAATGAACGCGTTGTATTGAAGTATTATTACGACACTTTACGAGAAGTTATCTATCATGACGTGGAATGTCTAGGAGATACTGTATATATAGAGACTTTAGTCCCTGTAGAAAAAGCAGTGTTTAGAGAATTATCATGGTGGGAAAAATATAGAGAATTTATATATATAGGATTATTTTTAATCTTAGTATTAACAATCCTTAAAAAAATAGGAAAAATAGTTTTATAATGAACAAAAAAAATAAAAAATGAGTACAATTGGAACAACATTAAAACAACCCAGAGTATTTGCTCACGATGCTATAGCATTAGACGATTTATGTGGAAATATAAGTGGGACAATTGTGACACCAGGACTTTTAGTTCCATTAGTAGCACCTGATGTAGGTGGAACTGGATATGCCGTAGGAGGTCCTCACGCTACCGTAACAAATGGCGGTGGATCAGGCGCAACAGTTACTATTAACAATGTAGCAGCTGGAGCGGTAACAGATTTTGATATTACAGGAATTGGGCAAGATTATGAAGTAGGAGATTCATTAACTGTGCAAAGCGGTAATAATGATTGTATTATTTTTATAACTGAAACAGGCTGTTCAGCATGGGCACTTGGAGATCCTATAACTCCGATGCCAAATGAAGCTTTAGGTTCTATGAATTCAGTTCCTTATTGGAACGAAAAAACTGCATACGTATATAGTAGTGCAGTTCTTGGTACAGGGCCTTTCGAAACACCTGGACCTGGTGCGGCATTATACGTAGGCGCGGCTATGGATATTACAGTTATAAACGAATCAACTACGGAGGTTACATATAAAGGTGTAGCAGCAGGTAGTTTTTTACCAGTATCAGTATTAAGTGTTACAGCTCAATCAGCAGGAGGTTTAGATGATATTTTAGCATTATTTTAAGAAGTGTCTAAAATTGGAATTGGCAATATACTGCCGGATATTACAAACCTACCTGGACAAGGTGGAGGTGGAGCTGGATTTACAAATACCAAATCCACTCTTTTTGATGGAGTAGATGATTATGCTTTATCTTCCCCCACATATTCAGAGATGGATGGTTTGTTAGATTTTGCTTATAGCTTTTGGTTTAAAATGGATACTTTAGTAGGGTATCAAAATATTTTTGGAATAAGCAATCAACCTCAAGCAGACGTTCGTGCTCAAAAAACTCAATTGTTTTGGAATCCAGCAACTTCAAGACTACAAGTATATTTTGATGGACTAAGTTATTTTTGTAGAACAGATGCGGCTTTATGGACACCTGTAGTAGGTACATGGTATCACGCATTAATAACAAGATCGCAAAGTAGATTAGTTAACGATAGATGTAGATTTTATATTAATGGAAGTAATGTTACAGAATCTGAAAATACAGGAGGTCATATTTTTAACACCAACGCAACAAGTGGTATTTATATAGGGGATAATATAGGTTTACCTTATAGTCGTTTTCCCGGTGGAATTGATGAATTTGCAATCTATACTCAAGATATGGCTGATTATGTTTCAGAAATATATAACGGCGGAACTCCTGACGATTTAACTAATCTAGCAACTGCTCCAGTTCCTGATGTTTGGTATCGTATGGGAGATAAAATTGTAGCATGGAATAACATGCCTGATCAACTAGTGGGGAATGATGCAGTTACTATTAACGAAATAGAATCTGTTATGATAGTCCCTGATGTTCCTTAAAATACAAAAAAATGAGTAATCATAATACATATGCTACGATCGAAATAGTAGACATAAACAACGTTGATTTCAGTCAAGTGGGAGAAACCAATATTTCTACGGTTAGAAAATCTCTAGATCAAACTCAGTTTGTAATCAAATGGGTACATGATAACATTCCTACTTTCATAACTGATGGTAGTATAATTCCTATAGAAACGTATAACCATACAGAAGCATTAGCATTAATGCAAACTACGGTGTGGAGTGACCCTTCGCCCGTATAATATACTAACATAAAGTTAGAACAAAACAAACAATAAATTTAATTAAATGAAAATTAAAGAAGAACAATTAAGTAAAATACAAGAACAACAACAAGAGTTAAACTCTTTATTCAGCAATGTAGGTTTTTTAGAATCTCAAAAACATAATTTACTTCATAAAATCAGCACCGTGAGTCAAACGGTAGATGAATATAAAATGGAATTAGAAAAAGAATATGGTAGTGTTAATATAAATGTAAATACTGGAGAATATACTGCAATAGAAGCAGAAGAGTCTAATTTGAAAGTTGTAGAAAATGCTTAGTAAAATACGAAAAATAAGTATTGGATCTGATTATAAAAATGAAGCAATGCATTATTCTGTAGGACAATCAGTTTACGGAGGTCATACTATTTGTGATATAATAAATGATCAAAAAGATGGTGAATATTTAATTTATATTAAAAAAGCTGATGAAGTTTTGCCATGGAAAAAATTTAATTCTAATATGGCAATTGCAGTTGAATTTGATTTAGAATATAATGAATAGTTTATATGATTTCATTATAAAACCTATTGATAAAAGATATAATAACTTGAAAAAAATAGGGGATAAAAATCTTATTCTAAACACTAGTATAGAAAATTTTCAAGCCATAAGTAAAGAAGCTATAGTTGTAAGTGTTCCTTTAGCACTAGATCAACCAATTAATCCCGGAGATAAAATTATAGTACATCATAATATATTTAGAAGATGGTATGATGTTAAAGGCAAAGAAAGAAACAGTAGATCTTATTTTAATGAAGACTTGTATTTTTGTAGTGTAGATCAAATTTATTTATATTATGATAAAAAATGGAGAAGTTTTGGAGATAGATGTTTCGTAAATCCTATAAAGAACCAGGATAAGATGTCTAGTGATAAGACTGTTAAACAAGAAGGTTTTATTAAATATGACAATAAGCTTTTAAATCATTTAGATATTTTCGAAGGAGATTTAATTTCCTTCAAACCAGAAAGAGAATTTGAATTTGTAATAGAAAACGAATTATTATATTGTATGAAATCTAGAGATATTATTATAAAACATGAAGACGAAGGAAATAAAGAAAAATATAATCCAAGCTGGGCATTTAGCAGTGAACGAACTGATAAAAGTAGCAAAAGAAGAGATTGTAAACACAGGGGAGGATGTGTCTGCGGATCGTCTAAAAAATGCTGCCGCAACAAAGAAACTAGCAATATTTGATGCATTTGAAATTCTTCAAAGAATAGAAACAGAAGAAGATATGTTAAATGAAAAAGATAATCCTAAAAAAGAAATAGAAAAACCTAAAAAGGCTTTTCAAGGATTTCCAGAAGGGAGAATTAAATGAAATATAAACAAACTCTTTGCAAGGAATTAGAAATAGAAGAGATAATAAATCCTAAAATTTTATCTAAGCAAAATAGATTAAAAAAATGGGATTATGGTTATAATTCTGAATATGATTTTATAGTAATAAGTAAGACGGGCAAAATTGGTAAAATTATAGAAATACAAAATTTACGTATTGCTTTACCTAAAGAAGAGTCAATATATAAAAGAAGTGATAATAAAGAAGATCAATTTTGGGAGCAATTTGAATACCCTAAAGAACTTAAAAGAATAAAGAGTAGATTTGATTGGGAAAAATATCCAGAAGAATTTAGAGAAAAATGGTGGGATTATATCGATGAAGAATTTAAAAGAAGAGATGAAGGGTTTTTGTTTTATAATAATGGCAAACCTACTTATATTACTGGTACTCACTACATGTACTTGCAGTGGTCAAAAATCGATATTGGAGCACCCGATTATAGAGAATCAAACAGATTGTTCTACATATTTTGGGAAGCATGTAAAGCCGATGTTAGGTGCTATGGAATGTGTTACCTTAAAAATAGACGGTCAGGGTTTTCCTTCATGTCATCAGCTGAACTCGTTAATCAAGCAACCATATCATCCGACAGCAGATATGGAATTTTATCTAAGTCTGGTGCCGATGCTAAAAAAATGTTCACAGATAAAGTTGTACCCATCTCAGTTAATTATCCGTTTTTCTTCAAACCGATCCAAGATGGTATGGATCGCCCTAAAACCGAATTGGCATATAGAGTTCCAGCATCTAAACTTACACGTAGAAAATTGGAAGCAAATGTTGAGCTTAGAGAATTAGAAGGATTAGATACTACTATAGATTGGAAAAATACTGGAGATAATAGTTATGATGGTGAAAAATTAAAACTATTAGCTCATGATGAAAGTGGTAAATGGGAGAGACCAGATAACATTAAGAACAACTGGAAAGTCACTAAAACATGTTTAAGATTAGGTAGAAGAATTGTAGGTAAGTGTATGATGGGGTCAACCTCTAATGCACTTGATAAAGGAGGACAAAATTTTAAAGATATTTACGCGGGATCTAATTGTTTAAATAGAAACAAAAACGGTCAAACAAAAGAAGGATTATATTCTTTGTTTATTCCAATGGAATGGAATTATGAAGGATTTATTGACGTATATGGACAACCTATATTTGATAATCCTGAAAAAATAGTTATGGGGATAGATGGATACCCAATATCTATAGGTGTAATAGAACACTGGCAAAACGAAGTAGATGGTTTAAAAGATGATCAAGATGGATTAAATGAATATTATCGTCAATTTCCACGAACTGAAAAACATGCTTTTAGAGATGAAACTAAAGAATCTTTATTTAATTTAATTAAAATATATGAACAAGTTGACAATAATGAGAATTTAAATAATCTAGCAAATATTACGCAAGGGAGTTTTATGTGGGAAAATGGAATTAAAGACACTAAAGTTATATTTGCACCTAATCAGAATGGAAGATTTTTTGTTTCATGGGTTCCACCTAAACATATGCAAAATCAAGTGATACTAAAGAATGGTGGTAAATACCCTGGTAATGAACATATTGGAGCATTTGGGTGTGATAGTTATGATATATCAGGAACAGTGGATGGAAAAGGATCTAATGGATCATTTCACGGATTAACAAAATTTAATTTAGAAGATGCTCCTTCTCATAGTTTTTTTCTAGAATATATAGCTAGACCTCAAACTGCCGACATATTTTTTGAAGAAATATTAATGGCTTTACATTTTTATGGAATGCCTTTGTTAGCAGAAAATAATAAACCTCGGTTATTGTATTATTTAAAACGTAGAGGTTATAGAGGTTTTTCTATTAATAGACCCGACAAAGTTTATAATAAATTATCAGTCACCGAAAGAGAAGTAGGAGGAATACCTAATTCAAGTGAAGATATAAAACAAGCTCATGCAGCAGCTATTGAAGCTTATATAGAAGATTATGTAGGATTAGATCCAGATGGAATATGTGGAGATATGTATTTTCAACGTACTCTTGAAGATTGGGCAAAATTTAATATCAACAATAGAACCAAGCATGATGCGTCTATTAGTTCAGGATTAGCTATAATGGCATGTAATAAGAATAAATATCATCCAGTAGCAAAAAGACAATTAAAGAGCATGTATTTAGGAATTAAAAAATATAATAACGAAGGAATAAATTCTAAAATAATTAATAAATGATTTATACAAATACAAGGAGTTCATTTCCTGATCAGGTAGTACCGGAAGCAGAGAAAATGAGTTTAGAATATGGTCTTCGAGTAGCACAAGCAATTGAAGGAGAATGGTGGAGTCAAGCTTATGGAGGATATAGGTATCAAAATAATTATAATATATTTTTCAATAGAAGATTATATGCTAGAGCAGAACAGCCAATACAGAAGTATAAAGATGAAATGTCTATAAATGGAGATTTGTCATATTTAAATTTAGATTGGAAACCTGTACCTATCATACCTAAATTTGTAGATATAGTTGTTAATGGAATGTCTAATAAATTATATGATATAAAAGCTTATGCTCAAGATCCAGCTTCTCAAAAACTTAGAACTGATTATGCTGAAGCTTTACATAAACAAATAGCTACTAGAGAATATATAAATCAAGTCAAAGAAGCATTAGGTGTTGATTTGAACACTATTAAAGGAGAAGCAATTCCGCAAACTGAACAAGAATTAGAAATACACATGCAATTAGATTATAAACAATCTATAGAAATTGCTGAAGAAGAAGCTATTACAAACGTGCTAGCAAGAAATAAATACGATTTAGTTAGAAGAAGAGTAAATAAAGATTTAGTAACTTTAGGTATTGGAGCTGTAAAAACTAATTATAATAAGTCTAATGGTATTACTGTAGAATATGTAGATCCTGCTAATTTAGTATGGTCTTATACAGATGATCCAAATTTTCAAGATATATATTATGTAGGAGAAGTTAAGTCTTTAAGTCTTCCTGAACTGAAAAAACAATTTCCAGGATTAACTACCACTCAATTAGAAGAAATCCAAAAAATGCCTGGTAATACTAATTACACTCGAAACTGGGAGGGAAAAAATAATAATAATACAGTTCAAGTATTATATTTTGAATACAAGACTTTTGCTGATCAAGTGTTTAAAATTAAACAAACTGATCAAGGATTAGAAAAAGCTTTAGAAAAAACAGATGAATTTAATCCTCCACCTAACGATAATTTTGAAAGAGTTAGTAGATCTATAGAAGTATTATATCATGGAGTTAAAATACTAGGACATCCTATAATGATTAAATGGGAGATTGCAGAAAACATGACTCGTCCTTTTTCTAATTTAACAAAAGTTAATATGAATTACCAACTATGTGCTCCTAGCTTGTACAAAGGTGGTATCAACTCATTAGTAGAGAGAATGATTAGTTTTGCAGATATGATTCAATTGACATCATTAAAAATGCAACAAGTGTTATCTAGAATGGTTCCAGACGGAGTATTTGTAGATGTAGATGGATTAGCAGAAGTAGACTTAGGTAATGGTACTAACTATAATCCTCAGGAAGCATTAAATATGTATTTCCAAACAGGTAGTATAGTAGGTAGATCAATGACTCAAGACGGAGACATTAATCAAGCTAAAATACCAATTCAGGAATTACAAACCTCTGCATCACAAGCCAAAATTCAATCTCTAATACAAACGTATCAGTATTATTTACAAATGATAAGAGATGTGACAGGATTAAACGAAGCTAGAGATGCTAGTAATCCTGATCCTAATTCATTGGTAGGATTACAAAAATTAGCTGCTGCTCAATCTAATGTTGCTACTAGACACATTTTAGCTGCTAGTTTATTCATAACATTAAGAGCATGTGAAAATATATCTTTACGTATAGCTGATACATTAGATTTTCCTTTAACAAAAGAAGCTTTAGTAAATAGCATTAGTTTATATAATACCGGAACTTTAGAAGAATTAGAAGATTTAAATCTATTTGATTTTGGAATATATTTAGAACTAGAACCTGATGAAGAAGCTCAACAGTTGTTAGAAGCAAACATTCAAATGGCACTCCAACAAAAAAGTATAGATTTATCGGATGCTATAGATGTAAGAGAAATTAAAAACTTAAAGCTAGCAAATCAATTGCTTAAATTAAGAAGAAAAGAAAAAGCTAAACAAGATCAAGAAGCCCAACAAGCTAATATAAAAGCTCAAGCTGAAGCGCAGACGCAGTCTAGAGAGCAAGAAGCTATGTTTGAAGTACAAAAACAACAAGCTTTAGCTCAAACTAATATTCAGTTTGAACAGGCTAAATCTCAGTTTGAATTACAAAGAATGGAAGAAGAAGCTCGTATTAAGAAAAATATGTTAGAAATGGAATTTGCTTTTGATATGCAACTAGAAAAACAAAAAATGGGTGCAACTCAAGAAAAGGAAATAATGATCGAAGATAGAAAAGATACGCGTAGCAAACAAGAAGCAACTCAGCAAAGTGAGTTGATTAATCAAAGTCAAAATAATAGTTTACCAACTAATTTTGAAACCCCCATAAATGATTTAAATTTTGGGGTATAATAATTATATAATATTTTATCATGTCAAAAAAACAAGAAAGTCTAAAGGTTCCTGAAAAACCTGTAGTAGATACAAAAGTAGAAGGATTAACAATTAAAAAACGTCCTAAAAATCTAGGTAAAAAGGATACTGTTTTTAAATTAGATTTAACTCAACAACAACAAGCTAAAAAAGAACAAGATGCCGTTCCAGAGTCAAAACCAGTGCACGTGGATGAGAATAAACAAGCCGAGAATGTACAAGAAATGGAGACGAGCGTATCCTCAGCAGAAGTGCCATCTTCTACCAAAGAAGAAATTAAAGAAGATAAAGTAAATACTCCTGTTATAGAAGAAATAACTACTAAGAAAGAAGAATTTAAACCTAAAGCTAATCCAGTTCAAGAAGCACCAAAAGTTAATCTACCAGAAAATGTAGAAAAACTAGTATCTTTTATGAATAATACTGGAGGAAATATAGAAGATTATGTTAGATTAAATGCAGATTACTCTAATGTAGATGATAAAGCTTTATTAAGAGAATATTACAAACAAACTAAACCTCATTTGTCTAGAGAAGATGTTGATTTTATTATGAATGATAAATTCACTTATGATGAAGAATATGAGGATGAAAAAGAAATCCGCAAGAAGAAGCTTGCGATGAAAGAAGAGGTTGCAGATGCCCAGTACCATTTAGAGAAAATGAAACGTGATTACTATGCCGAGATTAAGTCTCGCCCTGGTGTTACTCAGGATCAACAAAAGGCTGTGGAATTTTTCAACCGATATAACGAAGAGCAAGAAGTAGCTGGTCAGCGTCATGAAGTTTTTGAAAAAAATACTCAAGACTTCTTTTCTAATGAATTCAAAGGTTTTGAGTTCGACTTAGGAGAAAAGAAATTTAGGTATGGAGTAAAAAATCCTACAGACGTAGCAACCGCCCAATCTGATATCGCCACATTTATTAAGAAGTTCTTAAATGAAGATGGGAGTGTTAAGGATTACACTGGTTATCACAAAGCTATTTATGCTGCTCGAAACTCAGACACCATTGCTAAACATTTTTATGATCAAGGAATGGCTGATGCTACAAAAGATATAGTTAGTAGATCAAAAAATATAAATAATGATGTTAGGCAAACACCTCCATCAGATAAAGTATCTTTTAATGGTATGACTATAAAAGCAGTGAGTGGAGTGGATAGCTCTAAGTTAAAAATTAAACGAAAACGATAAAAATTTAAAATATGGCGTTTACAAGTATGAATGCTGGATTACAACCGTATCCAGACAGAGTAGCTTTGACAAGCAATTATTTACAATGGACTGATTCAACAGGGGGAGCTCCTGGGTTTTTGGACTTTAGCGATTTTGCAGCACAATATCTACCTGAATTATATGAACAAGAAGTAGAAAGGTTTGGTAACAGAACTGTTTCTGGTTTCTTAAGAATGGTCGGGGCTGAGATGCCAATGACCTCAGATCAAGTAATCTGGTCTGAACAAAACAGATTACACATTGCGTATGATGACGTAGCTGAAGCTGCTGGTGTATTTACACCTGTACTTCCTGCTGGGACTCCATCACATGCGGTAAGAGTAGGTAACACTATTGTTGCTTATAATCCAATTACTGGAGTTACATTAAAAGGTCAAGTTACAGCGATAGGACCTGGTGTTAATCCACCATTTACAACTTTCACAGCTGCTTGTTATACACAAGCTGGTTGGGCTGGTTTAGCTGCTACTGGAAATAGAATCTTTGTTTACGGATCTGATTTCGGTAAAGGAACAAATGGCATGTTAGGTGCTGTTGAACCTGCATTCACTCAATTTAGTAACAAACCAACAATCATTAAAGATAGATATGAGGTTTCAGGATCTGATACTGCTCAAATTGGTTGGGTTGAAGTTGCTACTGAAGATGGAACAACTGGATTCTTATGGTACATGAAAGCTGAATCAGAAACTAGATTAAGATATGAAGATTATCTTGAGATGGTTTGTGTTGAAGGCGAGATTGCTGCTGTTGGATCAGATGTTGCAGGTCTTACGAATGCACAAACTTCTTATGGTACACAAGGTATGTTCTCTGCTATCGAAGATAGAGGAAATGTATATGCTGGGTTCTCAGGTGCTGCGGCTCCAGGAGCTGGTGCTTTAGGAGATTTTGATACAATCCTACAACAATTAGATAAACAGGGTGCTATTGAAGAAAATATGCTTTTCTTAGATAGAGCTACAGCTTTAGATTTTGATGATATGATAGGTGCTCAAGCCGGTGGAGGTTATTCTTCAGTTGCTTCAGCTTCTTATGGTTTATTTGACAACTCTAATGAAATGGCGTTAAACTTTGGTTTCTCTGGTTTTAGAAGAGGTTCTTATGACTTCTA
>TARA_R110002020_G_scaffold39991_1_pt1 | contig 11634 bp, 12 predicted proteins | sample TARA_R110002020 | Tara Oceans TARA_R110002020 (sample SAMEA4396489) | marine metagenome | biome: Westerlies Biome; feature: [MES] marine water layer (ENVO:01000295) within the mesopelagic zone...; material: water (ENVO:00002006), including particulate matter (ENVO:01000060) such...
GATAACCGGCCGCGTCTCCAAGATCGAGCAGTTCATCTCGATCATGAAGCCGCTCGGCCTGGTCGAGATCTGCCGCACCGGCATCGCCGCCATGAACCGCGGTCCGCAGGGGATGTGAGACAGCCTCTCCGTCGCAATCAACGGCAATGGCGCGTTTTGCGCTTTGCCTTGCTGATGGGGAGAATGAAGAGCGTGTTTGCGCGGTGTCCTTTCTACATCTAACCTTCAGAGATGTGGTGAGGGTCACCGTGGCGTTTTCGCTTTAAAATTTCGAGTTAATATTATTTTTATCTCTGGTGACGCGATTATAGTGATTGCGAGGAAAACCGTGAATTTAATGTAATCATTTATAAATATTGGTTTCAGTGCGGATTTAAAATTAAATATACTACAAAAAGAGACAAGAATTTGCGCGAAAGAAAGAAAATAAATCGACAAGCGAAATTCTTTTTTCTCAATATCGAGCAACTTTGATTTGTAAGATTCAAATTTTACAAACTTGAAAATGTAAATCAGAGATATTACGAGAATAGAGTAGGAAATTATGAATGCGTTTCTGGCGCTTATGATTTCTTCTGAAAAGTGAAGATAATAAGCGAGAACCGAGGCGGCAAAGAAGAAAATAGCAAGCAATATTATTATTTGTCTTTTTTCACCGCTAAGTATGTACATTTGAAAATTCGCGTCTTCCTGCATTCAAAATGCTAAAGTACTGGTACATCAATATTGTCATTCAACTCGTTTGGTCGTCCAGCCCCACGGCTGCCGGCAGGTGATCTCAGATCATCTGCAGCGGCTGGCGCGAGCGGGGCGGCGGAAATAGCCGGTCGAGTTCGGCGATCTGCTCTTTGGTCAGTTGGATGTCGGCGGCCGCCCGGTTTTCCTTGACCCGCTCCGGGCTCGACGATTTCGGAATGGCGATCACACCCTCCCGGCCCAGCAGGAAGGCAAGCGCCAGCTGCGCCGGGGTCACACCCATCCGGCCCGCCATCTTGCCGAGCCCCGGATGGCGGATCAGCCGGCCTTCGTCGAGCGGCGAATAGGCCATCAGCGGCATTCCCCGTTCCTCCATCCACGGAATCAGGTCGAATTCGACGCCGCGCGTCGACAGGTTGTAGAGCACCTGGTTGGCGGCGCAGTTCTGCCCGCCGGGAAGCGCGGTGAGCTGGCGCATGGCGATCGGGTCGAAATTGGACACGCCCCAGCGCGCGATCTTGCCGGCTGCGCGCAGCTCCTCGAAGGCCTCGACGGTCTTGCCCAGCGGATGGCGGCCGGGCCAGTGCAGCAGGTAGAGATCGATCCGGTCGGTACCAAGCCGCCTGAGGCTTGCCTCGCACGCGGCGATGGTGCCTTGGCGGCTGGCGTTGGACGGCATCACCTTGGAGACCAGGAACACCTCGTCGCGGCGGCCGCGGATCGCTTCGCCGGTGACCGTCTCGGCGCCGCCGGAAGCATACATTTCCGCCGTGTCGACCAGCGTCATGCCGCAATCAATGCCCGCCTGCAGCGCCCGGACTTCCGCTGCGGCATCCTTGCGGCTTTCGCCCATGTGCCAGGTTCCTAGCCCGAGGGCAGGGACCGGCGTCCCGTCCGCAAAGCGCACCTGAGGCATCGGTTGGGTCATGTCGGTCTCCTTCAGCCTGGCCGATCAATAATTTCAAATGAGCGGATCAGCTTTTTTTGATTGTCTCGTTTCCCATCTCGTCTAACAAGCATAGGCTGGTCTGCACCCGGAGGGAAAGAACATGGCACTCGAAACCTTCCTGACGCTGGTCGCCTTCGCCTTCGTCGCAGCGGGCACGCCGGGGCCCAACACCATGATGCTGTTCAGCTCGGGCGTGAATTTCGGCTTCCGCAACACCGTGCCGCACATGGTCGGAATCGGGATCGGCTTCCTGGCTCTCGTCCTCGGCATCGGCTTCGGGCTCGGGGCGCTGCTGACCGCCTTTCCTGCGCTCTATCTGGTTCTCAAGATCCTGGGCGGCAGCTATCTCGTCTACATTGCCTGGCGGATCGCGACCTCCGACACGCTGCCCGAGGCCAAGGCCGGCGCGCGGCCGATGACCTTTCTCGAGGCGGCGGCGTTCCAGTGGGTCAATCCCAAGGCATGGGTGATGCTGGTGACCGCCATGGGGATCTACACCAATCCCGAAAATTATGCCCAGACGGTGATGCTGATCTTCCTCGCCTTCACCATCGCCACCGTGCCCTGCGTCTCCGCCTGGGCCGGGTTCGGCACGGTGCTCCGGTCCTGGCTCGCCGATCCGGTGCGGCTGAAATGGTTCAACATCATCATGGCCGTGCTGCTGGTGGCGAGCCTCTGGCCGATGCTGCGCTAGGTGCATCCTGGGAGAAACCGGACAACTCGCGCTGCGCGGCACCGGCATCTGCCGCGGCACCCGGTTTCCATCACATCCTCGAATACGGACATGACGACAATTTGCTTGTCTCGCTTGCAAGCTGCTCTATCAAGCAGGGGCCGGCAGCAGGCCGGCGGGAACCGCCATGGCACTCGAAACCTTTCTGTCGCTCATTGTTTTCGCCTTCGTCACCTCGGTGACGCCTGGCCCTAACAACATGATGCTGTTCGCCTCGGGCGTGAATTTCGGCATCCGCCGCACCGTGCCGCACATGGTGGGCATCGGCGTGGGATTTTTTTCGCTGTTGCTCGGGGTCGGCTTCGGCCTCGGCGCGCTGCTCGAAACCTTGCCCGCCCTCTACACCGCGCTGAAATTCGCTGGCGGCGCCTATCTCGTCTACATCGCCTGGAAGATCGGCAGTTCGCGGGCGCTGCCCGACGGCAGGGTGGGCGCAAGCCCGATGACGCTGCTGCAGGCGGCAAGCTTCCAGTGGGTCAACCCCAAGGCCTGGGTCATGGCGGTGACCGCCATGGCGGTCTACACCGATCCGGCCAACCACACCTTGACTGTGCTGCTGGTGGGCCTTGCCTTCACGCTTACCAATTTCCCGAGCGTGTCGATCTGGGCCGGCTTCGGGTCGGCCCTGCGCACCTGGCTGTCCGATCCGGTCCGGCTCAAATGGTTCAACATCACCATGGCCGTGCTTCTGGTGGCGAGCCTCTGGCCCATGCTGCGGTAGCGCGGGCAGGGCGGCATCCCGTCTCAGTATCCGGCCGATGGCTTGGTGAGCATCAGCCAGACGATGCCGAGCACCGCGAAGAAGGCCGGGAAGCCCGCGGCGAACCAGATCCGGTAGAGCCGGTGGAAGCGCTCGGGCAGCGCGCTTCCGGTCTCCGCCGCGCTGCGGGCGAGATCCCGCAACCGGATCTGGATCCACACCACCGGCAGCCAGAACAGGCCGATAACCACGTAAAGGCCGATCGACAGCGCGATCCAGGGCTCGGAGAACTCCCAGCCCGAAATCCGCACCAGAACCAGGCCTGTGACCGGCTGCAGGATCGCCGCCGTCGCGGTGAACAGCGTGTCGGCGATCACCACGGTGCCGGCGACATGGGCAATCAGCGCGGGCTCGCGCGTCCTGACCGCCATAACCATGAAGAAGGCAATGCCCGCGCCGGTGCCGAGCAGCACGATGGCGCCAAGCACATGCACCGTCAGGACCAGCTCATAGACCGTCATCAGCGCTCGTCCAGCGTGGCGAGCGCCACGAGCGTGAGCAGCATCGACGGGCCCACCTTGACCAGCGGCCCGAGCGGATCGAGCCACAGGCCGGGCGCGGCAAGCGTGGCGCTCGCCAGATAGGCCAGGCTGACCGCGAGCATGACCCACAGCGCCTGGCGCGCCCGGCGCCGCCAGAGCACGGCCAGCCCCAGCACGATGTCGAGCGCGCAGGTGGCGAGCGTCGCCGCGACAGCGGCGGGCGGATCGAGGATCGGCAGGAAATGCGCCGCCGCGGTCTCAAGCGATAGAAGCGGGATCAGGCCCGACAGCAGCCAAAATGCCGACAATGTCACCAGCACCGGTGCTTTCAGAAGATACAGCCGCGCGAACCAAAGGTCCTGCACGCCGGACGGGTTTTCACCGAGCGTGTGCGCCAGTGTGCGCAGCGCGAACGGGGCGGGCGTCGCATCGCCGGCCCCGACCCCACCCTCCATAACCGTCATCGCGGTCGAGCGCAGCGGCGAGCGCCAGCCGAGCCGGCCGGCAAGATCGGCGAGCATCGTCACCGGCCGGGCGAGAGCCGCGGGCACGGCGATCACCCGCGCGGGCCCGAGCCCGAGCCAGCTGCGGTGCTGCGCCAGCACCTCACCAAGCGTCAGCGCGCCGGGCGCGGCGAGCGCGACATCGCTGCCCAATTCAATCCGGCCATCCACCGCCCGGACGATCGCCTCCGCGACATCGTCGAGCGCGACGACATCCACCCGGCTGCCGGCATGGACCGCCGGAATGGCAAGGGGAAAGCCCGCGAGCGCCCTGAGCAGCGCCGTCCCGCCATGGGCGTTGCGGCCCACCACCAGCGCCGGCCGCAGGATCACGTGGTCGAGCCCGGAGGATTTCAGGGCCGCGTCGGCGCGCCGCTTGGTGGCGAGAAAAGTCGTCCCGGCGCCGCCGCCCCCGGTATGGGCGGAAATCTGCACGATCAACCGCCCGCCGGCCGCCCGGGCCGCCGCGTACAGCGCCAGCATCGCCCGCTCCTGCACGGCGGCGAGATCGTCGCGCGGTCCGTCCTGCAGCGCGCCGGCGCAATTGACGATCACCGCGTGACCCGCCACCAGCTCCGCCCAGGCGTCGGCCGATATCATCGCGGCAAGATCGGCGCGCCGGAAATCCGCCGCCGGACAGCGTCGCGCCGCCTGTCGCGGGTCGCGACCGAGACCGGTGACGCGATGGCCGTCGGCCAGGAGCCGCATCAGGACCGCCGTGCCGATGAAGCCGGTGCCGCCGAGAATCAGAATGTCCATGACGGAGCGTAACCAATCCTTCATCGAGGATACAGATCCGGCATCCGCCGGCATCGGCGATATTGCGGTTGGCAAAGGCGCGGGCTAACCTCCGGGCATGACCCACACGCATGACCATTCTCACGACGATCACGATCACCACCACGACAACGAGCTCGATCCCTTCGCCGCGCGCGTCAGGGCGCTGGAGACGATCCTGACCGAAAAAGGGCTGATCGACCCCGCCGCGGTCGACGCCATCGTCGAGACCTACGAGCACAAGGTCGGCCCGCGCAACGGCGCCCGCGTGGTGGCGAAAGCCTGGGCCGATCCGGATTTCCGCGATTGGCTCGCCCGCGACGCCACCGCGGCGATCGCTTCATTGGGCTACACCGGCCGCCAGGGCGAGCACATGCAGGCGGTGTTCAACACCGAGGACACCCATAACCTCGTCGTCTGCACGCTCTGCTCCTGCTACCCGTGGACGGTGCTGGGCGTGCCGCCGGTCTGGTACAAGGCGCCGGCCTATCGCAGCCAGGCGGTGATCAACCCGCGCGGCGTGCTGGCAGAATTCGGGCTCAAGCTGCCCGAGACGACGCGCATAAGGGTGTGGGATTCCACCGCCGAGCTGCGCTACATGGTAGTGCCGATGCGGCCCGAGGAAACCGGCGAGCTGAGCGAGGAGGAACTGGCGAAGCTCGTCACCCGCGATTGCATGATCGGCACCGGCCTGCCGCTCCGGCCCGGCTCGCTGTCGCCCTTGGCGCTGTGGCCCGCCACCGGCGAGGCGGGGACGGCGCCATGAACGGCCCGCATGATCTCGGCGGCCAGATGGGCTTCGGCCCGGTCGCCCCGGAAGTGCCCGAGCCGGTGTTCCACGCCGATTGGGAGCGCCGGGCGCTCGGCCTGACGCTCGCCGCCGGCGCGCTCGGCGCCTGGACCATCGACGAAAGCCGCCACGCCCGCGAAAGCCTGCCCCCCGCCACCTATTATGCGGCGAGCTATTACGAGATCTGGATCCGCGCGCTGGAAGTGCTGCTCGAGCGCCACGGCTTCGTCGCCGCGGATGAGATCGAGGCCGGGCGTCCGCTCTGGCCCGGCGTCAGGCCCAAGCAGGTGCTGCATCCGGCCGACGTCGCCCGGGTGCTGGCCCGCGGCGGGCCGTGCAACCGCCCGGTCGAAGGCGCGCCGCGCTTCAGCGCGGGCGACCGCGTGCGCACCATCAACGAGCACCCGACCGGCCACACGCGGCTGCCGCGCTATGCCCGCGGCAAGCTGGGCGTGATCGAGGCAGTGCGCGAGGGCTTCGTCTTCCCCGACACCAATGCCCACGGCAAGGGCGAGAACCCCGAGCATGTCTACACCGTCACATTCGACGGGCACGAACTCTGGGGGAAGGGGGCCGATCCGGCGCTCACCGTGTCGATCGACGCCTGGGAGAGCTATCTTGAACCCGCATGATCCGGGCCACGGCGCGGACGGCGATCCGGGGTCCGCCACGCCGTTCCGCCTGCCGCCCGGCAGCGGCCCCGACGCGCCGGTCTTCGCCGAGCCCTGGCAGGCGCAGGCCTTTGCCCTTGCGGTGGCGCTCAACGAGCGCGGGCTGTTTTCCTGGAGCGAATGGGCGGCGGAACTCTCGGCGCAGCTGGCCAGGCCCGGCGCGGCCGAAGACGGCGGCGATTACTATCAGCACTGGCTCGCCGCCCTCGAGGCGCTGCTGGCGAAGAAGGGCGTGGCCGAGCCCGGCCTCATCGACACAGTCTCCGCCTCCTGGCAACGCGCCGCCCACGCCACCCCGCACGGCCAGCCGATCCGGCTCGAAAACGATCCGGAACGGCAAAGCCAGCGGTGACTGTCTGACGCTCGGTACCCTGCGTGAAAGACCCATATGGGGTGGGGAGCTGCGAGACCGCTTTTGGTCAGAGAGGCGGCGAACACAGTCATTCGCATGGCAGGCCGACGAGTTCAGGGGCGCGGTTCTGATTCCGTCCGACAGGCTGCTTCGTGTGCTGCCGAGGCACGTTAGCGCCCTTGATCTGCCGTTTCACTGGCGCGCCACTCCCGATGGCCGCTCCGTTCCCTTCGTCGATCTCGACCGAGCGAATGCACACTTGGCCTGCTGGTTGACGATCTGGTCGAAGCCTTCGGCGTCACCGCCGCCGCCAGGCTGAGCTCGTGCGCGATATCACGGATCGGTTCGCAGGCAGCGAGGATTTCCTGCCGCCGGACGAGCCGACGGTTCGATGGAAAGTGTCTGCGATTTGGAAGAAGTATAAAACGAGAGTTGTAAACACCCACTCCACTGGAGTATGTTTCCAAGTGACATCTTCATACAGGAAAGCGGACATGCGGCTTCGTCAGGTCTTGATGACCGTCGGAATTTGGGGTGCTCTCTTCTCGACCCCTGTATTCGCTGCTTCAGTCGTTGACAAGAGATTCCCAAACTGCATCGCTCGGAACCTCGTGCCGCAGTCCAAAGATGCCACCGCAGCTGAGATGATTGATAAATTCTCCGCCCTATTGGCATACAAATCGCAACCCAATATAGGTGCGTTAAACCTCGATCTATTCAACCAAATCGTCTTACAGGCAGTCGACAGATTTCATAGTGAATATAATCCGAAAGACATAACGTGTATATTTGTAGGTGATCCTCCTGCCGATACATCGTTATTCACTCGCGGGCCATTTCTGACGTACGGCGGAACATTGGCATTTGCAGCTCCTCTGAACGTAGCCAATTTGCCTGCATCGGATCGCACTAGATACTACTTTTCCGAGGGAGAACTCATAACGGTAATACGACGCGATCTGCAATCTTACATTGATAAACGCATTGCCGAAGTCTGGTCCTCATGCGAGCCGTGGTTGGCGGCAGATCCCAATTCCCATGAATATGGTTATGGAGAAGAATGCGCCGAAACGCTAAAGCAAGATACGGCAGCAGTCTACGAAATACTTGATCACGCTGTCAGTCAGATCTCGATAGATGCGTATCAGAATATTTTTTATTTTCCTATAGTTTCTTTTAACGATGAAGCAGGCTACGAAGCGCAATATTCTGACATGATAAAGTACGTTGTTCAGCGGGAAATTGCTCATAAACCGCTTCACGATCTACGAGATGCTAAACATATTTTTCTATATGATCCGGCGCAGCCCGAGCGCGTCATCACAAATTATATTCAGCCGGATATGATAACTTTTGTCACTGCGCTAACTGCTGATGTTGCATTGCGATCATCGGTGGCGATCGGTGTTGACACACTGACTGTGGTCGGTGGTGGAACAGTAGATGAAGCTAGCATCGATATTAGAAGTTTTCGGTCGTACTTGTGCAGTGAAGACTTTAGATTTACCCGTAGTTTTCTAACATCAAGCGAAAGGTTTAAGAATATTTTTCGCGCCCACGACCTTTCAGTATGCAAGATATTAGCTGGTAACTTTGACACGATCAGCTATTTCGACCCAGGCTCAGATTTTCTCTCACGTGCTGTTTCTGCATTCAACGCAACATTGAATTCAAATTATATAGAAATTGAACTCCAGAAAATTCGGGAACAGCTTGTCATCGCAAACGAGAGTTTGAATGAAATCAATCAATTTACACAGACAAAATACTATGAAGACAAGATTGCGCAACTCAATGCGCAGATCGCTGAGGCGGAAAAAGATAGTAAATTTGCCGATATAATTAAAGTTGTGAGTGTAGGAACTGCAGTTGTGGGGATTGCCGGTTCTTTTGTCGGGGTGGGAGATGCGGTCGGCAGCACTGGTGCTTTGCTCAGAAGTTTAGAGGGAAGTTTTTCTGACAGGGCAAGCGAACTGTGGAAAGATAAAGCGAAAAGGAAGTCCCTGGAGGATTTTGCCAAGAAGATTGGGGAAAACGGCGCTAAGGCTAGTTCTGAATACAACCGGCTCACTGATGCCTTGAAATCTGGTGGTGCGTCTGCCGATGAACTAAGGAGAAGACTTGACGTAGTTCAGCGTCAGTTCGACGATGCTCTGGCGGATTTCGCTTTACGAAAAGTTGCAGTCGAGAATGCGATGAGTTCACTCGCGTCGGAGTCGGTCACCAATGATGATAAGCGCTACAGAATTTTGTCCGAGTTTTCGTCGATTTTTGACATATTTGTTGGAAAGGTGATGATCGGTATCGGCAACGAAGGTCCGCCAGATCTTGCGGCTCGATGCTCGACAGACCTTCGCAATATGATGGAGTCTGTGACCCCGTTTAACGTTCAGACTTTGCTCGGCGCCTGCTCTTACGCGCTTGATCTCTCCAAGAAAAACTACGCCGAGTGCGACAAGGGCTCTATTAGCAAGCTTACATTAGCTCCCGGTGTCCAAGTGCCTATTTGTGGGGCTAAACTCTAGCTGTGAATCGTTCTGCCCATGATGTGGGGCTTTCCCGTTGAGCTAAGGAGTGGCAGGGCTGTTGCCATCACGCTCGGTAGCGCTGCGTGGTCTGAACCTGGGTATGGCCGAAGAGCTTACTGATCATCGTGTCGAGGTGATCGGCTGAAACGGAGTCGCTTCCGGACATTGCACGCCGGGTGCCACCCGTCAGATTTTCACCTCTAGGGGACACTTCACGCCAGCCACGCCGGCGCATGGTTGAATGGCGTGCCGAAACGGGCGAGCCACAGGCTGCGGGCGATGCGCCGGGCGATGACCGTGATTGCGGCAGCGGTGTCGGGCGCAAACAGCGATCCCGCCGTCGCCTCGAATTGCCCGATCCAGAGCCGGAAATCATCCTCCTCGAGATCCGGCAGCGCATTGTGCTTGACCACCGGCTGGCCGGAATACTCGCCCGAATGCAACAGCACCGAGCGCCAGAACCGGTTCATCCGCTCGAGATGCATGTCCCAGATGCCCGCAAGCCGGTCCTCGAACAGCGGCCCCAGCCGCGGATGAAGCCTGATGTCGGCATAAAACCGCTCGACCAGTAGCGCGATCTCCTCGGGCGAGACATCGACCGCGGGCACGCGCGGCTGCGCCGGCCGGGCGGTGATGACGATGGGCGCGGGCTTCTCAGCCATAGAATTTCAGTGCGATCATCAGCGTGACCGCCCCCCAGACGCACATGTTGATGAAGGAGCGGATCAGCCCGCCATCCTCTTCGACGGTGATGCCGAGTTTCTGGCGCACCAGATCCCCGGGAAGAAGAAAAAGCCAAAGCAGTGTTTTCATCATCATCTCTTTTCTGGTATCTGAATTACCACTATTCGATGTTGCGGCTAAAAGCAATATCTTGAATACCAGTATTGAGGTCCCGCATGCGCCTGACGCTTCACACCGATTACGCCTTCCGCATCCTGATGGCGCTTGGCCGCGCACCCGATCAGGTCAAGTCGGTCGACGACCTGGCGCGCGAATTCGTCGTATCGAAGAACCATCTGATGAAGGTGGCGCAGAACCTGACCGCCGGCGGCTTCGTCACCACCGTGCGCGGTCGCCACGGCGGGCTACGGCTGGCCATGCCCGCGTCCGAGATCAATTTGAGGGCGGTGGCGCTGCACATGGAGCCGGATTTCAACATCGCCGGCTGCTTCGGCGGCGATCCTTGCGTCTTCCTGCCCAACTGCCGCCTCAAGGGCGTGCTCGGCCAGGCCAAGCTCGCCTTCCTGCAGACGCTGGACAAGCACGACCTGGCGTCGATTTTGTGATGGAAGGTTGCCAAGTCCGGGGATGCTCCGATTTTCGTCATGCCGGGCTTGACCCGCATCCAGCGGGCGAGCGTCCGTCGGGTCAAAGGACTCTTTTCGCCCAAGGACTTGGGCGGGCTGGACCCCGGCTCAAGGCCCGGGTGACGGAGGAGGAGAGACCCTCGCCAACCTGGCGCTCCAAAAGCGCTTCGCACGCATGATCTGGCTTCGATCACGTCGCGAGGGTTCGAGGTTCAGGCCTCTAACACGCCCCGAAACGCCGTCATGCCGGGCCTGACCCGGCATCCAGCGGGCGAGCGTCCGCGAGCCGCAAGACTCCCTGGAGCTTGCGTCCGTTGCGGCTTGAGTGGCTTCTCACCGCGCCGACGCGCGGTGGTTGGATCCCGGCGCGGGGGCGGGGATGACGGAGAACCGAGGGCTCACCACAGACCTCCACCCGCACCGTCTACAATAGAGACGCATGGCGGAGAACGAGAGGGTCACCACAACCCCTTTCGTTCTCATTCCCACGCGCGACAGCCCCGGCCGAATCTGCCATGAGGGATCATGAAATTTTCACCGCAACAGGATGAGGCGCTGAAAGCCGTCTCGCGCTGGCTCAAGGACGGACGGTCGCCGATCTTCCGGCTGTTCGGCTATGCCGGCACCGGCAAGACCACGCTCGCCAAATATTTCGCCGACAATGTCGACGGCGAGGTGCTGTTCGCCGCCTTCACCGGCAAGGCGGCGCAGGTGCTGCGCGCCCGCGGCGCCAAGAACGCCCGCACCATCCATTCGCTGATCTACCGGCCGCGCGGCGAGGAGGAGGTCTCCAATGAAGAGACCGGCAAGACCACCGTCTCGCCGATGTTCGCCATCAACCGCCAAAGCCCGCTGGCGCAGGCGGCGCTGATCATCATCGACGAGTGCTCGATGGTCGACGAGGCGCTGGGCAAGGACCTGATGAGCTTCGGCACGCCGATCCTGGTGCTGGGCGATCCCGGCCAGCTGCCGCCGATCTCGGGCGGCGGCTACTTCACCGAGCACGAGCCCGACATTCTGCTCACCGAGATCCACCGCCAGGCCCGCGACAACCCGATCATCGATCTGGCCATGCAGGTGCGC
>TARA_R110002020_G_scaffold441981_2_pt1 | contig 11630 bp, 12 predicted proteins | sample TARA_R110002020 | Tara Oceans TARA_R110002020 (sample SAMEA4396489) | marine metagenome | biome: Westerlies Biome; feature: [MES] marine water layer (ENVO:01000295) within the mesopelagic zone...; material: water (ENVO:00002006), including particulate matter (ENVO:01000060) such...
CAACTACTTGCAGACGTAGAAGGTACAGTAACAGGATCTGGCACATACGCTGGCACAAGCGACTTTGAATCACTTGACCGTATTGTTTCATCTAACGCAGAAGAAACTGCATTGGGTGCAAGCACAACTGGTTATTATGATCCATGGGCTGCAAACGCCACTATTGACAGAGATAGTTCATCAACCTTTGATAGTACAGTTGAATCAGCTTCAGGAACCATTGGTACAAATGGTGTCTTAACAGACGATACATTAAGATCTTTCTTACGAAAGATTCGTATTGCTGCTGGTAAAGATCCAAATGTGTTCTTAGGTTCACACGAAGTATATTCTGAAATACAAGGCTTATATATGCCTTCTGTCCGTATTCCAAACCCATACGGTGAAGCATTAGTACAAGTCGATGTAAACGGAATCCAAACCTTTAGAGGTACAGGAGTAGGAATTCACGTAGATTCAATTTACGGAATACCATTCATACCATCAAAGGATGCTCCTAGCGACTCTGGTGATTCATCAGAAGTTGGTAGATTATTCGCATTTGATACTTCAGATGCAGAGGGCTATGGTTATCCAAGAATTGGAATTCAAATCGCAATTCCAACAGAATACTATGAAGCAACAAGACGTTCACCGGGCTACCCATTCGTAAACAATGCATTTGTTGAGAAGGGTGTATTCAGGACTATGGGCGAAACTGTTTGTAGACATTTCAAATCTCAAGGCAAAATCAGAGATATAAAACTCTAGAATAAAATTGAACGCCTTCGGGCATTTTATTTTTTTAATCTTTATATTAACGTATGTTATACACTAATTAGTGAGAGTCAGAGCCTTACACATTCTTGGGCGTTGGAGATATAAACAACGTTAATCTATTTCCCCCTAGTGTAAACTGGGGGGTTATCTTTATTAATAAGCTATATAAAAGTATCATATGGCATTAACAATCAGTTCATCAGATTGGACAAACGCTAACGTGAGAAAAACTCTCTCATGGCAAGCAGCTTTGGTATCAAAGTTGCGAGTATATGCTGTTAAAGTTACCTTCGGTGGCTCTGACAACTATGCAACCAACGGAGTGTCTGCTGACCTCAAAGAGGGCAGAATATCTACACTCGTTGCAGTGATTCCTACATTTACGGATTCATTACACAAGGTAGAATATGACAAAACCAACGAAAAGATCAAGTGTTATACAGTTGGTGGCTCGGCTGGAGCAGCATTCGCAGAATTAGCAAACGCCTCAAATCTTACAAATAGTAAGGTATTTGAGTTCCTAGTCATAGGCTACTAGAGTCCAAAATAAGCCTTCTTTTTTTTCTTATCACGATAATGTTTATATATAACAGAAATAGTTAAAACATATGGTAGAATTAAATCATAATATTGTATCATTCAACGCAGATACTCTTATAAAAGGAGATCATGGTGTTGTGGTAGCAGTATTTTGTACAAAGAAAGGAAGTTCAGGTGCTAAATGTCAATTCAGAAATGGAGAAGATGCAAGTGCCACACCAATAGAATTTACAATCTTTGGTGAAATAGAGGGCAATTATCAAAACATACATAGAAGATTTGAGAGTGGAATTTTTGCTGATATAACAGGTTCAGCAGAATGGACAGTAGTATTTAAGTAGTAAATTTAAATACTTAGCAAACCTTTATAATATATGGCAACGACATACTGCACAGTTGGGGATATTTCAGACTTTCTACGTGTACCTATCACATCAACAACATCACCAAATAAAGCACAGGTAGAAAAGATAATAAAAAGGAAAGAAGCAGAATTAGACAGAAGAACAGGTCATGCTTGGAGATCAAAAACCATTACAAAAGAACTTCATGATTTACCACTACTTTATACTTTTGGTTGGGGTACACCAATATTCCTACAACATAGAAATATCTATGAGTTTGATGTATCAGCAGGAGATAAAATAGAAATTTGGCAGGGTGCTTCAGCAAACTGGGAAAATATATTGGGAAATGCACAGTGGTATGATGTTAACTATGAAAGAGGAACAGTTCATCTCAGAGGTTTTATATTTTCAATTTTAAGAAAAAACAGAGTTAGAATTACATACAGATATGGTGGCGAAGGATATGCCGGTGATACAGTAATACCATTAGACATTGAAGATGCTATTGTGAAATTAACTGCAATAGAACTTGTTAATACAAGTCTTAGAATGGATAGACTACCTATGGGTGGTACTGGAGTTGATTTACAAGCAGTTAAAGCTAGATGGGCAGAAGATGTTGAAAAATGCATTGACAATCGTAGAGAAGTATTTGTGATACCATAATGGCATTTAAGTTTAAAACCCAAGAAGGAAAAGTTATTTGGGTTGGTACAAATGTTTTTAGAATATCAGGATTAAAAAGTGGTGTTGTAAGAAGATTTAGAAAAATACAGGAAGATAAAAAAGTTACATTTGATGACTTGGAAGGAGTATTGGAAAAAATATTGGCAGAACAAGGTTTAGAAGATACAAAAAAATGGTTGAGGGATAACAAATTTTCAGAAGATGCAATTAATGAGTTATTAGTCTATAATTCTGACACAAAAAAAATTCATGCGAGAGGTGAATTAGAGGATGCTTTGGCTTATGAGTTTTTTGGTGTCCCAAAAAGAAGATTCCCAAATGTTGAAAACTTAAGGGGATGGGTTAAAAATAGGGTTTTAACAAGAGATATGAAATTAAAAAATGAATATGAATCAAAAACAGAAAAAGGTAAAGAAACAATGTTAAAACAACTAACATATTTGTTTGGAAATCAAATTTATAAAAATGGGTTATCAAGACAATATACAACACAGGAATTAGATCCCCATAATCCTGATAGAATATATGTAATTTGGCAGGGTAGGAAACATGAAGTACAAAGATTCACCCCAAAAGAGTATGGAGTTAATGAATAATGGGAATAGCAACATACACATCAATAGATGATTTGATTGATATGATAAAAACCAAGTGGAATACAAGTACAGGTGGACAAATCCCAAGAGTTGAAAGAATATGGGATGAAAAAACTATTGGTTTTGGTGATGTTGAGTTAAAAAAGGGTATAGTTTTAATAGAACCATCAGATGAAAACATTAAATATTTTGGACTTTATGGTGTAGATCATCTTCATACCATTGATTTAACTCTAGATATTAGATCATATCAGAGTTTAAACAGACATTCTGAACTTGTAGGTGAAGTATCAAGAATATTAAAGGATCAGATTAGAAGGGCTGATTTTGTGGATTTAAGGATAGTTGGAACTGTCCCACTTAGTAGATTATATAGGAATATGTTTAGACACATGATAAGGATAAAATATAGGCGAATGAATCCATGATATTGCCCAAAATCTTTATAAGCAAAGAACTAGAAATCATAGTGATAGAAATATGGTAAGAACAGGAGCAAATTCGTATGTTAGGTATGGATGGCAATCAGCATTTGGTACAGCAGCCAATGATTCTGCATTAGACAAACCATTCGGAATAAATCAAAGACTAACAAACTGGTCATTATCAAACAGCCCAAAAGACTTGGCAACATTAGGTCAAGTAGAACTTGACGATTACGCCTACGGACAACAGACAGGAAGTGCTGGGGTTGATTTTGTACTTTCAAATCCTTGGATATTTAGAGCAATTTATGGTGCACCTGCATCAAATACAGCATCAGGTGTAACAACTCATACTTATGGAACTACTGGTGGAGTACACGCAGCAGCCAAAAACGTTCAACCATTTACCACAGAAGTTGGTTTTCAACCAGAAAACGCAACAAACACAACCGTAGTCAGAAGAGGAATCGGATGTGTATTAAACTCACTTGGAATTAACACAACTGTTGACGGAACAGTAAACTGTTCAGCAGATATTTCTTATGGTCAGGAAGATCACACTTCAGGCTCAGTTTATACAACTGGATTTGACACAACACCACCAACAGATGACATTGCATTTCCATATACATTTGCACATGGATCAGTAAAGTGGAATGATGGTTCTTCATTAGCAACCGTAGCAGAAGTACAAGATGTAAGCATTACATTTGCACAAAATCCAACATTATTATATGGAGTAGGAGATCACAAAGCAGTAGCTTCATTCAGAAGAGTTCTTGATATTACAGGTAGTTTCAGAGCATCATGGTTAGATGAAAAGAAGATAAACCAATTATTAGATCAGATTAGATCTGATGGTACAGCAAAAGAAACAGTAGGAACAGCAACAAGTGTTGACCTTGAATTATTCTTTACAAATAGTGCTTCAACAACAAGTGAAAAATCAATAAAGGTAAAATTGGAAGGAATTAGACCTGATTCAGTTGCTATTGATGGTATTCAGCCTGTCGAACCAGTATTTGAAAACATAGCATGGCGTACAAAGAGAGCAAGTGTAGTAGCAGTAAACGCTGTTGGTACAGCAAAGTAGCCAAAAGAGAAAGCCTTATATATAGTATACATATTATACATTCTATGGCAGTAAAGTCATTCAGTATAACATACAAAGGTGCTCAAGCTCCGATTGAATATGAAGATGATATGCCTTTCGGAAAGTTTGAAGAGATAATTAGAAAATGTTCAAATTTCAGGGAAGGTACAAACCCAGTAGATAATGTACAAGTGTACAGAAAAGAGATTCTACTAGGAACTATCACAAAAGCTCCATTCGAGATTTCTGAGGAAGGATTGAATAGTCTCGGCTATAAGGAAGTTACTCTCATAGCAGATAAAATTCTCACAGCCTACCCTTTAGGGACTTATCTCAATCAGATGATGAAACCCTTCGAGGAATCAATGAAGAAGAGAAACTAGTATACACAGTATATCTTACTTGTGCATCACAGTTTGGTTGGGATAAAGAGCAAGTGGATAGGCAGCCCTTTAAATATTTAAAGAATATGCTTATATTATATAAAGAACAAAAGCTTATTGCATCAGGCGTAAAGAATGTAGGTATGCCATTTGGTGAACAAAAGGAGTATGGATTACCACAGCCTAAACTTCCACCCCATAAAAAACCAAGAAAAAATAGGCGAAATCACAAATAATATAAAGGACAAATCTAATATGATATATAATGTCAGCAGAAAATGAAGAGGGTGGATTATCAGTAAGTCAGAGTTCAGAAGATAGGCAGAGACAGGATAAAAACACCCAAGCTATAAGAATGTTAAATGAAAATATGAAGAGTTTTAACAACGCATTAAAACCACTTCATGAATTTCATAGAACAGCAGACACATTTAGAAAAAACGCAGAACTGTTAGGGCTAAATAATAGAGAAATTAACCGTATGACTAAAAGAATAGAAAAACTGGCTGATACAATGTATAAAAGTGATGCTCAGAAGTTTGTAGATGATACGTATAAGAATATGCCAAAAGAGATCTCAAAAGGAATGAAGAGTGCTTTTTCAACAGTTTTGACACAAATCGGTGATAAATTATATGCCTTATTCCAGCCAATGATAAAGTTTGCATCTGGTTTATCAAGTAAAATTAAAGGAATGGGTGGTGCTATTGCAGCATCAATAGCAGCAGCCATAGGACTTACACTGGGCAGGGTTATTGACTCATCACCTTTACTTCAGGCAGTTTTAAAAATAATGAATACAAGTATGACGTTAATACTGAGACCGATAGGTGATCTTGTTGGTTCTATATTAAGACCACTCGCACTTTATTTTCTTAAAGATGTAGCTATACCATTCTTCAAAGCATTTCAACCACTTAGTAGGGATGCAACACAATTATCAAGGGGTTTGGCATCACTATTACTTAATCCAATTAATATGATTTCAGCATCAATAATAAAAGGAATGAAAAATTTCTTCCCACCACTTGTAAGTAGTAAATCAAATGCATGGTCAAAAATAGCATTAGAAGATCCAGCTAGGATGACAAGACGAGATATGGGTATTGGTGAATTTAGATATGGTGGAGGATCATTAGTGCCAATGATACAGGAATTAAACAAAATAGGAGCAACCGGAAACTTCATGAATAGTGAAGGGCAGATGCAACAAATTAGTGCTGGTGGTTGGACAGAGGAACTTAGAACGCAGATGATGGACTCTGAACAAATGATAGAATATGATAGGGCTGAAATGGAAAAACTTAGACTATCAATATTTGATAAATATGGTTTTCAATTATCAGAAGCTCAAAAAAGAACAGGTCTTTCAACTGGTAAAGGTACAACGATTGTAGGTCAGGGTGGGGCTATATCTGAAGAAATTACCCCCCACGTAACTGCTTCTATGTGGGAAGAGATTGAATATGAATCAGGGCAAGTTCTTGATAGTGCTGAAGAAATGTCAGAAAACATTGATGATGCTTCTACTGAGTTTGAAAATATAAGTGATACAGCCATTACTATGAAAACTGAATCAGATAATTGGTGGGATGCATTAGTAAACGCTTGGAATGGTTTATTTATATCAACAGAAGAAACAACAAAAGAAGCAGATGATTGGTGGGGTACACAGTGGGGCAACCTAGAACAGTGGGGACAAGACACATGGAGTGTTTTATTTGATTGGAAGGTTGGTCAACAAGCATTTGCAGAAGAAATGGATCAATCAACACATGAAATTGAAAGAGATATGAATAAATTAGATAAAACTCTAGATAAAGGAACATTTGACATAGGTACAGCAATATGGGATGGATTAAATTGGATGGGTGAAACAATATCAAATGGTATATTTGGATTTGGTGAATCCATTGATTCAGGAATAACATGGCTTAGTGAATTAATACATGGAAGTGGAACTGAAATTAATCATACATTATCAGGTTTAAACTATTCATTTGCAACAGCAGAAGAAGCAATATTAACAGCAGCAAACTTAGCAACAGGTAATTTATACAATCCAAATGCAGCATCAAATCCGGGTGGTACATTCTCCGTAGGTTCAGATTCTTCAGGTATGAATTATTCATATACATCACCTGCAATGTCTAGTGAAGTAGCAAAAACAGCAGCATTAAAAGTAACAGGTGGTCAACCATTAGGGGATGTAACAGGAAATAGATTTGAGTTCTCACCCGGAAAGTTTGGTGATATATACAGGGGTGGTGAAAAAATTGATCCAACTTCAGAAGAGGGACAACAAATACAAAAACAATATCAACAACAACTTGAAAATCGAATTGCCAATGATGCACAAAGAGAACATTTTAATTCTGTACGTGATCTAAGTACAGCAGCCGAAGCACAGGCGTATGTAATGGCAGGTGGTGGTGAAGAAGGATTAAAGGCAGCAGCATATACAAAACAACATAATGTAGATTTACAAACTTGGGAAGGATTAAGTCAATTAGGTTTGGCAGGATTCGCAGAAGGTCATGAACACGTACAAATGGGAATGGCAGAAACTGCGGCAGCAAAACAATTAGGATTATCATCAGGCTGGTCAGCAGCAAAACAATCAGCAGGAGATGCAGCAGCAAAACAGGCACAATCAACATTTGGCACAGCACATGGTTGGGGATCACCTCCTTCAGCATCATCAGTGTCATCAGGTAGTGCTAAAGGTGTTTCATCATCTGGTCAGGGAGGAGCAAGAAGTAGTAGAGGCTCTAGTGGATCAGGTAGTTCTAGTGGTGGATCATCTGGTGGTGGAAGTTCAGGTGGAGGTTCATCAGGTGGAGGTTCATCAGGTAGTGGTAGAGGCTCTGGTGGAGGAGGAGCTGGTTCAGGTGGTAGTTCAGGTAGTTCTGGTGGATCTGGTAGTAAAGGATCTGGTGGTGGAAAAAATTCAACTAGTAGAAGTAGAAAAAGACAATTTGGTGGTATTATAGATGAACCAATTTTAGGTGTTGGATTACAGACAGGTGATTTGTGGTCTCTTGGTGAAGATGGAAGAGAAATAGTAACACCTGAAGATAGGGGTAGTGTAGGTGGTGTAAATGTTTTGAATATTAATGTTGGTAATATTACAAAAGAAGCAGATTATCTAAAATTAAAACCATTGGTACAAAGATGGATGTTAGAAGCAGCAAGTAGAAGAGGTAATGTTTAGATGGCATTTCAAATATTATTAAAGGCATTTTTATCAGGATCGGCTTCTCCATACGCTACTTATCAAGCAGGAAACGTACAAAGTTTTGATTATGCAGTACAAGCTCCAGCTAGTACATTTGGTTTACCAGAATTTTTCATTGAAGGTGCAATTATAACCAAAGCAGAGGGAAATACAGGAAAGGTTGTATTTTCATGGGTTATTAAAGAAGAAACAACAACACCTTTTAGTGTAAAGCATACATGGAATAATATATTAACAGAAATTGGTGCTGGTGATTTTTATCCCGGAAGTAAAGCGTGGGATGGAAATAATAGTTCTAATAGTGGGAATAATTATAAATCAAGAAGAATATTAACAGTGTCTGATAATACCGTTTATGAAACATTTGACACAACAACGGCAGATGGTCAGATGATAGCATTATCAGAATATTTTGAAAAGAAGGGTTTAACTTCAACAGATAGACATAGATTTCAGTTAAAAGATGCAACTGCTGGAAAATACATTTTTGATTTAGAAGGACAAATAACAAGACTATCATTTCAGAAATCAGGTACAGATCCTGTAACATGGAACGCTAGCATCGAATTTCAGATCGGTGATGTAATAGATTCAAGTGAGTAATAATGGCTCTAGTTAAATTATTAATAAACTCTGTCGAAAAAACACTATATGATTCAGACTTAACAAAAGAAGGTGAACGTGCAGTTGATCAGATAACTGTAAAAGTTCCAAAGGCAGTTAACCCAACAATAAACCAAGAGTTAAAATATCTACAAGATATGGCAGACATTAAAAACTTAATAGCAGTTTATAACTTTCAAGGTAACGTAGAGGATGAAGGTGGATATGAACATGATGGTGTTGCAACAAGTTTAACATATGGTACAGATTCTTGGGATGGTAAGTCAGCAATTTTTAATGGTTCTAGTGGAAAAGTTATAGTACCACATAACTCAAGATTTGATCTCTCAACATCATTTGATATTTTTGTTTGGGCAAAGTGGACATCAACAACAACAGGAATGTATCTTTTATCAAAAAGAGTTGAAGGTGATGTGTTTCAGGATAATGTTTATCAGAATAATGTGTTTTCTGCAAACACTGATTTGGGAGTAGGTATACAAGCAAACGTTACTACTGCTGGTGATGTTAAAGTATCTATTGGCACTTCAGCAATAACAAGCTCATCTGCTGGATTTAATGATGGTAATTGGCATTTAATAAGAGTTTCAAGAAACGCTTCTAACTTAGTAACACTATATGTGGACACAGTTTCAAAAGGAACTTCTACTATAACAGGTACTCAAACAACAACATCTGACTTATACATAGGAAGTGATTTCTACGGTGGTTATTTTAATGGGGAAATTTCAAGAGTTAGGTTTTATTCAAACATACTATCCGGAAACCAACCAGATAATATTTACAATAAAAGAAATCCAAGAAGTGTGGTTAAGTTTGGTGGAAGAATCACAAAGTTAGATTCAGAGTTAGATGGAAGAAAGATAATAGCACAAAGTTTTGGAAAAATTTTGGCAGAAACTGAAGTTAATGGTCAGATATACAATGATAAAACACCAGAATATATAGTACAAGATTTGATAACAAATAAGACCAATCTGACATATCAATCAAGCAGTGGTGCTTCTGGTATTACTTTGAAACAGTATACAGCAGATGGTAAAATAATTGATGTTTTAAAAGATTTAGCATCGATAACAAATAGGATATTTTATACAACAGGTTCAAAGTTATTGATTTTTGATGATACAAACTTTAATGATTTGGATTTAGTTTTATCACATGGTTCAACAGTTCAAATATCTGATGATGGTTTTGATGATACAGAGATAGTTAATGATCTTACAGTGTTAGGACAAAACTTGAGATATGATACAACACAAACTTTTTCTGGTAATGGAAATGATACAGTTTTCACATTAGATAATAACCCAGTAGTTGTAAAAGTTACAGTAGGTGGAACAGAGAAAACACCTGAAACCGATTATGATTTTGATACAATGAATAGAACAGTAACATTTACATCAGCTCCTGCTTCTGCTTCAAATAATATAATAGTATATTATACATATGAAAAACCACTATATATTAGAGGTACAAAACAAGATAGTATTGATACATATGGTGTTCATGGAAAGAGGTTAAACCTTCCTTGGATCGCAACAAGATCTGATGGGGTTCGTTTTATTCAGGCATATTTAAACAGATATAAAGATATTTCACAGAAGGTGAAGGTAAAAAGTGGAAAGTTCTTTAACAGTATACAGGAAAACGACATAGTACACCTTAAAAACACATTAAAAGGAATAGATGGGGACTTTGTTGTTAAAAGTATAAAATGGACTTATCCAAGAATGGAAACAGTTATAGAGGTAGGTGAATACTACTTTGACTTCTTTGAATATGATAAGGAAATTGTGGCAAAAATACACGATCTTGAGTCAACTGTAACGAGAGTAAAAGATGTGAGGGAATATGAATCCCCAGAGGAAGTGTTAACCATAGCCGATTCTCTAACCATGTTTATTGATAAATTTAAGCTCACAGAAAGTTTAAGTATTACGGCTACACCGAATATATATGATAAAGAAAATAATTCATATAGTAGTGGAAGCGTATCATCAACATTTCAGGCAAACATATTCCAATCAAACATATTCAGGACAGCATCATTTATCAATCCACCAACATCAGCCACCTATGGTTCTAGGGTTTCAGGGAGTGTGTATGTAAGTGAGTAGAGAAGTTATACCCCTAAATGGACATTTAAGGATAAGAGCATGGGAAAAACAGGCAGATGGTAGTGAAAAACTGATAAAAGATACATTTATTAAAAATCTAGTTGTGGATGTGGGCAAAGATACAATAATGAAAAGAATAGGAAATATGTCAGGTGGTGGATATGTAACAAGTATAGGTGTGGGTGATTCAACTACGGCAGCAGCAAGTGGTCAGACAGATTTACAGGCTTCATCAAATAAGACTTTTAAAACAATAGGAGGAAGTGATTATGTTTATACTAGACCAACACTTTTCGTAAGCGTTGATTTTGGTTATTCAGAGGCTAATTATACATGGAATGAAATCGGCTTACGAGATAATAACAACGTTTTAGTTGCTAGACAGGTTGATTCAACTCCATTAGGCAAAAGTTCTTCAAAGAGGGCTATCGTGGAGTGGCAACTTAGCTTATGAGTCGTATACTTATCCCAAGATCTGATTCAATATCTGCAAAGATTATTGAGCCATCTGACTTTGAGAAATATTTTAGTTCTGATATAGTAAGAGATTATAGGAAAACTGGATTTACAATAACTGCTGGATCAGGATTAGCAGTTAACATAAGTACAGGTTCAGCAAGATTAAAAGGTCTATACATAGAATCAGATGCTACCGAATCAGTTTCAAGTTTAACAGCAAATAATACAAATTATATTTACATAACATTGGCTAGAGATTCAAATAGTGAGGCAGAATCATGGAGTTTCACTAAAAACACAACAGGTTCAACCCCAACAGATTCGTTTTATGTGGGAAGGGCTGTTTGTGGGGCAAGTTC
>TARA_R110002020_G_scaffold31608_1_pt1 | contig 11628 bp, 3 predicted proteins | sample TARA_R110002020 | Tara Oceans TARA_R110002020 (sample SAMEA4396489) | marine metagenome | biome: Westerlies Biome; feature: [MES] marine water layer (ENVO:01000295) within the mesopelagic zone...; material: water (ENVO:00002006), including particulate matter (ENVO:01000060) such...
TCCCCGCAGGTTCAAGAGGGTCTCTTGAATATCCCTACCTAGATGCAGGAGGTTACTCAAATCTGACGGTTTCTGATATCGACACTATGCTCCAAGTAGTTAACAGTGACAGAGTGCTTTTGCCGGACTGGCTAAGAGAGTGGTGGAATGCGGCCTTAACAGCAACTAGCGAACGCTCTACCAGTGGACTAGTGGTCGGGGAAGATTTAACTGGATATGACTTTAGCGAAGACTCCGACGCATCAGACGCTGGTCAGGCCTTTGAACAAACATTCGTAGAAAATGCTGTAGACCTAGAGGCCTGTGATGAGCCAATAGCGACCACTGCCGGAGAAGTGTGCTCATCTTGCACACCAAACCCTTCTGCCTTGGTGCCTAACTGGACTCATCCCAACACTGGTCCAACTTTTTTAAATGAGAGGGATTGCGAATACTCTGCAATTGTAAGTACAAATTTAGAATTACCGCCCAGTACTGATGAGCTTTTTGCACCTTTTATAGAAGAAGGGGTTGAATTACTTCTAGAAGCATATAAGAAACAGAAACTAATAACTGTGACATATGCAGATGGCACAGAAATTTCTGCCAGCACAATCGACATACTAATGGGACGAGAGTCTGCGTCTATGTATTTGGGCGCCCAAGCCGTAGGCCTTTCTTTACCAATACTTAAAGATATGCATGTGAGCACCGTGCCACATGTGCCAATGAAGATACTTGTTACAATTCCGGCACAACTATTCGATCTAATACCAGTAGATTTATCTGGGCTAAAGGAAGAAGAGACGCCTCAAGTAAGCACCTATGTGCAGCTTAAATCTAAAGATGTAAGGATGATAATCAGGCAGGTGTCAGCATCTTTTAGAGTTTATTCCAAAAGATATGCAGCCTACATCCACGAAATGAATTATGACGACCAGATGGCTTCTGAGACTTTTGGTAATCTTGATTTTGATAAAGAGTCAGAAAATTTAGAAATATTTAGAGAAGATTTATTAACCATTCTAAAGCACCATGGTTTTACTTACAAAATAGCCGAACTAATAAAGATAGGATTCAAAGAAAACGATGGGTCAGAAGGCTGGAAGCCATACGAAATTGAATATATAGAAGCAAACGAGCCGGGCTGCGCACCTATCCTTCTCGATAAAACCACATGGCAGTCCTTAATCAGAAACGCTCAATGGAACAATACAAGGACTTTAGCTTTTATCGCAAAGTTGCCCGATATCTGGTTAGATGTAACGGCCATGACCTTCCCGGAGTGGAATGAAATAGCAGCGAAGTATACCTATGGCTTACTAAACTCGGAAGATCTATTAGAAGGCCTGCCAGAAAATGCCCTAGATTGCTTTGTAAACGATCTTATACTGGATCCACTTAACTCTATAATTAATGATATAGCTGCCGACGCGCTCAATTTCGACGACGCAATTGCTCATAAATTTAATAAAATGCTTTGCGCCGGTGAAGAATTCGACAGAATAGATGATCCCTTAGAGGAGCTAAAAGGCCTATATAAGAGAGCATATGAAGCCTCTATGTCGGAGGCTTTCGCCGGCGACCCGGTATACGAATTGTTAGATTCCTATTTTAAAGCCAATAGCTCGGGTGGGGATGTGCAGGGTCTTTGGTCTTTTGTCCTCGCTAAATACGGGTGGTGTGGAATATTAGCCTTAATTGATATGATCTTAGGCTGCCTTCTTAAAGGGGTCGCCCTAGAAGATGGGTTGGCAATTGTGATTCGCGCCGCACTCAAGTCTTTGGGACCACTGGAATTAGAAAAATTATTCATCGGTCTCCCCGCGGATAAACAAGAAGAGATCGCCGCAGCCGTTGCTGAGGCTCTTGGTACAATTACTGCAACTCCTCCTTGGGAGAAAGGATATAACCCGGGAAATTATAGTTTTGGCCCTGAAAGAGAAGGTCTTCTACAGGGCGCCGTAAAGAAGAGCAAGGGCAAAAAGCTCGCCGAAGATCTGGGAACAACCCCAGTTTCAGACATGACTGCAAAACAGGCCGGCCAATATGCATATTATGTGGGCGAACTAACACCAGAAGACGAAAACTATGCGGATCATTATGTCAATCCAGACACTCTTCAATCACAACTATCTGATAATTTCCCAGAAGAATATGCTGGAAAGAGCCTAGAGCCAAAAAACTATTCAGGTGTTGGTACCATCGGAGCCGCCGCCGATGATGTTATGGATGTTATCTTTGAGGCATATGTTGAAGCTATATTCGATCTCGTTGAGCTTGATGTATTAACAGACGCGCTTCAACAGATCCCCGGCGCCGCGTTCATTGGCTCTATTTTAGAAACTACAAAGTGTGCAATTCCACCGCTGTTTAAACCACCTCTAGACGACTTCATGAAAACTCTAGAATTGGATTTCTGCCGCGGCAACTACAATCTTACATTACCAAAATTTGAACTACCAAGCATTAGCTGGGTAAACATACTCGACACGCTAATGAAGGCGGTTTTAGAAACTGTTCAGAACTTAGTCATAAAAGCTATTTTTATGATGATTAAATTTATACTAGATACTCTTCTCACAGGCATCTGTAAGCTATTGGGTCTCGTTGGGGCAGCACTTCAAGCCGCCCTGTCTGACAACTTTAGGGAAGCATTCCGTAACGCTTTGTGCGGTGACGAGTCAAACCCGACAACACAGATAACAGACGAGCAGATTGATGCTTCAGTGGCGGCTATGTTAGCCACGCTTTCGGACTGTCCTACTCCTTCTGACGAGGCAGCAACAGCGCTTATAACCGATCTATCTTCTATTCTACTAGACTCCCAACTAGTGGAGCTAATATCTGGAGAAGCTAGCGACGAAGTTCTCACCATGATAAAAGACGTCGTGCAATACAGGCACCCAGAGTGGGTATGTGTCTTTAACAACACCTCATCGATCTCGGATCTTTTTAAAGCCCTTGGCGCCCTTATTCCACCGGAATATAAAATTTTACCACGTCAAGAATCTATGCCAATTTTACCGGCCTACTGTACAGATCAGTCCGCAGTAGATGAATTTTATGAAAATCAGTGTATTCTGCTAAATCAAAAGGGCCCACTGACAGAAGAAAGGTGTAATGAAATTATCGAAGGTATCCAAGACAGAGCAAAACAAGATATAGCAACGCTATCAGATCTGGCCCAAAACGCAGGCCCATTGGAAAACCTATTGCCAGAAATCTTTGCTGATGATCCACAATGCCCGGGCACTTGGAATGCCGGCATATTCCCTAGAAATGATGAGTCTGTAATGTCGGCAGCCAACACAGCTAACAAAGCTGTTTTTGAATCTTTTGAACACCTGAGCCAAAGAGATATGAATGGTACCAAAGGTGTACTTAATATGATTTTGGCCGCTAAAAACGGCGCCGGCTATGGCGGGCACATGTTTAATTTAGAAAACTTCGCCGTACTTACTTCGAATAAATTTCCAACACAAGTTGCAGGCCATCTTAAAAACATTTATCAAGATACCTTTGCTGAAAATTTAAATTTTGAAACTCGCGAAGATGAATTTACTCGCTCAACAATTTGGTCCGCGGACGAACAGCCTTCATTCTTAATATCTGAAAGGAACTTCTCCACTAAATGCTACCCATCGAATACAGACTTTTCGTCAGACTATCTAGAAAAAAATAATATAACAGTATATGGCAATAAATCAATTCTTTTAAAGACTCCTGATCTCACAATGGAATACGCTGACTATAAAAATGAACAACAATATTCTTTTGAGCTAGAGTATAGCAACTATGAAATCTCGAATGACCGATCCGTACTGAACGACCACTACAGGATTCTCATATCACACAAAGCTTTGGCAGGTAGTGACGAACCCGAAGGGGTGGAATTACCAGACGGTGCTTATGTGTGGCACGAGGGATTCTCTGGGGTTGAGAAAGGGGAAGAAGAAATTAGGGAATTAATTGATTTAGCTTCGGAGGACTATTATTCTATTGACATAGAGGAAAGGCTCGATACAAAAAAATCACCTAAAAATTCTATTTACGCAGAGCTAATAAGAGGTTCATGGGACGAACCATTAACGTGGATTTCTGAAGTAGATCCTTTAATCTCCCCTGTAATCATATCACAAGAAGTCGAAAATGCGCAATATGATTATTGGTATGAACAATATGATAGTGTTTTCCAAGGCCTGATGACTCGTATCGCTTCTATATCTGGAGACTCCTCCGCGTTTAAGCATGGTATGAGCACAGAATACCGAGGCGCCCCAGAAGTAGATGAGGGAGGTAGCGTAATTGACCTTCTTGGTGATGGGTATACTGGAGATGAACCCGCAGATATATCAGTTCCCACTAAAGTATTTCTTTCTGGGTCATACCGAGATAAAGAAAACATGGACTGGAGTATTCCGCCGGAAGTGTATGGAGGAAATCCCTCTTGGCCGGCCTTCTATATCCAAACACCCGACTACGATGGTTGGATGGGCATACGCCAAACAATAACCCCAGACCAAATTTATACTGGTTGCGACCCTTCGGCCGAATCCTTGGCAAATTTTGACTCATTGTCGGACACAGTAGATGATTTATTTAAACGTCTTCCTGACGATTCTAGACTTTATGAATCCAAGCACTGTGCGATGGAGCATCCGTGGAACAAAATTCTAGACAGATACTCTTCGGCTGGCTTGGAGGGAACTATTAGGGCAACTATTAGAATTTATGTCCTTGAAGCCCTGATACGCGGCATGCCAACTTTTGTAAATTTGCAGGGTAAGTTCCCAGAAAATCTCGATAATTCGTTTTTATCCCATATAGCCGACACTATCGACCGCGGCATAAGAGAAACAAGCGACGAGAAAGCCGGCGCGTTCGGAGATCCTCTAAAATACTATTTAACTTTTATGGAACAGGTTGTACAATCTTTTGGTAAAAGAATTGATTTGGGCGACTTTGAGCCCACTATAACGGAACAAGAAGCCATTGATCGCCTGACCGGTAAGTCCGATAATTCAAACCCACTCAACCAGAAATATTGGGAAGAGAATGATTTTATCACTATCACTAGAGATGGTTGGCCAAATATGGTAAGCGCTGGCATCATGGCTGGTGTTGGTAGTGCCCTAGGCCCAACGGGTGCCATCGCCGGCGCCCTTATAGCAAACGCTGGGTCCCTTAAGGCTGCAAAGAAAAGAAAAATGTCAATCTGGAAAAAATATATATCTCATCCTGATAATCTTAGAGATACTAAAATATTGCTTAACAGGTATATTCGAGATGAAATGGAATACGTCTGTGAGAGATTTAGTGCCGAATACAAGCCAGTAATTGACAGTTTGCATAATCTTCTCTTGGTTGACAAAAGGTTTATTATTGGAGCCCTCGATGCCGGCGGCCCCCTCGACGTAGCCGATTTTAATACTGACGGCCGTCCAACATTAGACAAAATTCATGAGTATGTATTGTCTAACGGAGACAGTATGCTTCCAACCTCAGAAAACTGGCCATCAGACCCATCAGACCCAGCATACGAACCAACAGTCGACCCCATCACCGACCTAAAGAAATTTTGGGATGCTACCGGTGACAATAAGCACTGGCCATTTGTCTTAGAGAAATATGTAAAAGTAACAGAAAATCCAAATATTATAAATGCCCTGACATCACGTTATTTAGATTTTGGCCTCAGTGGGCCACTTGATTTAAGCATATTTAAGAGAACAACAACTCCGGGCTATACAGGAATAATGAATTTTGATACATGGAAGGAGTGGGTAAATACAAACGAGGCCATCTTAAGTGGCATGAAAATAGAAGACTTATTTACAAAATGGGAAGTGGGAGTAAGAATAAGTCACTTGGGCAATGACGATTGGGGGTCGTATGGAGACGAGGCTGGCTTCTACAACTCAGACAACATCGAGAATATTGAAAATATCTCCACTCGAACCAAGGCTTATCGTATGTTTAACAATGACTACACAGAATACAAGTTTCTATATCCCATAGCCTCTACTGAAATTGAAATTGATTCAACCGAGGATATTATTGCCGCTGCAAATAATTTGTCAAGTACTTTTGAGGGACAAATGGAGTGCTTGTTCGGTGACCTAGTAGAACACCCAAGATATAAATTATTGTTTGAATATTGTTTTTCTTTACCGCGTATTATGTCTCTTTTTACTATTTATAGTATGAAAGCATTTTTACCTTCAATCGGCAGTGCCGAAGCAGATGAGTGGGAAACTAAATCTTTTGGTCAAGACAAGTCCGCCGGTGGCGGAAGATGGCCAAAGGCTTTTAGAAAATTTGACTGGAATGACCTGTTCGAAAAGACCAAGAAACAAGCTAAAAGAACTTTTGAAGAATATTACAATGCAACCGATCTTGAACATAAGAGCGACAAGAAAAGCGAAGCTAGGCAGAGGCGAATTGATCTCAGCGCGAACATAGATATTAATTTTGATTTCCTTGGGTTCCTGATGAAGAGAAAACGTAAAGCGCCATTCGACGCCTCCGGCCGCCCTTGCCCGCTAGTAGAAGAAGAGGGAGGAGAGTAATGAGAGGGTATTCACCACAACTCCCCATGAGTACGACGGATGAAGATGGGCACTACGCCCTTAACAAGTCAATCAAAGACGTAGTGCTTCAGAATCTCAGGGTTCTGTTTCTTACATCAAAGGGCGAGAGATTCCCGGATTGCAACTTTGGCATTGGCTTGAAAAGATATCTTTTCTCGCAAGACACAATCGAGACACAAGCAGAATTAAGATCAATAATAGTTAATCAAGTTAGCCGGTACATGCCGATGATTCGGATAATAGAAATTAGATTTGTTACTCCTGCCAACAGCAACGATATCGCAGACAATCATTTAAATATAGAATTTGAATTTTACATCAAAGCCACCGGAGAACGAGCAGTTGCTCAGTTTTAGCCACTACCTTTAAAATGATGTTTTAAATAATATTTAAAACTAGTTATGTACAATGGATATCATATAGGGACCCCGATATGAGTAGAAAAAAAACACCTATTAATTTTACGAGCAGAGAATACGATTCTATTAGAAACGAGCTTGTAAAGCACGCAAAGAGATATTACCCCGACTCGTTTAGGGACTTCAGCGAAGCATCTTTTGGTGCTTTGATGCTGGATAGCGTGGCTTATATTGGAGACCAGCTTTCATTCTACCTAGACTATCAGGCAAACGAATCATTTTTAGATACGGCTACCGAATACAATAATATAATAAAGATTGCAAGACAGATGGGATACAAGTTTAGGGGCCGTCCCTCGTCATCTGGAGAAGCGACTTTTTATATTTTAGCACCGGCAAACAGCCTAGGCTTGGGGCCGGATAGTCGATATCTGCCTGTTTTAAAAAAGGGAAGCGAATTTGTTAGTTCTGCGGGTGTTCCTTTTATATTGAATGAGGATGTTCGTTTTGACGGCTCAACCAACGAAGTTGTCGCAGGCCGAGTCGATAGTACGACAGGCATACCGACACATTACGCTATAAGATCCGCAGGCAAAGTAGTTTCAGGCATGATAGCAAAGGAAACTTTTACAGTTGGATCGCAAGAAAAATTTAAAAAGATTCAACTGTCCAGCGCGAATTGTATTGAAGTTTTAAAAGTTTATGATTCTGCCGGCCACGAATATTATGAAGTTGATTACTTGTCACAAAATGTAATCTACAGAGAAGTGTCAAACTTTAATAATGACAAAGACACAGTGCCTTCAATATTGAGGCCGTTTATAGTCCCTAGAAGATTTGTTGTGGAGACAGACAGAAACAGGACTTATATCCAGTTTGGGTACGGCTCAGAATCTGAGCTAAACTCGCCTACTATGGCAGAACCCTCCGAAACGGTCCTAGATTTATTTGGAAAAGATTATGATGCATCCAAGACTTTTGACCCATCTAAGCTGCTCGGGACAGATAAGTTTGGAATCGCACCCGCAGACACAACGATTACTATTGAATACCGCGTAGCAAATTCTAGATCAGTCAATATCCCAGTGGGCTCTTTAACGAAAGTTAAAAAAGGGCCTATGTCATTTGCTGACCCAACAGTCTTGGCTGATGCAACTATGAGGGATGTTGTTAATTCATTAGAAGTTGACAACAAGGAACCAATCTTAGGTGATGTTTCAATACCTAACAATGTTGAACTTAAGAGACGCGTCATGGACTCCTTCTCGATGCAAAACAGGGCAGTCACCACTCAAGATCTAGAAGGTGCTGTATATTCCATGCATCCCAAATACGGCGCGATCAAGAGATGTCGAATCGTAAGAGATCCCGATTCCTTTAAAAGAAATTTAAATTTGTATATATTGGCCGAAGACGCAAGGGGCTTTTTGGCAAAAGCAACAACTACTTTAAAAGAAAATTTAAAGATTTGGCTTAGCACTAAGAAGATGATACATGATACAATTGATATTCTTGACGCGAAGATCGTTAATGTTGGCATAGAATTCTCCATAGTAACAAAAGCGGAAGTAAACAATTATGATGTTTTGCAAGAAGCTATTGAAACCCTAGCAGCCAAATATGCTAATCCTCTCTATATTGGAGAGCCATTATACATAACCGACATATATAGTACACTGAATCACGATGTGGCTGGCGTGGCCGATGTCAAGACGGTTAAAATAACTAACAAAACGGGCGGAAAGTATTCAAGAGTGAGTTTCAATATAGAAGAAAATAAATCCGCAGATGGAAGGTATATTATTGTACCGGAGAATGTTGCATTTGAAATAAAATATCCCAAAATAGATATTAAAGGAAGTGTGGTGTAATGGGTATAAAAAAATATTATGCAACTTCCGATACAACCATCACTAATGCGTTTAAAGATGCAAGATTTAATGATTATTCTAGAGCCACCGGGTCCAACATGGGCCTTGCTGACTCTTTAGAGGTCTTTTCGATTTATGGTCAGGCCTCCGGAAGTTCTGGATATTCGCAAGAGTTATCAAGAATCCTAGTTAAGTTTCCTGTAACCACAACTGAGGATGCAACTAACTCGATCCAAGCGCACCGCACAGCAGGCACAATTCCAGCCAAAGATAAAGTTAAGTTCTATCTTCGACTATACAATGTCGAGCACGACAAGCCCGTGCCTCGATCTGCAACTTACAGTATTTATGCTGTCTCTTCATCGTGGCAAGAAGGCCGCGGCCTAGACATGGACGAGTATAAAGACATTACCAGAGACAACGAAGGCTCAAATTGGATCATGGCTAATAGCAGCAAAGCTGCTGCTTCTAGTGTTATAACGGTTTCTAGTTATTCTAATCTGACCGCCGGCGACACTTTGAGCATAACCACCACCGACGGTACGCTAATTGTCGCAACAGCTCACGCAGCCACGACTACTAGTACGCACACTGATACACCAACGTTCAAGAAAGAGACGGATGCTGGCACAACTGCTGGTCATTTAGCCACATGTCTTAATGCAAACGACAGACTAACCGCAACTGCTGACGGCACCGCCGTTACCATAACACAGGCCAAGGAAGGCCTAGCAGGAAATACCGTACCATCTATTACTAGTGGCGGATCCGCCGGCCTTACAGTCACTAGCCCATTTGCTGACGGCGCCGGCGCGTGGTTCAACCCGGGTGGAGATTACCATACAGGTTCAGCCGACTCTGGCGGAGAAGCTTTGCACCGCACTATTATGTATGATACCACTCTTGATTTAGGTATAGAGGATATAGAAGTCGATGTTACAACTTTAGTTGAGAAGTGGATTGAAGGGCTACATCCTGACGGCGAGTCGACTTTGAATAATTACGGTTTCGGAATTATGCTAACCTCAAGTCAAGAGGCTTATTTTGAAACGAGCGATGGTAGAAATTACACGGACATAAGCGGCGGTATTTTACACAACACAGCCGGCGCTACCACGTCTTACTACACAAAGAAATTCTCAGCCCGCGATTCTGAATACTATTTTAGCCGTCCAGTGCTCGAAGCCCGTTGGGATTCAGCCAAGAAGGATGATAGGGCAAATTTTTATTACAGTAGTTCCCTCGCTACACCAGATGAAAATATTAATACTTTGTATTTCTATAATTACTTCCGAGGACAGCTGCGCAATATTCCGGGCCAAGACGGAGGTTTGGGAGACCCGGATGGGAAAATTTTTGTTAGTTTGTTTTCCGGAACCGCAAACAACACCGGTCCAGAAGATGGATCTCCGCTTAAATTGGTAGTTGATAGTCCAGCCGGCAGCAGCAATGTAACAATCGCAGCGGACCCAACAATTATTACTGGTGGCTGGGTCGAAACAGGGATATATACAGCTAGCTTTGCCATAACGGGAGCTATATCCGAACCCCTAACCACATTACACGATGTCTGGTTTATAACCAGTAGCACCGGCCAAAGTCACCGAGATGCAATACAGTTACACACTGGAACGATAAATCCTGCAAAACCCTATGCTATGAACATGGCTCCGAGCACAAGAAAAGTTAATACTATTACTAATTTAAAAGATATATATTCGGTAGAAGAAGTCGCAAGATTTAGGGTCTTTAGTCGAGATAAAAACTGGAACCCAACCATTTATACCCGCGCCAACAGCAATGTAGAGGCGGATATTATAGAGAGTGGCTCATATAGAATATACAGGATAACAGACGACTTGTCAGTTATCCCGTATGGTACTGCAAGTAGTACCCTACACACGCAGATGTCTTATGATGTGTCTGGAAATTATTTTGATTTAGACATGAATATGCTTCAGCCCGGTTACGCATATGCAATCAAGTTGGCTTATTACAATGGCTCTGTAGGTTCTTGGGTCGAACAACCAGAAACATTTAAGTTTAGGGTTGAAAAATGGGCATAAAAGATTTATTTGGACAGAAAAAATTAAGCAAACCCATCCCATCTAGCGACATAGAAGAACTAGGAATTGAAGTTGAATCTGTAACGCACATAGAAAGAAGGATAGAGGAAAAGAATAGGTTTATTCCCGATGTGGATTTCACCTCTGCCTCTAACTTTGCCAAGTATGGATCGGCTGAAAAGTACTATGAATCTTCAATTAAGAGGATTTATAATCAATATCCGTATGATGGTTCCAAGGCAGAAGTAAAAGAATTCCTAAATGAATCTAGCTACTTAGATCTTTACCTCCTTGACCAAAAATATCCGAGAAGTACTGGCTTTGTTAATTTGGGACTCACCTCCTTCGAGCATCAGGCCAAATCTGATGGTTGGGGATACAATGCAACAACCCCAGAATATATCGATGTTCTCGGCGGCCCCCACACTTCATCAGCAGGCATGGCTGGGAAACCTCTTTCGGAGGCGTTTGGGGACCCAACTTATAGAACTTCGCCGAACGCCAACATATATGATGCCGATATTTATACCACCGCCAATACTGTGGCGCAAGGAAGGGCAGGCAGCAGAGAGTCTAATTTAAAATTTAATTTGGCCGACGGCCTATCGGTGGAGTTCTGGCTTAAAAAAGAGGATTTTGATTCAGACGAAACCGGAAAAGAAGTTATTCTTGATTTGTGGAATGGCGTCGAAACGGGTAGTCATACTGATTCTGCCTATACAATTAACCCGGGCTATGGCCGTTTAATTCTTTACCTTGA
>TARA_R110002020_G_scaffold15245_2_pt1 | contig 11624 bp, 5 predicted proteins | sample TARA_R110002020 | Tara Oceans TARA_R110002020 (sample SAMEA4396489) | marine metagenome | biome: Westerlies Biome; feature: [MES] marine water layer (ENVO:01000295) within the mesopelagic zone...; material: water (ENVO:00002006), including particulate matter (ENVO:01000060) such...
CGACGGCCAGGCCTGGCTGGCCTGGACCGAAATCGTGGATGGCAGCCCACGCCTGCGCGGGGCCCGGATCACGCCCTGACCCTACCCGGTGGTATGGAGGGGTTCTTTGCATTAATGTGGCGGGCAGCGGCTCAAGGGAGGGCGCAGGCACCGGTTTCGCCGGTACCTGCGAAGGAGACCCTGGGCACGTGGCCATCAACAAGTCCAAGTTTTCCCAAGGAGTCTCACATGCCCCGTTCCCACAAACTCGCTGGTGCGCTCGCACTCGCGCTCGGTTGCACCGGCGCCGCCCAGGCCCAGGAGTTCACCGGTTTCTACGTCTTCGGCGACAGCCTCAGCGACTCGGGCAACATCGCCCAGGCGCAGGGCCTGCCCGCGGGCAACAGCTTCACCACCAACCCGGATCCGGTCGCGGCTGAAATCATCGCCGCCTACTTCGGCCAGTCCGGCCTGAACTCGCTTTCGGGCGGCCCGAACTTCGCCTGGGGCGGCGCCTGCGTCAATCCGGCCGGTCTGTGCCTCAACCCGGTGCCGAACATCGCCACCCAGGTCAGCCAGTACCTGTCGCTGACCGGCGGCGTCGCCGACCCGAACGCGCTGTACAGCATCTGGGGCGGCGCGAACGACATCTTCGCCACGCTCACCCTTGACCCGGGCAACGCCCAGGCCAACACGGTTGCCGCCGCCACTGCCTACGTGCAGCAGATCGGCCGCCTGCAGGCCGCCGGCGCCAACTACGTCATCGTCTACAACCTGCCCAACCTCGGCGCCACGCCGCAGTTCGGCGGCACGCCCAATGCCAGCTCGGTGTCGCAGATCACGGTGGTGTACAACACCGCGCTCAACACCGGCCTTGCGCAGCTGGGCGACGGCATCATCCCGATCAACACCTTCGGCCTGATCGGCGAGATCGTGGCCGATCCGGGCCGCTTCGGTTTCCAGAACGTCACCGGCACCGCCTGCAACCCGCCCAGCTCGATCGCCTGCGGCCCGAATGGCTCCGGCCTGCCGGCCGGTTATGCGCCGGGCACCAACGAAACCTGGCTGTTCGCCGACGGCGTGCACCCGACCGGCGCCGCCCACGCGATGCTGGCCAACGTGGTGCTTTCCACCATCGCCGCCCCGGTGCAGTTCTCCATGGCCGGCGAAGCGGGCGTGCAGGTGAATGAAAACCACGTGCGCGCGATCAACGACGAAATGCTGTCGGACTTCCAGCTCGACCGCGAAACCGGTTCGGTGCGCAGCTACGCCACCGTGCAGTACGGCCAGCAGGACTTCGACGCCAGCGCCGCCGTGCCGGGCGCCGAGGCCGACGTGCTCAGCCTGTCGGTCGGTGCCAACCACCGCATCACCGACAACGCCTACTGGGGCTTCGGCATCACCCTGGGCAACCATGACAACGACACCGGCATGGGCAACATCGAAGGCCGTGCGGTCATCGGCTCCCTGCACGGCACGCTGACCTTCGGCGGCGGCGGTTACCTGCACGGCGCGGTCAGCGGCGGCAGCACCTCGATCGACGTCAGCCGCGGCATCGTGCTGGGCCCGGCGATCCGCGAGGAAGAAGGTTCCACCAACGCCTCGCTGTTCGGCGCCGAAGTCGGCCTGGGCTGGCTGTTCGAGATGGGCAGCATGCAGCACGGCCCGTTCGTGGGCGCCTCGTGGGTGCAGCAGGAAGTCGACGGCTTCGCCGAAGACAGCGGCAGCGCCACCTCGATGAACTACGGCTCCTTCGACCGCGACTCCATGGTCACCCGCATCGGCTACCAGCTGATGGGCAACGCCGGCAACATCCGTCCCTTCCTGCGCGTCGCGCACAACCAGGAAGGCGAGGACGACCAGATCTTCGTCAACGCCGGCTCGAACTCGATGAACGGCCGCTTCACCATGCCGGGCTTCACCCCGTCGAACGACTGGATCAGCGCCGACCTCGGCCTGAACTGGCAGGTCAGCGACAACATGACCGCGTTCTTCGCCTACAGCGGCCGTTTCAACGACGACCAGCAGGAACGCAACAGCGGCAGCCTGGGCCTGCGCATCAACTTCTGATCCGCAAGCTTCCGGTTGCATGAAGAAGGCCGCCTCCGGGCGGCCTTTTTCTTTGGCCCTTTGTGGGAGGGACTTCAGTCCCGATGCTCCGGCCCTCGAGTCCATGCCGGCCGCGCTGTCCTTCAGGCCGGGCTTACTCCGTGGTGTACTTCAACTGATTCCTCAAGCCGTGTTGGTTAAGGGCGGGTCGGCGTGATCAAGCCCCGCATTGGATTCCGGGAGCAAGAATGAAAGCGAAGCTTGCCTGCGCAATGCTCTTGTTGTGCATGAGTACGAGTTGTGCGACGTCCTCTTCGAGGCTTTCGGCACAAGCGTTGCCCACCGATCCCGCCGATAACCTGCCCGGGATACAGATAACCGACGCGGACATGAGCTTCTCGCTATACCGCGACGAGCCCGATGCGGAAGTGGCTACCGCCGCGGCGGGTGACCTGGCGAAGGCGTACCGCATTCTGGCGGACGCAGTCGGGGTATCTGCTGCAGAAGTGAACTGGGCGCAAGTTGCGTTCTCCCGGGATACAAACTACCGGCCGCCGAGACATCAGGACACGACCAGATGGACGGTCCTGCTCCAGCCAGAAGGCGAACTGGGGCAGCGGGGACAGCAGGATCTGTATTCTTTGGTTCCCCACGAGCAGGTTCATGCCATCCAGGAAGATTTCGGCCAGCTGCCGCGTTGGTATGCGGAGGGAATGGCCACTTGGGCTGGCCTGAAGGCAACGTCAGCACTCCGGCCACACCTGGCGGCTGAAAAGCGGGCAGAGCTTTCAAGGGAACGAATGGCGATAACCGAACCGTTGAGGCTCAATGCGTGGGGAGGTATCGCGCCCAAGCCCGAAGCGATAATGCGGCAACTCACCGCCGAACAGAGACAGCGGATGGCGGCCGAGCCCGGCTACATGCCTCCCGGACCCTTCAGCTTCAATGCCGACGATCTGGTGAGCGATGAGTCGAACACCGCCGCAAGATACGCGGCCAGCCTAGCTGTGTTTGAAGCGGTTGAGGCCAAGGCTGGATCCGATGGTATGAGGGCGTGGATAGCTGAAGTCGCCAAGCTGCCCGACCCAAAAAAATCCAGCGAGATTGTTCGGCTGGCCCAGGAAGTAGCAGGCGTCGATATTTCGGGAATGCTGGATTGAACTTTTCGCCGGGTTGCGGGGCGACGATTTGCCTGGCCGAAGGCCAAGGGCATCGGGACTGAAGTCCCTCCCACGGAAGCGGAGCAAGAGATTCGCGCCTGAAGGCGCTCCTACAGGTGCGCGGTGGTTGGGGCTAGCGCTCGGTGCGCCAGTTGAGCGAGGCGGCGGATTCGGTGCCTGATTCGATGGTGATGTCGAAGCCGCGGGTCAGCAGGTATTTCAGGGTGACGACCTGGCCGTTGCCGACCAGCGAGACGCCGTAGCCGAGGAAGAGGCGCGGCGAGAGGTATTTGCCGACGGTGAAGGTGGCGCCGCCGAGGGCGCGGCTGTCTTCGACGCCGGCGGCGTCCAGGCCCAGGCCGTCGCCTATTTTCTGGGCCAGCAGGTTGCCGCCGACGCCGAGTGCGAGCGCCGAGGATTCGAGCTGGCTCGATTCATTGGCGCTGGTGGACTGCAGCGGGCGGCCGAAGACCAGCCAGCTCAGCGCTTCCGTGGTGTCCATCGCCGGCGTTGAAACCACGTCGGTGATCGGTCGCTGGGCGGTGCCGCGCACCTGCACGCCGACGGTCACCGAGCCGCGGTCGCGTTCGGCCAGGATGTCCAATGCCGGGTTGTCGATCGGGCTGCCCGAGTAGGACAGGCGGGCGCGCTTGATCTGCAGTTCCTGCCCGTAGGCTTCGTAACGGCCGCTGGCGCGCAGGGTGCCGGTGGCCAAGGCGGCGCGGCCGGGCGCCTGGCGAATGTCCAGGTCGCCGGCCAGGGCGCCGTCGAGGCCGAAACCGCGCAGCTGCACGTCGTCGCCCAGGGCCACGTGCACCGCCAGGTCCAGCACGGGGCCTTCGTCCGCTACCTGTTCGGCATCCACCAGCACCACGTCCGGCGACGGTTCGATGGCGCCGCCGTCCAGGGCTTCGAGGTTCACCCGCGCACGCGGCACTTCGATGCGTCCGCCGATGCGCAGGCGCTGGTCGCCCATCGCCACCACCAGGGCCGGGCTGGCCACCAGCTGCAGGTCGGGTGTGTCCGACAGCGTGACGTTCTGGCCGGTCAGCGCCAGCTGCAGCGGCTGGTCGCGCGCGAGATCGAGCGAGCCGTTGACCTGCAGCACGCCGTCGCCGGACTGCACGCGTCCGCTGAGCTCGGCGTTGCCGTCGGCCATCGTGCGCAGGTCCACCTCGCCACCTTCCAGCGACAGGCCCAGGGCCGGCAGTTCGGTCGCCAGTTCGCGCAGGGCCAGGTTGCCTTCGATGCGTGGATCGGCGCGCGTGCCCGAGAAAAGCAGCTCGCCTTCCAGCCGGCCGCTGGGCTGGACGATGTCGGGCGAGAACAGCTCCAGCCAGGTCAGGTCGCGCATGCGCAGGGCCAGCTGGCCCGATACGGCGCCTTCGTCGCCGGCGTCGGCGCGCAGTTCGGCAAGCAGCATGCCCTCCTGGTTCAAGCGGGCGCCGGCGCGCAGGTCGAGGGTGTCGTCCTGCAGCGTCGCGGTGGCCTGCAGTTCGCGGTAGGCCATCAGGTCGCGGCGCCCGTCGCTGCTTTCCGTGGCGACCGAGCCCGCGGCGCTGGCCAGGCTCAGTTCGCCGTTCCAGCCGCGTGCGCCCTCGCGGAACTCGGCGTCCAGCGCCAGCTCGCCGTCCAGGCGCAGGGGCACGCCGGTGTCGGGCAGCCAGGGCTGGGCCAGGGCCAGCGGAATCGCTTCGCCTTCGGCGCGCCACAGGCCGCGGTCGGCTTGCAGGCACAGGAAACCATTGCCTTCGCCGGTGACGCAGGCCGGTTCCAGCTGGAAGTCGCCATCGTCCCAGGACCAGGCGGCCGGTTCGCGCAGGACCAGGGCCGGTGCCCGCGGCGCGTCGAGCAGGAAGCTGCGCAGTTCACCGCGGCGGCTGCCGGAGGCAATGCCGGCCGTGCTTTCCATCGCCAGCTGCAGGTCGTTGCTGCGGGCTTCCAGGCGCAGGGCCAGGTCGCGCTGGTTGCCGTCGGCGCGCAGCGTCAGGGCCTGGACGCGGCGGTCGCCGTACTGGAGGTCGGTGCCGTCGAGCACCAGTGTTCCGGTGCCGGCGTCCGCCGGAAGTTCGCCGCGCAGGCTGCCGGCGTCGAGCTGCAGTTCGCCCCAGCGCAGCTTGCTGGCCTGGAGGTCGGCGACCAGCCCGGGTGCGCTGCGCGGACCCTGCACACGCAGGCTGCCTTCCAGTTCGCCGGCGGCACCTTCGGCCAGGTCGGCCAGGCGCAGCGGCCGCAGGGACAGGTCCAGCGCCAGCGTGTCGCCAATGCGGCCTTCGGCGCCGAGGCGGCTTTCACCCAGCGACAGACCGGCCGAGAGCTGGCCGGACTTGCCCTGCCAGGCCAGCGTGGCCTGGCCGGAAACCGGGCGGCCGCGCAGGGTGCCGCTCAACCCGGAAAGCGCGAGGTCACCGACCCAGCCGGCGTCGGCCTGGCGAAGGTCGGCGCGCAGGCCGCCGCTGATCGCACCCGGGTAGTCGGGCAGCAGGTAGCCCGGGTCCAGGTCGTCGAGGCGGGCGTCGAGCCGGATCGCCAGCGCCGGATCCCATTCAATCCGGCCCTGGCCGGCGAGCTGGCCGCCGGGGGTTTGCATGGCCAGCTCTTCGAGCTGCACGCCGGTGGTGTTGCCCTGGCCGGTGGCGCGCAGGGTTGCCTGCTCGCCGTCGCGCACCAGGGTGGCATCGAGCGACGCACGCCAGTCGTCGGGCAGGCCCTGCACCGACAGCGTGCCGGCGGCCTGCACCGCCGCGCCGCCGTCGGCCGGGGCCCACTGCAAGTCCCGGGCCTTGGCGGTCAGCGCGATGGGCTGTTCGGCCAGCGGGTCCCAGGCGCCCTGCAGCGTGAGTTCGCCCACCGGCGTCAGCAGCCGGCCTTCGTCGAGCGCCAGGCCGGCGCCGGCAAAACGCGCCTGCAGGTCTTCGAGCGCCAGTTCGGTGTCGCCCTGCGTCAGCGCGATGCGGCCGCGACCTGTGGCACCTTCGCCCGCCAGCGCGACCACGGCATCGAGCGGCGCGCTGTCGGCGGCGGCGCCAAACCAGTGCGGCGCGATTTGATTGCCCTGGGCGTCCAGCGTCCAGGCCTGCCGCGAACGGCCGTCCTCGATGCCGGCCTCCAGGCTCCAGGGGCCGCCGGCCGTGCCGCTGGCTTCGGCGCGCATGCTCTCGACGTTGCCGCGCAGCGAAAGCTGCACCTGCGCATCTTCTTCGCCCTCGGGCGCGGCCAGGCGCAGCCGGCCGTCGAGTTCGGTGCGGAAGTTTTCGGCGGGCAGGTAATGGCCCTTCAGCAATGCGTCGCCCCAGTCGCCGTTGCCGCTGAGCTTGGCGATGCGAAAACCGTCGTGCTCAAAGACAAGGTCCTCGGCGTCCAGGCGCGTCGCCGCGAACACCGGCGCATCGCCGCGGGTGATGCGCAGCCCGGACACCGTGGCGGCCTGCGCCGACAGTTCAAAGGGCAGGGGCACGCTGGGCAGCAGCTCGGGCCAGGCGGTCCACGGCGTCGGTTCTTCTACCGGCGCGGGCGCCAGCCAGACGTGCACCGCGTCAGCCTCGAGCGCGTCCAGTCGAAGCGCGCCAGTGATCAGCGCGCCGGGTCGTGGCGAAAGCAGCAGGCGCTCGGCGGTGACGCGCACGCCGTCGCCCTGCCAGCGCACGCCGCGCAGCACCAGGGTGCCGCCCAGCGTGCCTTCGGCCGATTCCCAGGACAGCGCGTCTTCGCCCAGCTGCGATTGCAGCCAGGACAGCGTGGTGTCGCGGCCGCCGGAGCTGGCCAGCAGCCAGGCCAGGACCAGGGCGAGCACGCCCAGCAGCGCCAGCAGCGTCCACGCCGCGCGGCGTGGCCAGCGGCGTGGTTTGGCGGCGGGGGCGGCCGTCGTGTTCACAGGTCAGGCCCGATGCTCAGGTGCAGGCGGATCGAATTCTGGGCGTCGTCGCCCAGTCCGTGCGCCAGGTCCAGCCGCACCGGCCCGACCGGCGAACGCCAGCGCACGCCGACGCCCACGCCCAACTGCATCTCGAACGCATCCGATTCGAAGTCGTCGAAGGCGTCGCCGGCGTCGACGAACACCGCGCCGCCCCATTCGCGGGTGAACATGCGCTCGAACTCGACGCTGGCGACCACCAGGTGCTTGCCGCCGAACACATAGCGGCGGCCGTCGAGCCCGGTGAAGTACTGGCCGATGTCGCGGTAGCCGTAACCGCGCACGCTCTGGTCGCCGCCGGCGTAAAAACGCAGCAGCGGCGGGAACTGCGCGAAGTCGTCGGAGATCGTGGTGCCCAGCTCGGCGCGCAGCAGGATGCGGTTGCGCCAGTTCAGCGAGCGCACCCAGTTGGCCTCGGCGCGCGCCTGCAGGAAGTCGATGTCCGAGCCGATGGCGGTGTGGCCGCCGCGCAGTTCGACATGCAGCGACTGCCCGCGGCGCGGATACAGCGGGTCGTCGGCCACGCGCCAGGTGGCGCTGAGCTGCGGATACACCAGCGTCGAATACGCCACTGCGTTGCCGGTGGCGGGGTCGTCGAAACGCTCGCGGCGGAAGTGCAGGCCGGCGACCAGGTTCCATGCGCCCAGCTGGCCGCTGCGGCTGCCGACCACTTCGAACACTTCCGAATCGATGAAGTCGATCGGGTCCTGGCGCAGGCTGGCGCTGGCCGTGTACCAGCCCGATAGCCAGGCGAAGGCCGGAATGCGGTAGGCGACACTGGCCTCGTTGGCGCGCTGGGCGAGCTCCATGTTCGCCTGCAGCTTGTGGCCGCGGTCGTTGAGCCAGCGGCGCTCCAGGCCGCCGGTGATGCCGGCGCCCTTGTCGGTGGAATAGCGCAGGCCGGCGCTGTAGACGCCGCGCTTGGCCGGCGTCAGCTGCACGTCCACCGGCACGGTGGTGCTGCCCTCGACCGGCTCGGCGCGCACATCGATGCCGGCGAAGTAGTCCAGCGCCGACAGGCGCTGCTGCAGGTCCACCACCTTGCCCTGGTCGTAGGGCGCGCCGGGCTCCCAGTCCACCAGCTTTTCCAGCAGGCCGTCGCGGAAGGGATGGCCGCTGAAGCTGGTTTCGCCCAAGCGGTAACGTTCGCCCGATTCCCAGGTCAGGTGGATGTCGGCCAGGCCCTCGCCGCGATCGACCTCGACCCGGTGCACCGGCAGCCGTGCGTCGAAATAGCCACGCTCGCGCAGCAGGGCGTCCACCGTGGCCTTGGACGCCTCGTACAGGTCGTGGCGCAGCGGCTGGCCCTCGCGCGGCCGCAGCCAGCGCAGGCGGCGGGTGATCGCCTCGTCGGCGCCGGCTTCGCCGGTCACCCGGATCTCGCGCTCGTCCACGCGCACCGGTTCGCCGGCGTCCACGGTGACGATCACCGTCACCGCCTCGCCGGCGCGGCGCACGTCGGTTTCCGCCTCAGTGTCGTAATAGCCGAAGGGCTCCAGGCCGCGGGCGACGTCGCCGGGCACCTGGCGCACCAGGTAATCGAGCTGGCCTTCGCCCAGGTCGGCGCGCTGGCGGGCGTCGAGCGCCACCAGCGACAGGGCCGCGCGCACGTTGGCCTGTTCGGCCTCGTCCTCGAGCCCGCGCACCTCCACGGCGCGCAGCTCCAGCGCGGCCGCCGGCGGAGCCGGCAGAAGCAGGAAAAGGGCCAGCAGCGAAGCCGGCAACAGCGGAGCGGGCTGGCGGGGGGACCTCACCACGCCAGCATAACCGCAGCCCGCCGCCACGCCGTTGCGTCGGCGTGACGGCATTGGGCCTTTGCTCAGCTGGCCGACAGCTGCTCGACCGCGGCCACCGCCGCGAAGCGGTCGGCGACGCCGCGCAGCAGGGCCAGGCGGTTGTCGCGCAGCGCGGTGTCTTCGGCCATCACCATGGTGCGGTCGAAGAAGTTGTCCACCGGCGCCTGCAGCTTGGCCAGGCGTTTGAGCGTGCCGACGTAGTCGCGCTTGGCCAGCATCGGGTCCGTGTCGGCCAGGGCCGAGGCCAGGGCCTCGTGCAGGGCCTGTTCGGCGGGTTCGGCGAGCTTGCCGGCATCGACGCTTTCGGGGATCGGCGATTCGACCTTGCGCAGGATGTTGCGGATGCGCTTGTTGGCGGCAGCCAGCGCGCCCGATTCACGCAGGCGCGCGAATTCGGCGATGGCCTTCAGGCGGCGGTCGAAGTCCAGCAGGGACGCCGGGTGCACCTCGGCCACGGCCTCGAACTGCAGGCCGGGCACGTTCTGGTCGGCGTAATAGGCACGCAGGCGGTCGAGGATGAAGTCCAGCAGCTCGCGCTGGTCCAGCGCCAGGCCGGCCGGCAGGTTCTTCGCGGCCGCTTCCACCAGCGCCGGCAGCTCGAGCTCGAGTTCGCCTTCGATGATGGTGCGGGCCAGGCCCAGCGCGTTGCGGCGCAGGGCGAACGGGTCCTTGTTGCCGGTGGGCTTGAGCCCGGCGGCGAAACCACCGGCCAGGGTGTCCAGGCGTTCGGCGATGGCCAGCACCCGGCCCAGCGGCGATGGCGCGATGGCGTCGCCGGCGAAACGCGGCTGGTAGGCCTCGTCGATGGCGGCGGCCACGGCTTCGGATTCACCCGCGGCGGCGGCGTAATAACGGCCGGCGGTGCCCTGCAGTTCCGGGAACTCACCGACCAGGCGGCTTTGCAGGTCGGCCTTGGCCAGCGTGGCGGCGCGATCGGCGTCGGCCGGCGAGGCGCCCACCTTGCCGGCGATCTCGCGCGCCAGCGCGGCGACCCGCGCCGACTTGTCGGCGACGCTGCCCAGCTTCTGCTGGTAGGTGACGCTGGCCAGGCCTTCGGCCATCGAGGCCAGGCCATGCTTGAGGTCTTCGTCGTAGAAGAACGCGGCGTCGGCGAAACGCGGGCGGATGACGCGCTCGTAGCCCTTGCGCACCTCGTCCGGGTCCTTGGACTCGATGTTGGCGATGCCGATGAACTTCTCGCTGAGCTTGCCGTCGGCGTCCATCACCGGGAAGAACTTCTGGTTCGACTCCATGGTCAGCACCAGGGCTTCGGACGGCACGCGCAGGAAGTCCTTGTCGAAGCTGCACAGCACGGCCTTGGGCCACTCGACCAGGCAGTTCACTTCCTCGAGCAGCGCCGGCGGCACGCGGGCTTCGCCGCCGGCCTGCTTGGCCGCGGCGCGGATCTCGGAACGCACGCGTTCGCGGCGCTCGCGCGGGTCGGCCAGCACCTTGGCTTCGCGCATCGCCTGCAGGTATTCGCCGGCTTCGTTCAGCCACACGCCCTTGGCGTGGTGGAAACGGTGGCCGCGGCTCATGCGGTCGGACTTCAGGCCCAGCACTTCGCCGGGCGCGACCTCGCGGCCGAACAGGATGACCAGCCAGTGCGCCGGGCGCACGAAGGCGTAGTCGCGTTCGCCCCAGCGCATGGGCTTGGGCACCGGCAGCGCCTTCAGGGCTTCGGCGACGATCTCGGCCAGCAGCTCGGACGTGGCCGCGCCGGGGCGCGAGGTACGGAATACGAAGCGCATGCCCTTGGCGTCGGTGACGCGGTCGAGCTTGGTCCAGTCCACGCCGTTCTTCTGGGCGAAGCCCAGCAGGGCGGGGGTGGGCTGGCCTTTTTCGTCCAGGCCGATGTTGGTGTACGGGCCGGGCACTTCGCTGTGCTGGATCGGCTGCTGGGTGGCCACGGCCGGCAGGAACACGGCCAGGCGGCGCGGGGTGTAGAGCGGGCCGGCGGGCAGATCGCCGCCGGGGGCGTCCTTGACCACGATGCGGCGCGCGGCCAGGCCCTTCAGGACGCCGTCGTGGAAGGCCTGCGCCAGTTCGGGCAGGGCCTTGGGCGGCAGCTCTTCGGTGCCAAGCTCGACCAGCAGCGGCAGGAAATCAGCCATGGGTGGCCTCCTTGCTCTTCAATCCGGGGAATCCCAACTTCTCACGTTGTGCGAAGTAGGCTTCGGCCACGCTGCGCGACAGGGTGCGCACGCGCAGGATGTAGCGCTGGCGTTCGGTGACCGAGATCGCGCGCCGCGCGTCGAGCAGATTGAAGCTGTGCGAGGCCTTGCAGACCTGCTCGTAGGCCGGCAGCGGCAGGCCCAGTTCGACCAGCTTCAGGGCCTCGCGCTCGCAGGCGTCGAAGCGGTGGAAGAGTTCCTCCACGTCGGCGTGTTCGAAGTTGTAGGTGCTCTGCTCGACTTCGTTCTGGTGGTAGACGTCGCGGTAGTGCACCGGCGTGCCGTCGGGGCCGACGGTCCAGACCAGGTCGAAGACGTTGTCGACGTTTTGCAGGTACATGCACAGGCGTTCGAGGCCGTAGGTGATCTCGCCCGTCACCGGGCGGCACTCCAGGCCGCCGGCCTGCTGGAAATAGGTGAACTGGGTGACCTCCATGCCGTTGAGCCAGACTTCCCAGCCCAGGCCCCAGGCGCCCAGGGTCGGCGATTCCCAGTTGTCCTCGACGAAGCGCAGGTCGTGCACCAGCGGGTCGATGCCCAGCGCCTTCAGCGA
>TARA_R110002020_G_scaffold63314_1_pt1 | contig 11623 bp, 16 predicted proteins | sample TARA_R110002020 | Tara Oceans TARA_R110002020 (sample SAMEA4396489) | marine metagenome | biome: Westerlies Biome; feature: [MES] marine water layer (ENVO:01000295) within the mesopelagic zone...; material: water (ENVO:00002006), including particulate matter (ENVO:01000060) such...
ACTTGTTACTGTATTTGTTGCTACTTGTACTAATCCCATTAGCTAACACCTAGCCCATAAACCCTAGCTCTAATATTTAAAATAGATGAACTAGCATTAAAGTTTATACCTGTCATACTTGCAGTCTGTTTTAAAACCCCAATTCCTTTTCTTACAGGTGTTCCAATACTTGATACACCTGCATTTTGCCACAATGCAAAAGTATAAGAACTTGAACTTGTTGGATTGAATACATATAAAACAGTTGCACCACCTTTATCTGATAAATCACTAAAACCTATTGAGCCAAGAGATGTTGCATTTGTATTTTTAACTTCCCCAAAAGCACTATAACTTCTTTGCAATAAAACTGCATCATCATAATTACTTGCACTTATAACACTTCCACTTGAATTAATAAATCTAAAAAATAAATCTGCATTTGCAAAATCAATAGTATCTAAAACAACTTTGTAAATATCAAAATCAGCACTAAAAACATCTGTCATTGAAAAACTTGTAATAGAACTTCCTGAACTTTCATTAATTAATCTTAGGTTACTCATACTAAATTTGTTTCACTCCAAAAAGTTTTGCAGTACCACCTGTTGATGTAGTTGCTGAATTATAAATTTGTATCCCGTCAACAACACTTGCTTGTGGTAATAAACCACCACCAAATCTGTGGTAAGTACCTGCGTCATTGTAACTACCACCTGATGTATTTCTTCTTGGCATACCTTGAAAAGTACAAAAACTATATTTGCTAGAATTACCTAAATTGTAAAAATATAAATACATATTAGCTACCCATTGTTCTGACCCGGTATCATTAAGTTCTATATTATTATCTGATGTACTTCTTGTTTCTGAAACGCCACCTGTTACACCATTTTGTTGATAGGCATATTGATAAACGCTAGCAGTTTCTAATACACCACCCTCATATAATCTAATTCCCCATTTTTGACTGCCTGAGGGAACTGTTAAACCACTTATTTGAAGTAGGTGTACATCATATCTAGCTTCTTGAATAGAAGTAAAATTATAGCTGACTGCACCACTAAGAGTTTGTTCTTGTATAAGTTCTAATGAGCCACCCCAACTACCCTCTTTAGTTAATTGAAGTATTTCACTAGGTGTGTATAAACCTTTATTAGCTTTAACGTTATTAACTTGTTCGCCTAAATAGGACATAAAATAACTCCTTTAGGTCTGACGTAAAAATGATACGTTGTATTCAGCACTAGATGCTGATGAACACAATCCCTGTAACTTGTCTCCTGTCTCTAACGTAATTTTTGTAGTTATTTCAATTGTTGTACCAAATGGTAAAGATACATCATTTAAAATGTGTCTTAATGATCCACCTGACTTTGTAACACTTAAATCAATAGTTACGTCTGCACTTGATCCACTTACATTAGATACAAGAATACCTATTACAGTTTCAGTTGTTGAACTAGGTACAGCGTCAACAATATCTCCTGCTGATGTACCTAAAACGCCCTGAACGCTATGCAACGTGTCGCTCATAATTTATATCCTTTCTTAACTTAATGCTAAAACTAAACCTAATGTCACACCTGCTGATGCGTTTAATTGACCTGATGACGCAGTTAAGTTTGTACCTGCTATTGCTGATACTAGATCTGCGATTGATTCTTTTTTTGACGCATTGCTGTCATCGGCATCAATAATTGGTATGCTGTCATTTGCAACATTAATTGTTGCTGACGATAATTCATTTAGATCTAAATCCAGGGTTACATCCCCTGTCGATCCACCACCTGATAAACCATTACCTGCGGTCACTCCTGTAATATCCGCAGTTAAAGATGTTGCCAACCAGGATGATCCATTGTAATAAAATAAACCTGTACCTGTAATATAAGCAAACATACCCTCTGACTTAACAGATGCCAATGCGGTATCACGAGCACTTGTCGAGCTGAAAACCATTATCGTCTGCTCGTTCAAATAGGTGTTGACTTGAGATGCTGTTAAAACATCGCCTGATGCGAATAATTTATATCCTGCACCTGCCATAATTAAATCCTTTTTTCTACTTTTATAAGGTTATATATATTTATATTTGTGTAAATTTTCTTGTTATAGTTGTGTTTTTCCGATTTTGTAGATCTCGCTATTTTTCCTGGATATTTGTGTTTTTAGTACCCTAATTTAGCATCATCGAGCTTACCAAACAATGAACTGTCTAAAATCATAAATTGTGCGTCAGAACTGTCAGAAGTTAGAAAAATAACCTTTTGTGAGGTAGGTGTTATTGTCCATTGAACACCATCTATAATAGAAAATCTTGACACCTGGGTTGACGTACCGACAGGTGTGATCTCAACTTTAACTGTATCGATACACTCTAAGTCCAGGACACTATTTTGCTGTGATGTTGATAAATTGTCCAGGTCAACCTCTACATCTGAAAATCTAGGATCAACCTCTGCAAATTTAGCCAAAATGTGGTTTGCTATATCAGCAACGTTTGCATCTGTACTGTTGTAAAGATCTTGTCTTGAAAATGTACGTATAAGATATTTACTTTGTGATGCAGGATCGGATGCAGTCTGTTCTGATCCGCCCTCTCTTTTTAAACGTACATTATTAAATAAAAAGTCATTACCTAATATCTGATCCATGCGGTTATATGGCAAATCAGATCCATCATCAGAAAATGTTGCACTAATAGTTGATGGGTATGTGCTGTGTCTTTGTTTAAATATAAAATCACCATTTTTTGCAATAAATACTGCACCCTGTTCTGAAAACTCTGCGGTCTGTATTGCACCTAAAGTATTCTCAGATAATGTCTGTGATGCCATTGTGCTATTACCTGTCTCAATACTTCTGTCAGGTGAAAATGCAACAGATGCGTTGTCAAGTATTGATGTTATAAATGCACCTGTATTTGCACTAGATATAGATGCTGAGTTTAATTGTGTATTTGCTAATTTCATAAATGCATCAGAACATGTAACACTAACTGTACTGTCAGCACTATTTGGATAATTAACTAACCAGGTATTAACAAACCCTGTAAAAATATCATAGTAATTAGATCCACCATCAGTTGTAGCATCTATGACTACTGCCATAAGTGGCTCAATACCACCAAAGTATGCACCACTAGCATTAGTTGGATCAAAACCTGCGTCAAGATTATCAAGTAATATTGTTGCTGTACCTGTTGTAAATGCGTCCAGGTCTCTTGATCTCCCTCTACTTGTAGAGACTGATAATGTCTTGTTTGTAACATCTGTAAATACAGTTGCACCTGCGAGTTTGTTAAAATTTAACTTACCTCTAATAAGATCATCAAGCTCTAATACTTCCTGGTTAAAACCAATCCGCACACGTATAGATGGCAATGACATTACTAAAGTGGTACAACTCTAAATGATTGAGTTGCCCTACGAGCTGTGATATTTACTTTGCCCTGGGATTGCTCAACTGCTTGTAATACTTTTTCTACTTCTTTACCAACTGCAACAGGATCAGTTAATGGTGGTGCGGTAACTGTCACATTATTATTTACAGTTGTTGTTGTTATTGGCACATCTGTTGGAAAATTATCCATTGCACTTGATGTAGATAATGCACTATTTCCAAATCCACTTAATGCACTAGCTGTGTCAGGTATAGACACTCCTGCCATTGATCCTGCCAACTCTCTTGCCAAATCTATATCATCTAAACTTAAGCCACCACCGCTACTGACAAAATCTTTTTCACCTAACATTGACAATTGTGGCATTTGTACATCTACACCTAATTTTTTGAAAAAACCCTGGATCTTGCTAGAGAAATTATTTAACTTACTAAAAAAATTATTTATTTTTCTAATAACTTTGTTAATCATATCCTCAAATGCCTGGGGCAGTCTTTGAAATGCAGGTATAACTGTATCAAGAATAAAATCGCTGAGACTTAAAAACACAGGTTGTAATTTTTGCAATATAAACGTCACTACTGCCATTATTGGTGGTAGTAGTGCACTAATTAGTTTTCCAATAGCACTTAAAAATGGTGCGAGAGCTTTTATTGCATTTGTTAATGACGGATTAAAACTTTGTACCATATTCATTAACACAGGTAACATTTGCTCTGCCACAGGCAGTAACTCATTACCTAATGTTACTTTTAGATCCTTTAACTGTGCCTGTGCTTTCCTGGACTTGTTAGCAAAACTGTCCTGTGTTCTGTTCAAGTCTCCCTGCTGTACAGTTGTTTTTTTCAATAATACTTCATAAGTCGCTAGAGCTTTTTCCTGTTTTGTAATTTCGGATGCGGATGTTTTTCCTGTCATTTCAAATGCTTTAGTTAAAACCTCAGCCTGTGAAACGGCGATTCCATAGGTCTTTAAACTTTCATTTTCTCCGAGCATAGCCTTAGTCATTGCCTCCATGACAGCTTGTGCCCCACCCTGTGCGTTAGAAAAACTTGCAACATCACCTGCGAGAGTTGCTAATTTAGTTGAGAGATCAACAGATGCCTCTCCTGTAAAATCAATACCCTGTAATACTGCACCTGACGTACCTAATAATTGTTGTAGTTCATGTTCTGCAAATCCTGCTTTATGTGCAAACTCCTCAACAAAGGCACTTGCTTTTGGTAGTGCATCAGCAAACGTAACATCAAACATTGATTGTGCCTCACCTGCATCAGTTGCAAGATTGACCATATCTTTACCCAATGTAAGTGCAACAGCAGACATACCTGCAAAAACACCTGCGACACCTTTACCAATCCCCTTTGCAATGCCACCAAATTTTTTTAATCTTTTTTGACCTTTAGTTACAGCATCAACAAATTGTTTAGTGTCACCTAAAATACTGATTTTAAACTTGTCTGCACCCATTATTTTTTCCTATTCTTAAAACTTTGTACCAATTCCTGGTGTAATAATTCTCCATGCATTTCAATAACAGTCTCTCTCATATCCTCAACTGCTTTCTCAATTGCATAACCTTTTTTGCCATAGGTTGACCAATTAGGATTGTCACCTGCTGAGTATTGGTTGCCGATCCATCTTTTACCGACTCGATTTTTCATGTTTTTCTGATCCATCCAAAAAACTGTACCTGCTCTTTTTGCATTTGGAGGATATGGCACATGCCAATTTTTAGATCCATAGTTTGCCAGGTTTAAAGTCGGATGTCTGTCAGTAGCTTGTTTTTTCCAGGAGATTGTTGCACTCGTTCTAGTTGCTTGTGATGTAACACCTTTAGAGCTTTTACGAGCTAGAGGTACAGGTTGTTTTGCAACATTTTTACGTGCCTCGTCTCTTACTAATTTAGCAGTTTGCCTATTAGCCCTGGTCATGGCATTTTGCATATCTTTATCGGCATACTCTTTGAGTATTCTTTGTAATTCTCTACCCTCAGAAAAGTCGATCTCAAATTGTCTATTTTTTGACATAATATTTACTCTTTGTATTTCTCCTCTAATGCATTTACAACTGCGTCAAACATTTGCATTTCAAGTTGCAGTATCTCATTAGGTGAGACACCTAATGCAACTGATACCTGGGCAACTAACTTTAGGAAACTGCTTGAGCTTTTGGGTTATCACTTGATCCTGTATTTAGATCTAAATCCTCAACAAGAGTTATCCATTGATCATAGGTGTCAGTAACACCATTAGATCTTTTTGCTGATAACCAGGCTAAATATAACAACCACTCGTATCTCTGCTCAACACTAAGTTGTGATACAGGTACATCAAATTTTCTCTCAAAATCAATGATGTCTTTTGGTGTAATTTTAACCTCTAATTTAGTACCATCTGCCATGGTAATGACCATGCCACCCATTACGATACAGCTCGTAAAATAGCACCACTCGTTGGAAATGTAACAGATAGTGTTGCCAAATCTCCAACTCCATTAGCTAATGGTGAGTATTCTGTTATCAAAACACTACCACTATATGATGGGTTTGTTGCTGAGACTGATCCACTTGTTGGTTTAACAACAAATGTAACGACTGTTCCTATAATTCCATTAAATGTCGCATCAATTTCACTTGATGCAAAATCGGCATTAAATTCGATGGCTAACGATCCATCCTTTAATCCCCCTGCTCTAGTCCTAAAACCTGTACTAGACATTGCTGTTGTATCTAACTCCTCAGATGTGATTGATAATGTCACAGACCTGACGTGATCTGATAGATCAACTGAGTTAATTACAAGCGAGGCATCTGTTAATGCAAATACACTCATATTTATATCCTTTTTTTAATATTTATACTTATACAATTAAATAACAATATTTAGGGTGTTTTTGATTCTTGTTATAGTAAATTACCAGGAAAAATAGCGAGATCTACTTTTTAGCAAATCCCAACATTTACCAGGGTTTTAAACACAGGACTCGTTCCTGAGACTGTTAAAACTACTCGATAATAGGTATCTGTAATTGCACCATCAGTAGTTTTATATTGTGCACCAATTGCTGTTGCACCTGTAAAAGTTATACGATCAGTTGGTGATGTAAAAGATGAATTATCATCAGATTGTATCTTTGCAGTTAATGTTGGTGTTGAAGTTCCTGCAACTGACCACACATGTATGTTTGCATATAATTTTTGTGCACTAGATACTGCACCCAATTGTTGTGATGCACCATTTGTAGTTGTTGTAATATTTGTGTCAAAATCGTTCATTTGTGTTGCACGTACAGGTTTGTCTGCACTTTGTGATGCTGAAATATTAAAAGGTGCGAGATCTCCAACTGCACCTAACATTGTGTACTCAAACTGTGTTGCTTTAAAAAAGTAAGATGCATTGCCAACACCACTATCAGGTAATGCTGTAATAATATGCTCTGCACCATTTGATGCACCTAATAATGCGTCAGGTTTATTTGCACCTGCCTCATAATATCCATTTGCGGTAAATTGAGCATCTTGAAGTCCACCCGCTTTTGATCTAAATCCACCTGAGTTGATTGTTGTTGTATCTAACTCATCAGCAGATATTGTAAGATTCATTGCAACTACATTATCAGATAGATCATATCCACCAATTGCTAATCGTCCATCAGTTAATGCAAATACACTCATGCGTCCTCGTATGCCTCATTTTTTTTAGTCTTAGGATCATCAGGTTTGTAATGTCCTTTTTTAGTTCTTGATCTTTTAACTTCTTTAATGTGTCCGCCATCAATAAGTGTTTGTGCTAGTACCTCGTTATCAATCTCAATAATTTCACCTTTATCTGCACCCATAATCTTATGATTGCCAATGACTTCAAATTTCATTTTATGCACTTCCTTTTGTGTAAACTGTTACAGACATTGTTGCACTTAGACAATCAATACCATTAACTGACATATTTTCTACACTACTTACATTAATAGCCCTGGCATTAGTATCACTAAGTCCTAGCCCTGGAGTTGCAAAGATTTTTGCTTTTATGCTTTCACTACCACTACCTGATATATAGCTTTCAAGTTTATCTACTGCTGTCCTTAGGTTTGATCTTTGTACAATTATTAAAAGATCAAAATTCATTTGATCTAAACCTCTTTGCATTGCTAGATCATAATCTGTGCCCTGGAAAGAAATTACACAAGCAGGTGGATTTACAATATCCTCTAACTCGCTATATACACGTAAATTAGTTACGTTCTCTATTGTAGTTTGTAGCCCATCAGCTACCTGATTAATTGTTGCCATTGCAATGCTCACTCCCATGTTTGCAATTACATATTTGAGTAAATGATCCATCAGCTCTAGCGTCAATTAGACACATTACTTACCGCCTGTACAACAACCGCTACCACAACAGTCCATCATATTATCCCCCTATTTTCCAAATAATCTCGGTAATCTCCGAATCAATATTTTGAATAATATTTAACACATCAGAGAGTTTGCTATTAGAGTTTATAACTTCTACTTGTAGTGCAGTAACTTCCTGTTGTAAATCGTTAACAGTTTTAAATAACCAGGCAACTAAACCTGCTAAACCGCCCTGTAATATTTGATTAAGATTGACAGTTGCTTTCATGCTATACCGAACTGATCCCCTCTTTTATAAGGATCTATTAATTTTTTTACCATTGGGCTATTCCTGGTTGTTATTGAATAACCTGCCTCACTAATTCCTGCTATTCCAAAAGGTGCATTTTTTGCAAAATAATACTCTGATGCTAAAAGATAACATGCTTGTACTATTGCCTCAGGTGTACTTGCCCAACCCCATCTAGCTGATACCTGGACTCGTGCTCTTTCACCTGTTGTTGGGAAATCATCCTCAACCATTTTTATTTTGTAGAATGGTGACGTTTCTATACCGCCAACGATTCCATCGTATGGCAATAACTCAAAATCGGTACTCGCTACTGTCTTGTCATAAGTACCATTGTCACCTGTGTCAAACTTAAGTATTAAACCTGTTGCAGTTGATATATCTTGAGTAAATAAAAATCTCCTGTTTACTGCTTTATAAACATGAGCAGATACACCGCCATCCTGGTAAAAACGTCTGCCACAATATGTGTCAATAGCTCTACTAGCTGATGTTATTGCAGATGATATAGCTATATCGTCCTGACTGTCAGAAGTAGGTATATTGTTTAACGTCTTAAAATTATTGCTCGTAATATAATCAGACATTGTTGCTAATTTCTATTACTTAGTTTTTTTAGATGTTGTCTCAGCTTTGTTTTTCTTATCTGCTGTCTCGATCTTGTCAGCTTTACCACCTGCATCTATTAATGCTTTTTTAATTTCATCAATATATTTTTTAGGTCGTCCATGCTGAATAGCAGACTTTAACTCGCTTTGATAACCATCTATCAAACTTTGATTTTTTTCTTTTGCCATAATATCTCCTGGTATTATGTGCGACCTCGTTAAAGATCGCACATAAAAAATTAGGTATTAAAGAACACCTGCCATACCTGTACCTGAGAGCATACCAATTGATTTTGGTTGCTTTCCTGCACCGAAGGCTACATAGTTAAATACAACTACTGTCACTTGTAGTGACTTAGGTGCTGTTGCCTCAAACCTCAATCTAAAAGGTGCGTTAGCACTTTCAAAAAATGGTAGGTCAGAAGTCTTAACAGCAAATGCGTTGTCCTCATTATTACCTGATCCTGCATCAGTTTGTATGTTTGCATCAGTTACAACAGGTATACCAAAAAGTGTACCGACTGCGTTATATCCGATTGATCCAATACCAACTGCGTTGGATGGGTTGTTACCCTGTGGTAACACAAATGGTCTGTTATTTGCATCTAATGATCCAACTAAATATGCCCATCTACGTGGATGCATAATGATAAGATCAGGACTTGCATAACGTGCAGTTGTAAAGTCGCTAATTAATTTTGCAAACTTACTTACTGCCTCTGCACCTGTCGGACTTGCATCTGTCCAGGTTGTTGATGTGATTCCTGTAATATTCTTGAGCCCTTTAAGAGTTCCAGAACTTTCATCACCATTGATCATTGCATTATCGACTGCGGTGTAATAAGCACCCATGAGATCTGCCATTAAAACATCCTCTGTGCCTGTACCTCTGTCAATAGCTTGTTTTGATACATCTTGTGCACCTGCATAAGTTGTTACAGGAAATGTGTAGTCTGTGTCATCAATGTCTGTCTCTGATACTGCACCATTTTCAGATGATTGAGCACCGACTGCTGTTCCTGTTGTAACTCTGCTGATGTGCATTGTCATACCATCATCAGGTAATTGAAATTTAGGTATTGAATTATAAAATGGGCTACCTGCTTTCAAATTTTCTGCTGTTTGATCAACAAGATATTGAGGGATAACTAAACCTGCAAAATTAGAAGTAGATACGTCTCTTGATTCTAATTCTTGTTTTTGTGAGTAGTTAACTCTCTCTCTTGCCTCATAATCGCCATTAAATTCTGCATTGTATGCATCTGTTAAAAACGATCTTTTAGGATTATCGTAAACGCCCTGCTCTTTCATTTCTGTAACAGTAGGGGCAACTGTTTCCTCTTTTACATTTAATAAGCCTCTTGACTCCTCAATTTTTGCATCTCTTTCAGCTAATTCATCAAGTTCTGCAATTCTTTCGTCAAGTGCTTTAATTTTTTGTGAACGAGTATCAAACTCTGCATTTTCATCGTCACTTAGTTCTGTTCTTTCCTCAGTCTCAACAGTTTTAAGTAATTCATCTAATTTAGAACGTTCCTCGTTTCTTTTTTCGATTAATTTTTCTAACATCTCTGTTTTTCTCCTATTTTTTAAATTTTTCCGATTTAGTAGATCTCGTAATTTTTATTACGTTATGCACTAAAGTTATTAAAAAAACTAAGTGAAATTAACAAGTGAACGTGTCGGCTTGTATTTCGGCTTATTTCTTTATATCAAGCATTTGCAGTTTTCTTTTTGCTAATGCAACTGTTTGTTGTTGCTTTTGTGGCAATAAGCTCTGCAATTGGTCGATTGTAGATAATAAAACGTCAGTATTTACCTGTCCATCGGATCGTGCCTCTGCCAGGGCTTTTTGCAGTCCTGGTATATCGACACCTCTGATTTTTGCTGTTGTAGCATCAGATGCAGGAGTAGTAACAATTGAGACATCATATAATTTTGCCTCTCTTATCACTCTCTCGTCACCCTGGTCATTGTAGTCATCTTTGATTGCTTGAAATGCAAACGACATCTCATTAAGATCGTTACGTTTCATTGCACTAGCTACCTCTGCAACTTTTGGGTTTGCAGGATCTAGTTTTGCCTCGACTCTTAGACCTTTTGCGTCCTCTGTTAAATCTAAAGTATTAGACTTAGTTCGAGCCAATGGTATGCCCTCGTGATTAACTAACAATTTTACGTCATCCTGTTCAGATAATGTTTTTCTAAATGCACCAGGTGCAACAGACTCTAAGTATGTGCCTCTGAGATCATTTACAGGATATTGATAGTCAAAAACAGATGCATATCCTGCAAATGTAATTAAACCATCGCCATCATCTTTTTGCTCAACATCGCTTATTGACCATGTACGTAATTCAGTTTTACTATCCATATTATTAGATTTAACCACATTTTGATCAGGGTAAATTATTTCTGACATAGTTTTGTCACTTCTCGGCTCTAGTTCACCCTCATCTACAAGCTGTGCAATTTTTCTGTCTGCCCAATCTTTTGCACGAGTTGGCTCACTCCAGGGATTAGCACCCCATAATAAAAATGCCACGTCAGATGCCATCCAGGTTGTTGGATCATTTGGATTAGTTTTATCTCTGTCCAGGTCACTAAGATGACGTGAGATCCAGGCGGATAGCCTTACTGTTTTATCAACACTAAGTGCATCACCATTTGCCATAGATCTTGCCTCACGTTTTGTTTTATCAGTTAGTCCATCTCCTGCTCTGTTTAAATTATCTAAACCACGTTGTGCATTGTCTTGCATAAATTGTGCAGGTTTAAGATCTACATCTCTTTGCTCATTTCTTTTTTTCTTTTTTTTCTTTTTCATGTAGTTGTACTCATCTGTCTCTGACTCAGCTATGTTTAACGCAGTAATTTGATCCTCTGCACTTTCATGTGTTTTGTGACAACCCATTAGTGTATTGTCATCCTCTTTGACGACTGCATGTCCACCAACTTGATCCATACCTGTCTCGCCACTTTCC
>TARA_R110002020_G_scaffold43145_12_pt1 | contig 11619 bp, 14 predicted proteins | sample TARA_R110002020 | Tara Oceans TARA_R110002020 (sample SAMEA4396489) | marine metagenome | biome: Westerlies Biome; feature: [MES] marine water layer (ENVO:01000295) within the mesopelagic zone...; material: water (ENVO:00002006), including particulate matter (ENVO:01000060) such...
GTAGTTGTCGCCATCTCTGGTGACAACATTGTTACCGCTAACATCTGTGATTTCTGGCTTGCCGGCTGCAACCCACTTGGCTGCAGCAGTCTGAAACTCTTCCTCTTCCTCGCCAGCGGCACCAGCTTGCAAGGCCCGACTAGACTGTGGGTCAATTCGAATCTTGTTTTGTCTAAGCATATCGACAAGAGCCTTCTTTACAACTTCCTTCTGCTGGGGATCTTCCATCTGCTCCAAAGCCGCTAGCGTGTTGACCAACGAAATGGTCTCCTTCTTAGCCTCTTCAAGAACATTGAAGCCCGCCGCACTAAGGTCTTTTCTCAGGCCTTTCATGAGGCCGCTCATATCCTTGCCCTTAACTCCGGCAGATGCGAACTGAGACTGAAGGCCTTTGCCGTCTTCCGGGTTGCGCTGGACATAAATATCACCCTTACCTGCGGACGCTTCTGGATCGCCACCGGCCGGATCCTTCTCCAGCTTCTGAGGCTCTGAGTTATATTCAGCAGCGTCAAGAGGGGTCATCATCTTGACTGCAGTCTTAAGCCCGCCTTCGCGAGAGTGGCCGGCTAAGCGCTTGCCAACTATACCAACGACTGCTCCAATTCCCGCTACGGGAAGAGCAAACCCGGCCAAGCTCTTTAAGAAGCCCGGACCAAGCCAGTTCATTAATGTGCCGACGCTGCCGGCTTTTCTATATATCTTGCCTATATCTTGCATGCCACCGATATCTCCAAGACCGCTTTTATCCATGGGCATAACATCCAAGGGCATGGATTGTCCCAAGTCAGGCTCCATCTCTGGCGGAAGTTCGGGCTCTGGTACGACGTCGGGCTCGGGCGGCGCGCCTCCGCCACCACCGCCGCCGCCGCGGCCGGGGATGTCTACAGACGTGGGGCCGATGGTTTTGCCGCCTACGTCCTTCCAGTCGCCCGGGTTGAATTTGCCGGGGCCTGAGCCTTGATTGCCCTTCACATAGTTCTGAATGCTGTCGAGCGCATCTTGCTTGTTGTTGGTAAATCCGCCTTTCCCAGACTTGCCAACGAGCTTTTCGCCATAATCAACAAGCTTATCTGCTAGCTTGTCGGCTTTGTCAGTCTTGCCGGCTTCAACAGCTTTGCCAATTTTTCTAATTATGCGAGCTGTCTTCTCTTTCGGACCTAAACCAAAAATTTCATGTAAATCATCTATATCTTCGTCTAACTGTGTGACTATTTCTTGGGGTTCGTCCGGAGAGGCCTCTTCGCCATCTTCCTTAAGATAGCGATAAGAGTAGGAGAGATCTTTGTTTAACTTACCGAGATAAGACTTAACCTTGTCGATAAGTTCGTTAGCAGTATCTGTTTGTACTAAGCCCGCCTTGTGGCCTGAGTCTAGCGCCTGACGAAGCATGACGAGGCCGGCAGTAATGCCTTCAAACTCTTCCTGCTTTTCATTGTTGGGGTAGTCACCAAAACCGGGGGCCTGCTTAATTTGAGCAAAAAGCTCTTTGAATTCTTTTGTGGCGGCTTTATCAGCAAGATCTTGAAGTTCGCCTTCCTCTGCCGTACTGCCCGAGGTGCCTCCAATCCTAATCTTCGAAAGCATGTGTTTGGCTTTCTCCCACATGCCCTCATCAATGGTCATTGGATCTTCGACCTTAACTCCTCCATATTCTTCGAAAATAGCAATAATTTGCTTGCTTTCGAGATCTGATCTGGATTCTACCAAGGCTGTATGTACAGCGCGCAGGCGCCTCTCAAATAATTTCTTCTCTACTGTCTCTGCAATAAGGGCTGCAGTTTGTTCCCGATTTAAAACCATTCGTCTCATTTTGTGAAATCTCCAATTATATCATTAAGTAGTCGGTTAATTTTGTCTGATCTATTAAAAATGTTAGGATTTTGTAATTCCTTTGCTTCCTTCATCATAAAGGCGCCGGGGGTTGATGGCTCTGAAACGAAATCAAAACAGATTAATTGAAAATCATCTTCGACCATGGTGGCCCCTTGATTTTCGCTGACTGATCCCATCCCCCTTGAAGAAATACCTAACTTTACTCCGGACTCTACTAAAGAACGAAGGATGCCGCCAGAGGGGGTGTTCAGTACTTGTACCTTGCCCATCACGTCACTTCCACTCCACCACACATCTGTTACCATATGCGAAGCGTTCTTTAAATTAATAACTGAGTCCTCGGGATGATCAAGTTCTCCGAGTGCTCTTCTTTCTTTAACAAGCTTTTGGTAGTTTTTAACCTCTCTCATTAAAACATTGTGGGGGTACACTCGACCATTTCCGTTTTGTGTGTCAGATTTTTGCATGATGCCAGACAAGATCATGCCGCCCTCTGACACAAAACGTTTTTCGGCCTCTGTCAGCAAATCCTGACAAACGCCGCCTTCGCAAAGTTCATAATATTCTCTTAAAAGTACTTTACCCACAGCTAAGAACCCTTACAACAATGTCTTACTGGTTGCAGCATCCACTTGTTTGTCCAAATATTTGTGTTCATGTTTAACTCCATTGTCTCCGAATATCATGTTGAAAACGTATGAGGTTCCAGATGATAACCATCCTAAAATAAAAAAATTGGCAACCGTTACGTCAAAATTAAATAGTTCTGTAAACGGAGAAAGTAACATTAAAAACCACCCCACATGAAAACCGACGCACATGGGACACCCGAACAATTTTCCGAGGCGCCCTTTCGCCGGCCTGAATCTATTAAATATTGCCCCGTATACGAGGATTTGAGTAAGCCCGTATGCAGTCAAAATAAATGCTAATAAGTCCAATATAACTCCGTTTAAATAGTATATAAGTAATTCATAGAATAAGGATCTCGAATGTATCCTTTCCGAATAGAACCCTGAGTCGCCTTCTGCGGGACATCCCCAAGCTCTGTAGAGTCTACATTGTCGGGATGAACCAGTTCATCGTCCTGATATGAGATGATAGCTTCAGTGTTCTCAAAGTAAGGACGCTCTTCGTCGATAAAATTAGATATGTTGATGAGTGCTAGCTTTGGGCCACTGATGTCGGGATTCGATGCTTCTTGGATGGTTCCCTCCAGGGAGCCATAAAAAGAGCCGGCCTGTACCGATTCGGGAGTTATAATTCCCTTCTTTCGGAGAGTAGTCATAAGTCTATTTTGCGCGCCATAAACCATATCACTCATTGTTTCTTTTGGAAATGCTATAACTTTTTTATTTGTCGGAGACAATACAATATCAATGTCCCCGTGGTCAAAAATCATAATATCCCCACTTAAAGTTTTTCGAGCATCAAGTTCTAGCTTAACCTTTTTTTGGTTTGCCTTCTTTCCAATTTTTATTACTACTGCCATTATCCATTGATTTCCTTAACTAATGATTGTGTCTTTAAAACAACCATTAACAAATTTTCGTTCAGAGCGTCAGCTTTAAAACTTTCGAGCTTCTCGATAATTTGGTCTGCTTTTGCTCTCATATCAGCATCTTCTGTGAAGATGGCTTTCTCTTTGGCTTTTAAAAGCTTTCTCTTTAATCTTGCAATTTCTTCATTTAAAAATACTTTAAGCTCTAAAGCATTGTCCATAAAAGATGATATATAATACGCCAATAACTGTCGCTGCTCATTCAAAAGTTCATCGTTATACTTTTCATTAAATTTGTTAACAAACGTTTCTATTAACACGTTATCAAGTGGTTCCGAGCGATCAGTAGACAATTCACCGGCTGCACTCATGTCTCTTAAAAGTGCGTTTTCGAGTAAAACACGATCTTTGGGATTGATGTTTTGCGAAAAGATCTGGTAAATGGTAGCTAGTGATTTATAATTTGGTACAAAATTGTTGAATACTGTGGGCTCTAGTTCTTTGTTTATATCATCGATGAGTCTCGTTTGCGACGAAAACAGCTTGTTGGGATCTATAAGTTCCTTTTGGCGGTATACCTCATGCAAAATTCTGGCGCAGTATCTCTGATCAAGATTTTGGTTTTCATATAATGCGCGATAGCATTCTAAATCTTTTCGAAGAATGCTTTTGGAATCGAAATGCTTTTTAATTAACTTTACAATAATATCTTTTCTCAGAGAATCTTTTTGTAAAATTGCAGAGGTGCCTTCTCGGACTAGGGCCTCGTAAACAAACGCAGTATTGCGTTTTTTGTTGTGTCTAATTTTCATCTATTTGCTCCGTCAATAATTTATCTTTAATTTCCAATCCATTAATTAAATTACTAATAGATTCATTTATTCGGAATAAGTTATCTTCCTCAAGAACCTCTCCCATTGTATAAATAGGTTCATGTTCCTCATAAATACCTCTAGCAAAACTAGTTGTGCTGGGTATCGATGCTACTTCTCCTCCGATATCATGGGCCCTAGGGGCGCGGCCACGTTTTTCTATGTTTACTTTCGCCAATTGACTTTTGTGAAAGCCGGCACGTTTTCTGCCGTCACGCTTCGCAGGAATATAAACTTTGCCCTTTGATTTATCGTCCGGATCTATGCGCGGAGACGGCCGCGAGCCGGGAGGGGCCGCGAGTAATGCTGATTCTTCTCCACCACCTTCGGCGCCTGCAGGTTCTGGGGGTGCTCCAGCTTCGCCGGCCGGCATCTCTTCTGGGCCGCCGGGGAGTGGGGGCTCGTCGCCTCCAAGATCTGACGGTGGGCCTCCGCCAACTGCGCCGGCGGTTTCTGCCGCGGCCGCTTGTTCAGCAACCTGCTGCAGTGCGGCATCATGCTTACGATCATAATACATTTCGTATTGATTACGAATAAACTGTTCGTGGGAAAGACCAAAAATATTGGAAGCCACCCATCTACGAGAAAAATAACCTTCGGTTGCGGAGGCAGCGATATCAAACTTTGCTTTCCAGTGCTCGATTTCTTGAAGCTCTGCAATTTTAGAAGGATTGTTCAGCGATAGTTTGAACCCAATTAAGTCGTCGCCCCTGAAGCCGAGAGTATAAAGGTGGATAATACCAATCTTTTCTAATTCGTGTATGATAACTCGCTGCAATCTCTGAATTGTCCTCGCAAATCGAATATCCTTTTGGGCCAACGTTGTCTTATCTTCGGCTGCTCCTTCCCCCATAGCCAAATAAGCTTGCGGAATTTTAAGTGCTGAAAATAACTTATCTCGCAGGTACTTAACATCATCAATTGCTGTGGTGTTACTGCCGCCGGCAAGGTTGGTGATATCGGTCGCAGATCCCGGGCGAACCGGAATGAAATAATCTTCTTCAATCGACATTGGATTGTATCGCAAATCAACGCGGCCGGATTTAGCATCGACAACAGAGTGCCTCTTAAGTTGAGTAACAATCTTTTCCATGTATTGCTCCACATCCTGTGGCGGAATTGAACCAACATCAATCTTAAACAGTCGTCTCTCTGAAGAACGAATAACTCTATATGCCATCATCGCGTCTTCAACAAGAGTTAGCTGTCTAAATATGCGTCGTGCGGGATCTAAAATAGAAGTTCCATACGGGGCGTGCTTGTCGTTGCCCAATACTCGGAAGTGTGCTACTTGCCAATTCTCGAAGGTCATTCCGGCCGAGTTCCACTGGTATTGTACATAATTCGGGTTTGTGGAATCTTGCCCTTCTAATCTTTCGATATCAGATATTGGAAGAGCAATAACAGACTGAACTCCAAAATTATCATCGATATCCAAGTATAGAAAAAAGTCGCCATACTTTGACATGGTTCGTGCCCAACCAAATAAATTATAATTTAAATTTAAAACATTATCATATAGGTTTTCTAAGACCGCTTTAATTTCCTCATTCGGACATTTAACACCCAGCATGGGGCGCAATTCTGAATAGGTGGTCATCTCATCAGCATAAATGTCCAAAGAAGAAGCAATCTCTGGCATATACTCCATTTGGTCAAAGTCAACATATCTTTCGGTGCGCCTTTGGTTTTGAATGGCAGCTGCTGAAATTACATCGAGCGGATTATATAAAGACTTTTTAAATTGCTGTCCGGAGGCAGACTTAAATCTAGATGAAAACTTATCTAAATGTTGTCTTCTAATCTTGCGGCCGCTTTGAGAGCGATAATTTACTATTGGGCCAGAGAAAAGGCGCGTCAGTGCTCTAAACAAAGTCGACTGTGTATTTCTCGGGTTTTTCGTTGAATGTGTTTTCTTAATTGGTGGCATTTATTTTCTCACTTTATAATCCATTTAAATTGATTATACAATTCTTCTGCTTCGCTCATTTTATCAAAGATATCATTTTGTTTGTAGCCTTGTTGACCTTTAATTTGTGTATTCATGGTAGTTTTTGTAGTATAGACTGCTCCAAGGAATGCTTTTTTGTAGTTCAGCTCTCTTGAACTGTTCTGTATTGCCGTATCTCTCACCCAGCATGCAATCGCTAGTGCCATAATTAAATCATCATGATAGCTTTTCATTGCTTGAGGCTTGCCATTCCTCCAAATAAAAGTTTTCATCTCGTTGATTGTTCGAGATGAATATATTGTAATTAGTTTGTTTCTTACAAACTCTTCCAACTTGGCTACGATAAGTGGTCTAGTTTTCATTGTAGTTGTAAAGCCGGGGACTGCGGAGTTTGATAATTCCGCTCTATGTTGCTCGATGTACTCGTGTGTTGACTTGATAGAGTGGTACAAATTCGGATACCCACAATCAATTAGCTTATCGAGCACTGAATATCCAATATTATTGTTCTCGACCACCAACATACAGTCGCCATATTCTCGACCAACTTGATTAAGCATTCCCGCGTACATATCTATGGTTGGCTTTCCTTGATATTCTCCGATGCATTCCAAAGTTTCAAGCTTAATAATATGAAAAGTTGAGTAATCAGCCCCGTCGCCCCTCGCAACGTCAGCGACCATTAAATAATTGCACGATGGATCAAATTCTTCCCAAATCCAAAAGTTTCTATCAAACCCTGTTCGATATTTTGGATCTTTGGTCGTGGATAGTAGCCATTCCATACAGTCTGGATCAATAACGGTTTCCCCAGATGTATTGAAATTGCACTGTAATTCTTGAGCAATCTGGCGCTTTGACATATTCCTGGTTTCTTTCTTATACCACTCTTCGTTTCTTTCTGGGTGTACGTCCCACGTTAGTGTGGTCAAATGAAAATTATTTATCCCCACTTCGGAATCCATACATGTTTTATGGAACCAATTTCCCACTCCATTCGGGGTGGATAACGCAATACAGCGACCACCAGTGGACAACGTGGGATAAAGACCAGTCCACAGTTCTTCTAAATTTTCAATATGGGCAGCCTCATCTAAAACCAACAACGACAACGCTTCGGAACGCCCCGCGTCTCCAGAAGTTGAAGCTGCTTTGATAGAAGAGCCATTGGAAAGTTCGAATGAGGTTCTATTGTCAACACTTATGTTGGCTACCTTCAGCCATTCTGGAAGATTACGCATAATACTTTTTACTTTCTTGACAAGGTTTCCAGCTGTGGCAAATTTTGTTGCCATTACTAGAATGGCCTTGTCCCTGTGAAACAACATCATCCACACAATATAGCCGGCCGTGATGGTCGAGATTCCCAACTGGCGAGCTTTAAGAATTACATTAAAACGATAATCATTAAAGTCTTTTAACAACGTGTCTTGAAAATCATATGTATCAAAAAGAATCAGCCCGTGCATCGGGTGTGATATACGAGCATACGCATTAAGAAAGTAAGATGGATCTTTACCACATTTTAATATTTCTTTTATTCGTGTCTTTTTGTCTAATTGGAAACTCATACATCTTTCAGGTGCGCTATAATCTCGGCGCGGGCCTCGGCGCTGCTGAAAGAGCCCGGGCGATCCACGTGTAGGTGTGTTTCTATTCCTGCGCGATCTGCCAAGTCTAACAGTTCTTCATCTGGCATGCCCTCCAACCCTTCTGGATCGAGAACATCGTACATTTCTGTTTCGGGATCTCCCATGTCATGCCAGCGATCTTCATCATCTCTGTTGCCTGTGAGCCCCGCCATTGAATGGGTTCCATATGAGGTATATGCACCCTCGTCCAATACCTCGCGGATTAACTCCATCAACCCTTCAAGTTGCAGATCTTCGCGGATACCGATTAGCTGACCGCGCTTATCGCGTAGATCAAATTCTTCGCCGCCGTATTCAGTAGGGGGTGCCGGTTCATCATCTGATGGGCGCTCAAGTTCTACACCGGGAATCTTTTCAAATACTGCCTGAAAAAGCTCAGCCACCGCTTCAGGTTCCATGCCTTGGATTAAGGCAGCTAGTTGGCCCTCAATGTCTGGTTCGGGCTCAGGATCACCGGGGGGTTTTTCCATGACCCAGGTTTCATCACCGCTGGTGGGTGCAGCCGGGAGAGAGGGAGGATCAGGAATTTCACGGTCCTTGTCATCAAGCCACTCCGGGCGCGGACCTTTTTTCTTTATCCACGCTAGAAATTCTTCATATCTGGCATCGTCCATCTCTGTAAGAACAATACCCTCTTCTTTGGCATATTCTTCTACAACCAAACGATAAAGTTCGCTGCGAGATACTTTCATCTCTATTTCTTCCTTGTATCGTTATCCGGGCGCTTGCCACCCTTTCCATTCCAGCCACCCTGACCAACAAATTGCTTCCAATTGCTCTCGGGCGGTGCTTTGGATCCGGTACCATTGTTCATTTCTTCGCCTAGACCACCGACTTTATAGTGCATTTTCGCTAAAACCCACGAGCGAACTCTAGAAGAGTTCTCAACTCGGACATCGATCTCCCCTTCCGCGGTCAACGATACCGAATTACCAGTTAACTTCTTATATTCCTTTTTCAAAAAGGATGCAATATCGGCAACGCGTTGCTCCACATCACCTTCAAATCCAGATGCATAAACTTCTTTAAGTTGAACTTCTGAATGATAGGTGAGGCACATCATGTTGCCATAAAACCTAACTCCGAATCCGTCCATCACTCTTTTATCTAATATCGGATCACCTTCTTCTCGTTGCAATCCCGCATTAAGCTGTTCACCATCATCGGTTGTGGCGCCATCATATGCGTTAGCCGCGGCTTGTGATAATCCTTGTACAATTTCGTAGACTGTTGCCATTATTTCTTATCCCCTTTTTCTGGTCTCCATAAATTTTTCCAACTTTCAGAATCCTCTTTTCTGTCTTCAATGTTTTTCATGTAGCAGTTATAACAACAATCAAACTTGATGAAGCATACATCATCCAGTGATTTCTTTGGAAAATTTCCGCAGACCGAACAAGATGCTAAAGATTCTCTATTAAGTAGTTTTTTGGTAACCTTTATACCATTAATATCAATTTTCTCTTTCCACTCATCATTACGAGAAGACTTTAAATACATTTGATGCATCTGATTCAGATATTTTTTTTCTTTTTCGCTGTCCCAATTTGATATCGGATTCTGAACAGTGTCTTCCCCATACTTCTCGGAGATTGCTTTTTCAATAGCAACAATTTTATTTAAATCTTTATCTTTCATTGAATGCTTTATAGGCCCCATACGTACCAGCAGTCCCAACTATAAGGCCACCAGTAAACCATAGCCACTTATTGCGCGGCGACGTTTTTTTTAACGATTTAACCAATGCTTGTATTTCTTTATCCTTTTGCATTATAAACAAATCATATTCATTTGTTAAGGCCTTGTGTTCAATTTCGAGTGATTTTAATTCATATCGATGAATCTCAGCTTGTTTGCTCAATTCATACTGCACAACATTGTCGCATGCATATTGAAACCGGTCATAACCCGATAGAACTTCTCCAATTGCTTGTTTGTTAAAAAGAACCCCCTCAAAGGGGGCACACTGATTTTGTCCTAAAATTGTAAATTGAGCTTCTTCCGCATGAGCAGGAGAAGAAGTCATCAACAATATACTAAGGAGCCACATAATCAATTCCGAGAGTTAACTCTATATCTTTAATTAGTCCCTCTTTGTCTTCACTGAATTTTCTTGTGTATTCTTTAGTTTTTTTAGAACGTTCTTTCTCTAGCTCAGCTAAAGTTCTTTCATAGTCTTCCTCAATGTTCGCCATTGATTCTAAGAAACTTTCCATTAGCAGTTGCTTCTCTTCAATTTCTTTCTTGTGGATCTCTTTAAGGCCTTGTATCTGAGCCTCATTGGATTCCACCATGGTCATATAAGCTGACTCCATAAGGTGATAATCATATCGCGTCTTCAATACGATAATGGCCGCTAATAATACTATGGCGATTATTTTCCAATGCTTAAGGGCAAACTCTAAGGCTTTCTGCTTAAGCATTATTCCCCCGCAATCTAGCGATGCCATCGATAATCGTTTGGCCTCCAATATAGATTGCTGAAATAATTACCCAATCCTCGCTCGTAACGTGACCGGCAAAAGTTAATCCTGTCGCCGTGGCCCATACCATAAGTTTACGCGATGTTAGTTTTGATAACCATGTATCAATAAATGCTTTTGTCTGTGTCATCATTTGTTACCTCTCTTTTAAAATGTTTTTTATCTCTTCTCTGACAACTTCCTCAACTGAATATAATTTCTTCAGGTATTTTTTAGCCTTTTCAACAGAAGAAGAGCATCCTTTCTTTTTGCCTTTTTGGCCATTTGCATTCTTTTTGTAAACGCATTTTCCAACTCTCATGTAAGGCATATCTTCTTATTCCGAAGCTGGAGACACATCGGGTATCGATGTGGCCGGGGCGCCGCCCTCTTCCTCCCCAGTAAAAGAAACAGCCACTTCTTTAAGTTTTGGAAGCAATTCCACTAATTCTAAAATTTGCGGTAAAAGTTGCATTATCTTGGCCATACTTTCGTTCAACTGTTGTGGTTCTCCCGAAAATTCTTTCTCTATTCCTTCGTTGCTCTTTTCTGCTTTCGATTGGAGACACTTCTCGTAGCCCTTCGGATCATCCTCTTTGTAGAATTTCTTTGTTCCAGAACGAGTGTGTTGGATGCAGACGCCAGATGAGCCTTCCGGATGTTCTGGCGGATTAGATGGCCAACCAGCACTATCGAAATCTTCTATCAATACTTCGATCTCTTCCTTGATAATCTGCTTAAGTTGTTGTTTTGTGATTTTCATCTATAGTCTCCTCGATTATATCCGCGCCACTTCGGGCCTCCAAGGCGATTCGACTGGGCGCCGGTAGCTACCCACGCGTCTAACTCTTCTCCCATATCCAATACAGCGTCTCGACTTTTATCTTTGGCGTGGAATGTGTTCAACGTCATTTCAGTATCTCTGTCTCTAACTCGGATAAAGGGGGCTGAGACTCCATCTGGATTATCATGTACGATATCCATTAATTCCTGATAGTTCTTTTGTACACCTGATGGATGCAGCATCCCCCTTACTTGAACATCTAGTCCAGTGTCGTTTTGTGCTTCTTTCGCTAACTCGTCTGCAAGCTCATACGCATCTGCCGTCTGGTATTCGCCGTCACCGACATCGTCGGATTCTAGATCGTGAAAAGGGGCTTCCTTAATAATATCCGTCTTCTCATCCATAAAGTAACGAGGATCGAATCTTCTTGTGTTTTTGCGTCTAGCCATTGTATTGTTCCTTTCGTATCAGTAATCCATTCATACTATCTGTACCTCGCGGCCTTCGGGCGCGTGAACGGTGAATCTGCCGGGTCATACTCTTTTTCTGGTTCCTCCGCTTGAG
>TARA_R110002020_G_scaffold140485_6_pt1 | contig 11615 bp, 8 predicted proteins | sample TARA_R110002020 | Tara Oceans TARA_R110002020 (sample SAMEA4396489) | marine metagenome | biome: Westerlies Biome; feature: [MES] marine water layer (ENVO:01000295) within the mesopelagic zone...; material: water (ENVO:00002006), including particulate matter (ENVO:01000060) such...
CGCCTCGGTCGGGTCCTGGCGACCGGCAAAGCTGGTCAGCGAGTGGCTGTTGATGATGACGCGGTGATCGAGGTGATCCTCGATGACATCGCCGGCCCAGCGAAGGATGTCGTCGCGCGGACCGAATTCCATGGACAGCACCAGCCATTTGGTGCCGTCGGGTGCCGTGAAGGTCGAATAGGTGTTGCGCGCGCTGTCGGTTTCCTGGTCGTAGGTGCCACCGAAATTGTCGGGTGCGGTGGCCTCCTGCTTGTCCGGCGAGAACAGGTCGTCGAGGTAGACCGAGCTGTGATCCGCCGCCGAGCCGCCGCTTGCCTGGTCGTGATTGCCCGGCAGCAGCGAATAGGGGATCTTGCCGTCGAGCTTGCGCAGTGCCTCTTCGGCGACTGCCCACTGGGCGGCCGTATTGTTGTTGGTGATGTCGCCAACATGGATCATGAACTGGATGTTGTGGCTGTCCTTGTTGTCGACCAGCCACTGCGTCATGTCGCCGAAGATGTGGTTGATGTAGCCTTCGGCGGTGTAGTTCTGCGTGTCCGGGAAGACCGCGATCGTATAGGCGTTCTCGCCGGCCACGCGGGCGCGGAAGACGTCGCTGACGGAGGTGCCGCTCTCGTCGGTGGCGGTGATGCGCACGTCGGAGAAGCCGAGTTCGCCGAAATCCAGCACCAGCTTGCCATCGGCCGTGATCGTCGGGTTGACGACGGTCTTTTCGCCCACTTCCACCTTGTAGGTGAGATTGCGGCCGGAAAAGATCGTCTTCAGGTCGATCGTCTGGTTGGCGGCATCCGTGGTGACCATCATGTCCTGGATCTGGCCGATGCGCTTCACGCCCTCGGACGGCTCTTCGACCGGCGATGTCACGACACTGGATGGGTCCGTCATGGAACCCGGGCCGAAGGTCGGAGTGAGGTTGCCGTTGTCGAAATCGAACTGCGTGGCGTTTCCGGTCGCCGGTGCCTGGCTGAGGATACCGTCCGGATCGGTGGCGCCGAGGGCTGCGATATCAGTCTTGCTGATCACCTCGTCGGCAAACAGGAAGCTGTTCAGGTGACCGGCGGCGCTTTCGCCATCCTCGTCGGCGAAGATGAGAAAACCGTCCTTGGAAATCGTGTAGCGGGCGGTATCCACCGACTGCTCGCCGACCAGCGTGCCATCGATGAATTTCGACATGGTGGAGGTGCCGTCGCCATTGTTCTCGATGGTCACGGCGATGCGGTGCCAGGCGTCGAGCGTCGCTGTGCCTTCATAGTCGCCGCTGATGCCGAGGCTGAAGGTGCCGTTGTCGCCGGCGCGTATGAAGAAATCGCCGTCGCTCTTGTTGGAAAGGTCGGTCTGGAACAGCGAATTGTAGCCGCCGAGATCACCGGCCTTGACGAAGAGGTCAAAGACCAGCGTGTAGCTCGACACATCGGCGGCCGTGCCGGGAGCGACGCGGAAGCCCTTGGTGCCGGCGGAGGCGGGCACCACCAGCAGGCCGGAATCATTGGTATCGGCGAGATCCGGCAGCTCCGCATCAACCGTCGTCTCGATCACCGCCGTCAGGTTCTTCGGCGTCAGCGTTCCCGAACCGATGCTGGCGGTGAGCGCGCCATCGGTGAAGTCGAACTGCAGGGCGTGGCCGTCGGCCGGTGCCTCCGCCAGAATGCCGCCGGACTTGGCGGCGCCGAGCCCGGCAATGGTTGCCGGCGATAGCGCCTGGTCGGTGAAGAGGAAGCTGCTGAGATGCCCGGCGGCGGTTTCGCCGTCGTTGTCGGCCATGATCAGAAAGCCGGTCGCGGCATCGACGCTGAAGCGATCCGTCGGCACCGTCTGGGTGCCGATCAGTTCGCCGTCAATGTATTTCGAAAGGGTGGAGCCGTTCTGTCCGGCTTCCACGGTGAACGCGATGCGATGCCAGGCGTCAAGGCTGGCCGCGCCCTGGTACTGGCTGCTGATGCCGACGCCGAACGCGTTCTGCTGCACAGCGCCGAACAGGTCGCCGTCGCTGGTGTTGGAGACATCGCTCTGAAAGAACGTCATCCAGCTGCCGACGCCCTCGGAGGGGAAATAGACGTCATAGACAAGGCTGAACGAGGTGACCTTGCCCGTCACGCCGCCCGGCTGCACCAGAAGGCCCTGGTTCTGCGCCGTCTTCGGGAAGGCGAGTGCCCATTCCGTGTCACGTGCGGCAAGCGGCGCGCCGAGTTCTGAAGCCTTAGTGAAGCTTGTCATGGTGGTCTTCCCTGATCCTGGTGATCACAAATGTGGGCGCAATCGGCCTCACCCGCCGGTGATCGTCCCGTTGGCAAAAATCTCGGTCTGAAAGTGGCAGGTCATCGGTGAAGCATTGCAGCTTGGATGCCCTGCGACGGCACGACGCCGTAGAAAGCCTTTGGTTGATGCCGAGAAAAGCGTTCCCGCTCGTTCCCGGCGCTGAACCAATAGGGGGCCTTTGTGTCAGTTCCTTAAAGAAACGTTAAGGCTCGAGGCAGCAATCCATTCAAAAAACCAATTGCCGCTATCGACTTTGACAATGGGAGGCCTGCGACCAAACATCATGCGCTGCAAAGGCGAGTGTCATGACAGTGTCGTGGCGGCACGACATGAGAAATGGACTGGCGGATACTGCAGAAGCCCCGGCTATACGCCGGCGTGACGAGAAACTTGGAATAAATACATGTCCATCAAGCAGCTGCGTGCCTTTCACTATGTTGCGTTGGCGGGAGGATTCTCGCAGGCCGCACGCGAATTTGCGACCAGCCAATCGACCTTGTCGGGGCAGGTCGGACAGCTGGAGGCGAGTGCGGGCGTCAGCCTGTTTGATCGCAAGCCGCGGGGCGCAACGGTGACCTCGGAGGGACAAGCCCTGCTGGAACTGACAACGCGGCTGTTTACAGCCGAAGCGGAAGTGCGCGATTTCCTGAGGGACGAGGGTGGCAGATCCGGCGGCTATCTTCGCGTGGCTGCGGACGGACCGGTTCTGCCCCTGCCCATTCTCGCCGGCCTGCGCGCCGCAAGGCCGAGACTGCGGATTTCCCTGTCGATCGACAATTCGGACCGGGTGATCGATGCCCTGATGAACTACCGTGCCGATGTCGGCATCACCGCACGCTATCCCACCGATACGCGCCTGCACGCCCAGCAGTTCCTCATCATGAACCTGGGGCTATGCGTGCCGGCGGAGCATGACCTGGCGGCACGCCCTTCCATCACCATGAAGGAACTGACCGGCCGGCCTTTCGTCCTTCGGGAAAAGGGATCCCTGACGCGGGAAACCTTCGAGAAGAACATCTTGCAGCACGGCGTGGACCTGGGCCAAGTCATGGAAGTATCCACACGCGAAGGCGTTAGAGAGGCCGTGTCGAGCGGGTTTGGCATCGGCGTCGTGGCAGACCGGGAATTCGGCCATGATACGCGTTTGCGGTTCGTCCCCATTTCGGATGCGAGCCACACCATCAGCGAGTATGCGGTCTGCCTGGCCGAGCGAAAGCACCTGCCTCTTGTCCGCATGTTCCTGCTGCAGGCGAATGCCTGTGGTCAGGCCCAGCCCCCGTTGCAGCAGTCACCTGGCGAGGACGACACCGGCGAGTGATATCTTCTCGACCGACCATAATATGCGGCGCCCGCCCATGCATTCTTCCCCGGCTAAGCACCGCCGGCGACCTCTGGCCGGACCGACCGGCTAGGTCGCCACGAAATGCCTTGGCCCAACCTCCCGGTAACGGAGGGGACTGACCTTGTAGTCCACTGGCCGAATAGGGCTCATCAGCTCTTCGACGGCCATGGCCCTCTTGGTGGCGCGACGGCTGGGGTCGGGCACAGGGACAGCGGATATCAGCTTCTTGGTGTAGTCGTGCTGCGGACTGCCGAAAACGGACGCGCGGGGACCGATCTCGACGATCTCGCCCAAGTACATGACGGCAACGCGATGACTGACGCGCTCGACGACCGCCATGTCATGGCTGATGAAGAGAAACGCCAGGTTGAGGCTCACCTGCAGGTCGAGCATCAGGTTGATGACCTGCGCCTTGACGGAGACGTCCAGCGCCGAGACGCTTTCGTCTGCAATGATCACCTTCGGCTCCAGCACCAGGGCACGGGCGATGCAGATCCGCTGGCGCTGCCCGCCGGAGAATTCATGCGGATAACGGGAGACCATGTCGGCAGAAAGCCCCACCCGCTGCAGCATGTCGGCAACAACCTCCCGCGCCTGTTTGCGCGTGCCCATCCCGTGTTCGATATAGGGCTCGGCGATCGCCGCACCGACGGTCATCCGGGGATTGAGGCTGGCGAACGGATCCTGGAAGATCATCTGGACGGCTTTGCGCATCTCGCGCATGTCTTTCCGGCCGAGCGCCAGCACATCCCGTCCGTCGGCGATCACCGACCCGCCGTCCGGTTCGATCAGCCGCATGATGGCCCGCCCGGTCGTCGACTTGCCGCAGCCGGATTCGCCGACCAGCGACAGTGTCTCTCCCGCGTGCAGGTCGAAGGAAACGTCTTCAACCGCATGCACCCGGCCGCTCACCCGCCCGAAAAGGCCTGAGTGGATGTCGAACCGCTTGGTGAGGTTCTTCACCTCCAGCACCGGCCGGTCCTTCGAAACCGTATCGGGCACCTCGGCCGGAACGTCCGAAAGCCCGGTCTCCGTGTCGACCAGTGGAAACCGCAACGGGCGCTGATGGTCCCTCATCGAGCCGAGCACGGGAACCGCCGACAGAAGCGCGCGGGTATAGGGATGCTGGCCGCGATGGAAGATATCCGCCGTCGTTCCCGTCTCCACCTGCTCGCCGCGAAACATCACGACGGTCCGGTCGGCCACTTCCGCCACGACACCCATGTCGTGTGTGATAAAGAGGACGGACGTCCCCTCCTCTTCCTGCAGCACCTTGATGAGATCGAGGATCTGCCCCTGGATCGTCACATCGAGCGCCGTGGTCGGCTCGTCGGCGATCAGCAGCTTCGGCTTCGTGGCGAGCGCCATGGCGATCATCACCCGCTGGCGCATGCCGCCGGAGAACCGGTGCGGATACTCGTCGAAGCGGGATGCGGCCGACGGAATCCGGACCTTCTCCAGGAGCCGGATCGTTTCCAGCCGTGCGTCCGCGGCCGATATCGAGGAATGCGCCAGCAGCGCCTCGGAGATCTGGTCGCCGATCGTGAAGAGCGGATTGAGGCTCGTCATCGGCTCCTGGAAGATCATCGCGATCTCGTTGCCGCGAACCTTGCGCATCTCGTGCTCCGGAAGCGACAGGAGCTCCCGCCCCGAAAGCGCAATCCGACCCATGATGCGGCTGGTGTCGGGCTGCAGCAAGCGCATGACCGAGAGCGAGGTGACGCTCTTGCCCGAACCGCTTTCACCGACGATCGCAACAGTCTCGCCGGGTGCCACCGTAAACGAGACGTCGCGAACGACCTCCTTCCATTCTCCGTCGACGAGAAATGAAGTCGTCAGGTTCTCAACCGAGAGCACCGGTTGGTCGGCCGCGAGAGGCAGGGTCTGGGCAAGAGCCATGGGTCGATCCTTCTTTCCGTTCTGTCCGTGCGTCTTCCGTTTCTAGTCCGGCCAGCGCAGGAGGCCGTCGAAGCGGTGGCGGCTCAGATCCTCGATCGGCGTGGCGATGATGTCGTTGGAGGCCCGCGCCTTGTCGAATTCCGCGGCCAGCCGGCTGGCGACGACGGTTTCCTGGCCCGGATGCAGGTTGCAGGGGTCGAGATAGAAGTAGTGGTGCTCCACCTCATGGTCGCGCACGATGATCGGCGGCGAGCCGTTGCGCAGGGCAGCCGCCATGTCCCAGGCGGTGATATGCGCCTCCTGCGGAGAGACGATCACCCGCATCCGGTCGAGAGGATTGCTGGTCGGGTCGGGCTCGATGAGCGCAGTGACGCCCGGGCGACCCTCGAGGGTACGCTTCCAGAGATTGAGGTATCCGGTTTCCCGCTCCCGCACCGCTTCATGATCGCGCGTCTCCCAGGCCTCCAAGGCGGCCATGACGCCAAAGATGCTTTCCTTGCCGACCTTCATGCCGCGGCCGACGCCCATGTTCTGCAGGAAGGCATGACGGACCAGTTCCTTGGCCCCGGCGACGATGCCGCTCGTCGGCCCGCCGAGGAACTTGTGACCCGAATAGAGGACGATGTCGGCGCCCTGTTCCAGGAAGATCCGCAGATCGTACTCGGAGGCTGCATCGACGATGACCGGAACGCCCTTCGCGTGGGCGATCTCGACGAACTCCTTCAGATTGAGCAGGCCGTAATCCACCACGTGATGCGACACCACATAGACGGCCGCGGCCGTCTTGTCGGTGATCGCCTGCTCCATGTGGAAGCGGTGGGTGGAGGTTGCCTGGCCGACGAGCACCACCTTGCCGCCACCGAGTCGGATAGACTGGTCGACGGGCGCGCCATAGCTCACCACATGGCCCATCTGCACCAGGACTTCGTTCTTCTCCGGTGCCACGTCCGGCAGTTTTTCGATCGCCAGCAGGTTGTTGCCGGTGATCGCGCCGGCCACGGCCAGAGTGATGCCGGCCGAGCAGGAGGCGGTCACGAAGCCCGCTTCGCCGCCGGTCAGTCTTGCGATCACGGCGCTTGCCTTGCGCTGCAGATCGTTGATCTCGACGAACTGCGGCAGGATCTTCGTCATCGCTTCGATTGCCTCAGGCACCACGATGGAGGCGCCGAGGCTGGTCATGGTCCCGGAGACATTGATCACCGGGCGCAGGCCGAGGGACGGGCGGATATCGTCAGACATTCTTGATCTCCAATGCTAAGGGCCTCCGCCGAATGTGATCGACAGCTATGCCACAGTAATGTAATAAGTGCCCATATTCGTATGAGGAGCCCAGAGTTGGACGCCAAGACTTCATCACGCGCACTCTCCGCTGAGGCTGGTGCCAAGCCCGACACCGCTGCGGCACCGGCAGAGCGCCGCTCGCGCGTCAGCGGCATCGACCGGGCGCTGCAGATCATCGACCATCTGTACGAGACCGGGGCACCCGCTGGCGCCTATGCCATCGCGAAGGCCGTCAAGGCGCCGCTCTCGACGGTCTATGTGATCATCGACGATCTGGTCGAAAAGAACATGCTGGCCCGCAGCGCGGACGGGTCCATCTGGCTTGGATCGAGGCTCTACCACTACGGTCTGGCCTATGCCCGGTCGCTGGACTTCATCAGCGTCGCGACGCACGAGATGCACGACCTCTGCCGCGTCTCCGGCGAGACCGTGCAGCTGTGCGGGCGCGATGGCGACCACATGCTGGTGCTCGCCATGGCCGATGGTCCGAACCATTTCCAGGTCGCGTCCCGTGTCGGCACGCGTGTGCCGCTCAACTGGACCGCCTCCGGCCGCCTGCTCGCCGGCCATCTGCCGGAGCGGGAGAGGATTGAGCTTTTCAAGCGCTGCGCCCGCAGCTCGCCGACCGGCCGTGCGGAGATCGATGCGGCAACGCTGTCGGAAGCGGCGGGCCGCGCCTTCCAAGATCGCCTGTCCATCCAGGTGGCCGAATCCGACTACGCAGTTGCCTGCATCGCCTCGCCGATCGTCGACCGGGACGGCCACTGCGCGGCGACGATCTCCATCGTGCTGCCCGAGCAGAAGGTCCTTTCCGACGAAAGCCGCTACACCGAGCACGTGCGTGCTTCGGCAAACCGGATCGAGACGCTGATGGGATGGCGCAACCACTGAGCCTGCCTCTCAATCCTGCAGCGAGATGATGGCTTCGATCTCGACGGTGATATTGCCCGGCAGGGAGCCGAAGCCGACGGCGGAGCGGGCATGCTGGCCGGCCTCGCCGAACACCTCGATGAGGAGATCGGAGCAGCCGTTGATGACGCTCGGATGGTCCTCGAAGTCCGGCACGGCATTGACCATGCCGAGCAGCTTCACCACCCGCTTGACGCGGCCGAGGTCGCCCAGCGCCTCGTGCATGACGGCCAGCAGGTTGATGCCCGTCAGCCGGGCATGCGCATAGGCCTCAACGACGCTGATCTCGGCGCCCACCTTGCCCGCGTGCAGATGGCCATTGACCTCCCGCGGGCCCTGCCCGGACAGGTAGAGCAGGTTGCCCTCCTGCACATGCGTGACGAAGTTGGCGATCGGCGGCGGCGGCGGCGGCAGCTGGATGCCGAGCGCCGCAAGCCGCTCATAGGGGGTGCCTTGCATGAGGTCTGCGGCCAGAGAAGATTGTTTCACTAAATTTCCTCGTGAATTGAACGGCAGGCGGCTATCGCCAGGCGTAACCGTGGCTGTGGCGGACGAGCTTGCGGGCCCGCGGGATGTAGCGGCTGGCCTGAATGGCCTCCGCTCCGATGACGGCGTAGCGGGGCTCGAACAGCTTCGTCAGACGCGAGACGTCGCCGTTGGAATCGGTGGCCTCCAGATCCGCGTCGACCAGGTCGAAGATGGTGAAATCCGCCCGTTCGCCGGCCGCAAGCCGGTTTTCCATCGACAGCTTGATGACGGAGGCCGGCGCATGCGTCACCGCATCGACGACCTTGTCGAAGGGCATGCCGACCGACAGGAGTTTCGACATGGTGGTGGCGAGATCCCAGACCGGGAAGTTCATCGAATGCCCGTGCAGGTCCGTCGAGATCGAGAAAGGCAGCAGGCCGCGCGCGATCGCCGCTTCCGCAACCTTGAACGAGAAGGAGGCCCCACCATGACCGATGTCGAGGCGGATGCCTTCACCGGCGCATCGTTCGGCGAGGTTGAAGAGGTCTTCGTCCTCCATGATGCTCGATCCGGCCTTGCCGTTGAAGCAGTGGGTGACCACGTCGCCGGGGCCGAGGATCTCGAGGACCTCGTCATAGAGTGCCGGCGGTTCGCCGACATGCACCATCATCGGCACCTTCAGGATCTTGGCGATCTTCTTGCCGAGCTTGACCGGCGTGACACCCCAGGAACCGGTGATGACATGGCTGGCGCGCACCTTGATGCCGACGATGTGTTCGCTGTTTTCGGCGTAGCATTCAAGGATGCGGTCGAGGTCGATGTCGCGGATGTCGCGCAGCTCCGCCACGCGGTTGCAGGCGACGAGACCGATCGAGCCGAGGTTCAGGAAGGCCTTGATGCGCTCCTTCGACGGCTCGATGATGTACTCGCGGAAACCGTGGAAATTGGCCTCGCCGGCAGAGCCCGCATCGACAAGCGTCGTCACGCCGCGCTCGGCGCCGCATTCGGAAGGACGCAGCGAGATGTCGGTGCCGCCATGCCAGATATGGACGTGCAGGTCGACCCAGCCGGGCGAGATGAAGGCGCCCTTGCCGTCGATCCGGATCGCGTCGTCCGGCGCTGCCAGACCGGAGCCGGTGCTGATGATCTTGCCGTCGGCGTCGACAAGGATGTCGATCGCAGTGCCCGAAGTGGCGCCGCCGAACGACATCGGCTTCACATTCGAGAGGAGAAGCGGTTTGTGCTGTTCTCCGGATGTCATTTCACAGTTCCCTTCGAAGTTTAGGATCAAGCATGTCCCGCAGGCCATCGCCCACCATCTGCAGGGAGAGCACTGCGAGAATGATGGCGATGCCGGGGAAGAGGGTCATCCAGTCCGCCTGGCCGATATACTGGCGGCCGGCTGCAATCATCGTTCCCCAGGTCGGCACTTCGGGGCTGACGCCGAGACCGAGGAAGGAAAGGCCCGCCTCTGCCAGCATGGCGCTGGCAAACAGGAAGGTGCCCTGCACCAGGATTGGGGACACGAGGTTGCGCAGCACGTGCCGCGTCATGATGTGGAAGGTCGAGATGCCGAGCGCCTGGGCCGCCTCGACATAGGGCAACTCGCGAATGACCAGCGTCGATGCCCGCACGATCCTCGCGAGCCGTGGCGCGTAGACGATGGCGAGCGCAATGATCACCGTTGTCAGCGAGGGACCGAGCGCCGCCACGAGCGCGATCGCCAGCAGAATGTCCGGGAAGGCCATCATCGCGTCGATCAGCCGGGCGATCGGCGTGTCGAGCCGCTTGAAGAATCCGGCCAGCAGCCCGAGCGTCACGCCGATCAGTGCGGAGAGGGTGACGACTGCGGCCCCCACCAGCAGCGAGAGACGGCCCGCGAAGATCGTGCGCGAGAACACGTCGCGGCCGAATTCGTCGGTGCCGAACCAGTAGACCTCGCTCGGCGGCTTCAGCCGGTTGACGATCGACAGCTTCGACGGGGAATAGGGTGCGATCCACGGCGCCAGGACGGCGAGCAGGACAAAGATCGCCAGCACGATCACGCCGGCAGCCACGGTCTTGCGCTTCAGGAAACGGCGGAAGAACTTTATGCCCTCGCTCGAGGCCGGCTTGGATGTGGTGATGTCAGCCATCAGTAGCGCACCCTTGGATCGACCAGCAGGTAGAGCATGTCGATCGCGAAATTGATCAGCACATAGAGCGCCGCGATGACGAGAAGCGCGCCCTGGATGACCGGATAGTCGCGCCGCAGGACGGCGGACACGACGAGGTTTCCGATGCCCGGGAGGCCGAAGACCGTCTCGGTCACCACCGCCCCCGAGACCAGCACCGCTGCGGTGAGACCCAGGACGGTCAGGATCGGGATCAGTGCATTCTTGAGCGCATGCTTCAGCACGACCTTTCGTTCCACCATGCCCTTGGCGCGCGCCGTGCGGATGTAGTCATCCCCCAGCACGTCCAGCATCGACGCCCGCGTGAAGCGCAGGATGAGCGCGGAGGAGACGAGCCCCAGGGCGACGGCTGGCAGCATCAGGTGGTACATCCGCTCGCCAAAGCTCGAGCCGGGACCGCCGTAGCCGGAAACCGGAAAGAGGTTGAGCCGCACAGCGAAGAACTGCATCAGGATCAGACCCAGCCAGAAGCTCGGAATACTGGCCGCCAGCATGGCAAGCGTCGTGGCTGCCTGGTCGATCAGCGAGCCCCTGCGGTAGGCGGCATAGATGCCGATCGGCAACGCGATCGCGCTGGCAATCAGGAGAGAGAAGATCGTGAGGAAGAAGGTCGGCTCGGCGCGCTGGAGAAGCGCCGTGCCGACGGGAATGTTGAGGAAGATCGACTGTCCGAGATCGCCCTTCAGCAACTGTCCGATATAGAACAGGTACTGGACGACCAGCGTCCGATCGAGCCCCAGGCGGCTGCGCAGGTCGGCGATGTCCTGGGCCGTTGCGTCCGGGCCGAGCATGACGGCGGCCGGATCGCCGGGTGTGACCCGGACGATGACGAAGACGATCGTCACCACCAGGAACATCACGACGATCATTCCGGCGAGGCGCTGAAGAATGTAGCGGATCATAGAGCCAGGTTCCTTGTCCCCCACGAAAGCAGGTTCGAAAAAACGGATGCCGGCGCCAGGGACGCCGGCATTCGTTGTTCTTCGTCTTACTTCGCGATGGAAGCATTCCAGAAATACGGCCATGGGGCCGGATCGACGCCTTCGAGCTTGGTTGATTTCGCAGCCACGGCATTGAAGTCACCGATCTTGATCAGCGGCAGTTCGTCATAAATGACCTTCTGGACGTTGGCCCACAGCTCGACGCGCTTGGCAGGATCCGCCTCGGAGGTGAAGGGATCCACGGCGGCCTTGCGCGCCGGGGTATCCCACCAGCCCGGCGAGCTCGTGGAAAGCGCGCCAATCAGCGCCGGCTCCGGCAGGAACGGGCTGTGGGTGATGTAGACG
>TARA_R110002020_G_scaffold62197_5_pt1 | contig 11614 bp, 6 predicted proteins | sample TARA_R110002020 | Tara Oceans TARA_R110002020 (sample SAMEA4396489) | marine metagenome | biome: Westerlies Biome; feature: [MES] marine water layer (ENVO:01000295) within the mesopelagic zone...; material: water (ENVO:00002006), including particulate matter (ENVO:01000060) such...
TTTCCACCATCAGTACATACTGGCGCAATTCCTTAAAGGGTTAATTGTGAAAGGTGGCAGAGAAGAGTTTTACAACTACAACTATTTCAATTTTTCTGGTCTGAAAGGCCAGACTAAGGTAAGTAGAAGTGGTTTGCATTACTATTCGAGTTTAGTGACCCTGGTGCTGTCTTCCCAAAGTGAAGACTTCATGGATTACTTGTTAGAGCAGGTTTTTGCCACCCCAAAAATCGAACTCGGCAACCTAATCATGGTTCCTGAATACACTGAAATCGAAGTTGAGCCAGTATTGGAAACCTCAAACAAGTTTGTTTGTATTTCCCCTCTGGTATTGATCACTCCTGCATTCAATGAGGAAGCAGGTAAGCGATTTATCAGCCCGGACAGCGATGAGTTTTCTGATTTACTGTATGAATCTACGCTTACACGGATGGAGCGATCTGGCTGGTACACTGCAGAGCAAATGGAGACTTTCTATAAGTTTCAGGTTGTTCCAGACATGGTTTATGTTAATAAACTTAAAGAAGCACAGAAAAAATTCGCTAGAATCTATGCCGTTTATGACATGGATGTGAAATATGAGGTAAGAGGATATACACTTCCTATCACCTTATATGCAGCTCCTGAGGTTCAGGATTTCGTATTCAAATGTGGTTTGGGAGCATTCACTCACAAAGGTTTTGGTATGCTGGATTTGGCTAATCACCCAACTGGCCCAAGAACTACCACATATAAATTCAAAAGAGAAGGTTTTGTTCCTTACAAACCAAGCAGCGAACGTACTCGTGAAAATGTTGCTCCACCAGTTGAGGATAGCAATGAAGATTCCTCTTCTACAGAAGAATCCTAAAATAAAATCCCTTCCGAAAATTCGGAAGGGATTTTATTTTATAGCCTTCGGCGATTTGGGTGTAGATAAATATAACCTACTAACTGATCATACCGAGAACCCAAATTCCTGAAATAGACAAGCACCTCGTACTCATTCTCCGTTTCGAAATAACTCCCTTCAAAATCCTGCGGGTTGAACTCTCCATTTTCCAAATACGCATATTGGTAGTCATACCAGCCTTGCTTAGCTAAGAGCGAGGTCGTATAAACACCCATTTTTGGATCCCATTCCATCTTTGCTTCGGGAGCTTTACCCCAATTTGTCAAAGAACCAAGCAAATATACTGGCTCAGCGCTTTGTGCTATTGCTAGCCTGTAAGTCATCAGCATGTATTCACTTTCTATTTCAGGATTTCCACCTGGCCTATCTTTGGTTTCAATCAAGTATTGACCATTTAAATCCAAATATTGTGAATAGGCACCGTCCGTTCTTGGCTTGTTTATATTTCCATCTGCGAAAATCACATCAGTCTCCACACGGATATCAGCGATATTCACACCATTTGCTCGGATAAATCGTAAATCCACAAACCTAAACTCATTACCTGCATCGAAGGTATTTGCTCCATCGAAGGATTCATATCTCAAAATCTTAGAACTCTCATTTAAGAAAGTCGGTTTGGCTAAATACTTAGCATTATCCCAGCGTTGGTTTTGGCGCATCAGCACTTTAATCTGTTCCTCAGGGTTGGTCACTTCGCCAGCAGAATAATTTACCACAATATTTATTTGTTGGGAATTCCGTCTATCTGAAGTCTGAGAAGGAGGAACTATAGCAGCCCCAACCTTAAAAATCTCCTCGTAAACCATAAACCTTTTGGTTAAAATCACATCAGTTTCATCTCGCTGTCTATAAACTTTCAAAATATAATTTCCTGATTTGGTCACTCTTGGCAGTTCAAACCGGTAGTGAATGTATGGAATTCGCGTGTTGACTGAATATTCATAATCCTGAATATTAAACTCGTTGAATGTCGGAGAAAAATCATTGTCTTTAAGCTGTGATTTTTGCCAATCTGCATCGCAGTGAATCAGCTTAGCAGTATAAAGCTCTGGATCATAAGCCAAATCATCAAACAATAATACTAGCGGCTTTCCATTCAAGAGGGGCACTACAGGCGCATCTAAAGAAGCATCAAACGTCACGCCTGCAGGAAATAAGCGCACAGACTGAATGTGTTCTTTGTATACTTTATCTTCCAGCTGTTGCGCAAAAAGTTGCAAAACAGCCAACATACTAAATAAAAAACTTAAAAAAAGGGATTTGGTCTTCATCCTGAAAAATAGGCAAAATGAAGACCAAATCTAATATTTACTAAGAAAGGACTTCCTGAAGATTAGAAATTTTGTCTACCAAAACTTCCCAATGCTCATTTGAAGCTTTGAGTTTGGCCTGAAGTTCTTGATAATTTTCCTGTATTTCTTGAGCTTCTTCCTCGCGAGAATACAATTCTGGATCAGCCATTTTTCGTTCCAACCCCAACTTTTTATCCTCCAAATTCTCCACTTCCTTCTCCACTCGCGCTAACTCTTCTTCAAGCTTTCTCAGATCTTTTTTGGCTTGCTGCGCCTCAGGATTATTCGCTTGAGGCTTTGGCTTTTGCTGCTCCTTTTTTGCTGGTTTAGGTGCAGATTGAGTAGGAGTAGCTTCTATTTGCTTTTCACGCCATGCTTCATACTCAGCATAAGTACCTGGATATTCTTTGATCTCATGATTCTCGATGTACCAGATTTTATTTGCCACTCCTCTTATGAAGTGTCTATCGTGAGAAACGGTTACAAAAGTACCCTCGTACTGCTGCAATGCCTGAATCAAGATGTTTACCGATTGGAAATCCAAGTGGTTTGTAGGCTCATCTAGAAGCAGAAAATTTGATTCTGAAATCAGGGTTTTTGCCAAAGCGACTCTGGATTTTTCTCCTCCTGAAAGTACTTTGATCTTTTTGAAAACTTCCTCATTGGTAAATAAGAAGCATCCTAGTACTCCTCGAAGCTCCATTTCAGACTTAGCACTTCCAGCTTGAGCCATTTCCTGAAGGATCTCATTGTCCAGCGTCAAAGCCTCTAACTGATGCTGAGCGAAGAACGATTTGATGACGTTGTATCCTTCTGTTCTTTCGCCTTGTAAATTCTTTTCAGAGCCATCGATAATTCTTAGCAAGGTTGATTTACCCTTTCCATTAGCTCCGATCAAAGCTATTTTATCCCCTCTTTCTATTCTTGCCGTAGTATTTTTCAGAATAACATTATCTCCATACGCTTTAGAAATATTATCCAGAATGACCACATCACGACCAGATTGCTTTGAAAACTTGAACTTGAAATTCACTGAAACCTCATCGCTCACCACCTCATGCACTCGATCCATTCTGTCCAGCGCTTTGATTCGAGACTGAACTTGATTGGATTTTGTCGCCTTAGCTCGGAACCGCTCAATAAACTTCTCAGTTTGCTTGATCATCTGCTGCTGATTCTCATATGCATTCTGCTGAATCTCCATTCTTTCCTTTTTCTCCTCTTTATAAAAAGAGTAGTTGCCTGAATAAAGAGTCAATGTATTACTCGCCACCTCCACAGTGCTGCTGATACAATTATCCAAGAAAGTCTGATCGTGAGAAACCACGATCACCGCACCTTCGTAGTTCTTCATGTAGTTCTCCACCCATTCTATAGACGGAAGATCCAAGTGGTTAGTAGGCTCATCGAGCATGAGTAAAGATGGCTTTTCAAGCAAAAGCTTCGCAAGCATCACACGCATTCTCCATCCCCCAGAAAAAGTTCTTAAAGGTTTTTCAAGATCTGCAGATTTGAAACCAATTCCTTCCAAGACCTCCTCAGCTTTTGCTTTGATAGTATATCCTTCATTTGCTTCGAATCTATCCTGAAGAAAAGCCAATCTATTGATAATCTCCTCAGAGTAATCAGTTTCCATCTTTTTCAAGACTTCATCGATCTCATCTTGAAGTGCCAAAGTTTCTTTGAATGCTGCCAAAGCCACATTCAAAATACTATCATCTGACTGATAAGACAGCAAATCCTGATTCAAAAATCCTATCGTACAATCCTTAGCTTTCTGAACTTCTCCAGAACTCGGCTGGTAGTCACCATTGATAATTTTCAATAAAGTAGACTTACCTGTACCATTTTGGCCTACTAGGCCGATCTTGTCTTTAGGCTTGATGTGTAAATTAGCGTTCTCATAAAGTGGACGCCCTCCGATGAAGTAAGAAAGATTGGAAATCGATAACATGGCGCAAAATTAACCATTAACCCGCTCATAACCTTTTCATTCCTAAACATTCTGAATGTTTCTTAACTTACTATATCAAAGAAACACCCAATTATGAAATATTTATCACAAATCTCAACAGCACTTGGTCTTGCAATCACGCTATTCAGCTTTGGATGCGAGCAAAACAAAAAAGCTGAGGCTCAAAGTTTTACAACACCAAATAGTGCAAACAAAAGAAATATCAGTACCGCCAAAGCTGATGTAAAACTGGATAAAATTATCCTTCCGGCGAATTTCAAAATCGATGTTTGGGCAGCAGACATTCCTAATGCCAGAGAAATGGCAATTTCCGATGAAGGAGTACTTTTCGTCGGAAGCAGACAAGAAGGAAATGTCTATGCTGTTATTGATGAAGATGGCGACGGCAAAGCGGACACCAAATTTACACTTGCTGAAGATCTCCAGATGCCCAATGGAGTTGCCTATAAAGATGGCGATCTCTATGTGGCTGAAGTCAGTAGAATTATCCGCTTCAAAGACATTTTAAACAATCTGAACACACCAAAATACGAGGTCATTTTCGATGAATACCCCACTGAAACTCACCATGGCTGGAAGTTTATCGCTTTTGGACCAGATGGAAAACTGTATGTTCCAGTTGGCGCTCCTTGTAACATATGTAAATCAGATGATGAAATTTTCGCATCGATCACACGAATTGATGTGGATTCACCAAACCCTACTCCTGAAATATACGCTCATGGGGTGAGAAATTCAGTTGGTTTCGATTGGGACCCAACTACTGGCGACATGTGGTTTACAGACAATGGTCGTGATATGCTTGGCGATGATGTACCAAATTGTGAGTTGAATCATATCTCTGAGGCTGGACAGCATTTCGGCTACCCTTATTGGCACGAAGGATCGGTCAAAGACCCAGAGTTTGGAGATCAAGGTGGTCCAGCAAGCGATTACGTAGCTCCAGCCGCTAAAATGGGGGCACACGTAGCTCCACTAGGAATGAGATTCTATGAAGGAAGTATGTTCCCAGCAGAATACAAGAATCAAGTGATCGTAGCCAAGCATGGCTCCTGGAATAGAAGTAAAAAGTCTGGATATGTACTTACTTCTCTTAAAGTAGATGGATCTACTGCTTCGGGAGAAAAAGATTTCGCAACAGGTTGGCTAGACGAAGAAGCTCAAGAAGCTTGGGGACGTCCTGTGGACGTACAAGAATTGAAAGATGGAAGTCTATTGATTTCTGATGATATGGCTGGAGTGATTTATCGGGTCACGTATTCGGCAAACTAGTTCATAATAAAGGGAAGCAATTGCTTCCCTTTTCTTTTTTACTATAATGTATTACTCTATTGCAGAGAAAACCATTTGGCGAAACTTCCAGCTGGATTCGTCTCCAGTTCCGCCTTGTGTTTGCTTCATAAGGATGCCAATCGTATTGGTGACTGGATCAGCAAAATATTGTGTATTGAAATATCCGCCCCAATCAAAAGTACCAAGACTACCTATCCCTCCCTGGGCAACACCATTTGCATCTACCAGTCCAAAAGCCAATCCATAATCTTTGCCTCCATCACCCAATAAATCTCCAACTTGATTGCTCATAATGGCTTTTATGGTAGTTGGACTTAAGAATCTTGTACCGTTATAAGCTCCACCGTTTAGGTACATCTGTAAGAATTTAGCATAATCTTCAGCAGTGGAAGAGAGTCCAGCTCCTCCAGAGAAGAAAGTTTTTGCACCAGTTTTTGGATAATCAGGATCGTAAAAAGTCACAGGAAATGATTCCCATTGGTTGTTTACTTTTCTGTGGATAGTGACCAATTTCTCTGCCTGAGTATCATTCAGATAAAATCCTGTATTCTTCATTCCCATAGGATCAAAAATCCTGGTTTGCAGAAATTGATCAAATGGCATCTCTGATACCACTTCAATAAAGTAACCTAAAACATCCAATCCTTCGCTGTAAGTGTATTTCGTACCAGGCTCATGATGAAGAGGCAGCTTTGCCAATTTCTTGATGTTATCCCCTATTTTAACCGGTTCAGTTGTAAATAAGTCTACAATTCCAGCCTTTTGGTATATCATTTTCATCTGCTCATTCCCATCGATCATTCCATAACCTAAACCAGAAGTATGCGTAATGAGATGCCTAATGGTAATTTCTCTCGGAGAAGGCTTTGTAGAGTATGAAGAATCCCCATATCGGAATCCTGAAAGTATTTGTGGATTGGCAAACTCTGGAATGTACTTGGAAATAGGATCATCTAATCTGAATTTTCCTTCCTCCCATAGCATCATGACCGCAGTGGAAGTTATTGCTTTGGATTGTGATGCTATTCTGAAAATCTGATCTTTGGCCATTTTGGTACTCGAAGCCACATCTGCAAACCCCTTAGCTTCGTGATAAACGATCTTCCCGTCTTTCACTATTAAAGCCACTAAACCCGGCACTTGGTTCGCACTTAATGTCTGATCTAGCATTTTATCGATGCGCGCCAATCGTTCAGCTGAAACGCCAGAAAGTGGTTGTTTTCCTTGTGGAGTTAAAGTAGTTGAGGGTGTTTGGGCAAAGAGGCTGAGGCTAAAAAGCATCGAGTAAACAAAACAGCTAAGTAAGCCGAAATTCCTTTTCATAGGTCGTAGGTTTTAATTGAAAAGTAAAATAAGAAATCTCAACCACTATTCTATCCCGCCAATACCGAAGACAAAAAAAACAGGCCGATGAAGAGTCACCAGCCTGTTTATAGCTTGATTATAATATCAATTAGTCAACTTCAAAATAATATTCAGTTCCGTCCCTGAACATCCCAAGAACGACTATTGAATCCCCTTCAGTATCTTCTAGCACTTCCAATAAATTGTCTACTCCAGAGATTTTTACCCGTCCGCTTTCTGTGATTATGGATGTTATGATAAACCCTGGTTTAGCACCAGCTCTTCTCCATTTTTCTCCCGCAACAGATGATATTAAGGCTCCACCAGATAATTCAAGTTGCTCTTTCACTTGATCAGAAACTTCTTCAAAACTAACTCCCTCAAACTCGTAAGTTTTAGGAATAATTTTCTCAACAATATCTGTAGTACCAGAGAAATTCTTAAGTGTCGCTTTGGTTTTGTAGGTAGTCCCGTCACGGATATACTCTACTTCCACTTTGTCTCCAGGGCGTTTTCTAGCTACCATTTCTTGTAGATTTGCCACGTTATTGGTCACTCTTCCGTCTACGCTTATAATGATATCGCCAGCTTTAAGACCAGCTTCTTCACCACCACTATTTTCATTTACACTTCTGATATAAACTCCTTGCTCAACAGGAAATTCCAGACCAAGACCGTCCGCTAGCTCTTGACTAACATCAAGAATCCCTACTCCAAGCAATGCTCGTTGGGCAGTACCGTACTTCATAAGATCATCCATCACTTTTTTCACAAGAGTACTTGGTACTGCAAAAGAATATCCACTAAATGTACCGGTAGAACTTGCAATTGCAGTGTTGATCCCAATCAATTCTCCTGCAAGATTGACCAGAGCACCTCCAGAATTCCCAGGATTAACCACCGCATCTGTTTGCAAGAAAGCTTCTACAGATAAGTTATCTTCTACATTTCTAAGAATACCGATATTTCGAGCTTTAGCAGAAATAATCCCTGCAGTCACTGTAGAATTCAGATCAAATGGATTACCAACTGCAAGCACCCATTCTCCAATTTTTGTCTTATCTGAATCCCCAAATCTCACAAAAGGCAATCCCTCTGCATCAATTTTCAAAAGAGCCAAATCAGTCGTAGGATCAGTTCCGATTACTTTGGCAATAAATCGCTTATTATTATCTAGAGAAATCTCTAATCTGTCGGCGTTTTCTACAACGTGGTTGTTTGTAACAATATATCCATCAGGGGAAATAATAACTCCTGAACCAGAACTCATCATCGTAGGCCCCTGCTGACCTCTTCCTCCCTGCTCATCTCTCGGTGGTATTCCAAAAAACTCTTGTAATGGATCTCTACGGCTTCTGCTACTTCCTGTATAAGTCATTTGACTTTTCACATGAACAACAGCCGGCACTACTGCCTCTGCAGATGCTACAAAATTAATTCCATCTGGGACTGTAAACTCTTCCCCAGAAAGCAAGTTTGCAAAACTCGCTGGTTGCTTCTCATCGAAGCTAGATGCATTTTGTGGTTGTACTAGAAAGCTAACGCCTGCCAAGGCAACGATGCCCCCAATTAAAGAGGCAAGAAGCATTCCTAGAAAGAATTGTCTTTTGCTCATATTTCCTAAGTTTTATTTAAATTATTAAACAGAATGATGATCAAATAGATCCAAAAACCACACCTGAAAAAGTGGCTACTAGGCCAAATTAACAGGAATTAACTGATTTTCTACGTATGGTAATTAATTAACTTGTGAACTGTACCCAGAGTTTAGAAATAAGTAAATAAAGAATGTGCATCATCGATAGAATAGGATATTCTCCGCAGCAAATAACATTTTGCAAATAGAAATACAAATACGATGAACCAAATCCGACAGATACATATATTAATTGGCAGAAAGCTGAATAGCTATTTATATAAAGCAGCTTCTTTCTACTTAGCAACCTTTTTTCAGTATTAAATATATTTTTAAATCATTACAGCTAACTTCATCTAAGTAATTTTGCATGAGAATGCACATCCTTACTTTTATATCAATCCAAAAAAGTCCTCTATGGTTAGGGAAATAGTTCTAAGCTTTATACTCTTTTTCAGTATCAGCATTTGCGTCCAAGCCCAAATAGACACAGCTGCTAAAACCCAAAATGACACTTTAGCGAGAAAAAGTTCATCTAGTTTACTAACTGACGTAAAATCGCTGGATAGTCTTTTTATTTTCCCAGATAGTACTGCCATTGTCTCCAAAAAGCGTACTTCCAATATTGGAGAAATACTATCTCTAGTAATCAATAAAGCCCAATTACATGCCATAGAACTAAGTAAGATTAAGCTTGAGTTATCTGATGTTATGGATACCTTAGAAATGAGCGAAAAACTTCCCGGGATAAACACATTTGCAGTTTCACTCAAAAAGCAGACAGAAGATAATCGGGATAAATTCAATCTCCGATACCTGCAAGGAATGGATAACCTTATCCGCTTGGTAAGTGAAGTCAATGTCGGTTTTGATAAGCAAATCAAGGAAAGAATACGAAAACTAACAGATGTAGGAAACCGGCTGGAAGAAATTAAATCTGACTCAGTATTCAACCTGACACTGCGTGATACGATGCTGATTCCTGCGATTAATAAGGAACTCAAGATGTTGAAAAACAACATCATATCTGTCGATAGTGCCTTTTTGGCCCAAGAAGTGATTTTAGCCAGATTTCAATCTAAAATCAGTAGCAATACAATCACTTTTCTGGAACTTGAACAAATCCTCAGCGCAAATAGACAACAACTCGAGCGTAGAGTATGGACTAAAGAAATTAACTATCCCTGGGAGCCAACAAACTTCGAAAAAGACCTGAGCTTTAAGCAGGTATTCTTAGAATCCACCATCCTCAATTTCCAATTGATGATCATATACATCAAAAGGTCCGCCGTGATGGTTGGTATTGGAGTTCTAGCGTTATTAATGTTGTATCTAGGATTTAAAAAAATCATCAAGCAGATATCTGATGAAAAAGAATTTGCAAGTCTAATACTTCAACGTGTAGAATATTTTGAAAAGAATACCTTTTGGTCAACCCTGATTATTCTTGTCCCACTCTATTTGATTGCCTTCACAAGTCCACCGTTGGTATTTGTGTCGATTCTGTCACTTCTGCTTGTGATCTCTTCCAGTTTTCTTATCAAGAAACAGTTCGGTTCGCAATTCTTCAAGTATTGGTTACTATTCCTAGGTCCATACATCCTACTAGCTTTTAGTGGTCTTCATTGGAAAATTGCCTTTCAGGAGCGTTGGTATATCATGATTTCTTCTTTGATTTTCATTGCCATGGGTTACCTTATGTGGAGAAATTTCAAAAATAAGAGTTTCGCTGGAGCAGATTTACTTGGCTATACGTCTGCTTTCATGATAGCCATGCAGGTCTTCGCTTTGGTGGCCAACATTTTGGGAAGATTTAATCTAGCCAAAACTTACGCTGTCACTGGAGCGATAACTTTCTATAGAGCAGTTGGCCTTTTCCTATTTGTCCAAGTCTTTCTGGAAGCAGTCTACCTGGCAATAGAATATAGCAAAAAGGAAAATGATGGATTCACTTCATATTTTGACTTCCAGGATCTTCAAAAAAGAATGAAAGGGATTTTATCCATTCTTGCAGCTGTGATATGGGTATATGGGCTTCTTTGGCATCTGGGCTACTATGACCATATCTATGAGTGGATTGTAGAGTTCTTAGACAAAACACGTTTATTGGGCGAAACTGAATTCCAATTTGGAAGCATACTTTTCTTTCTGTTTATTCTGTATGTCTCTGCATTTCTGGCGAATAATATTGCCTATTTCGCATCCATCAAAGATCAAAAACATGCAGGGTCAAGGAAACAAAGACTCGGAAGTTCCATCTTGCTGATCCGCTTGGCAATATTAATAGTCGGCTTCTTTATAGGTATGACAGCAGCTAAAATCCCATTCGATAAAGTAGCGATTGTACTCGGCGCTCTGTCAGTAGGTATTGGTTTTGGCTTGCAAACTATCATCAACAACCTTGTTTCGGGGGTAATTCTTGCCTTCGAGCGACCTATTCAGATCGGGGATGAAATTCAAGTTGGCCTGAATTCCGGGACGGTAAAAGAAGTAGGAATCAGGGCCAGTAAGATCCAAGCTTACGATGGCTCAGAGATCGTGGTACCCAATGGTGATCTGCTCTCACAAAGCTTGATAAACTGGACACTTTCGGATAAAAGGCGACGAATAGAATTGATTATTGGAGTGGGATATGGATCAGATATGAAACTGGTAAAGGCTGTGCTGGAAGAAGTACTAACTGGTGAAAGAATTCTCAAAGCCCCTGCTCCACACGTTTATATGCAGACGTTCAATGACAGTTCTGTTGACTTTCGTGTGCTCTTTTGGGTAGAAAACATGGATATCTGGATTGCAGTAAGAGGGGAAGTGATGAGTGCAATTTTTGAAAAATTCGCGGAAAACAATATTGAAATCCCATTCCCAAAGAGAGATCTCTATTTAAAATCTGTTCCTTCCAACTGGCAGGAGAAAATCTCCAAACCTGGAGAAGACATCAGTCCTAACAAACTAGATACTGATTCTGACGAAGAAGGGGAAGAAAATAACAATAAAAAATCCTCTGATGAATAATCATCAGAGGATAGTTTTTCGCTAACAAAAAAGATCTTAATTAAGCTCTTTTGACATTGACAGCATTTGGCCCTTTTTTGCCCTCTTTGATGTCATAAGTTACTTTGTCATTCTGTGCGACTTGATCCACCAAACCGGTTGCGTGTACGAATACTTCGCTTTGAGAC